>JGI994J12354_10004108_pt1 | contig 13227 bp, 12 predicted proteins | sample IntmicLarv3ML3BL_FD_12354 | JGI IMG/M metagenome (IMG submission 12354)
AAACTGAGTACTCTAAGTTTGTCACCTCAGTTCCTATGTTCTCTATCATTACATAACTATTTATATCACATATTCCATTTGCTTCAGGGTCCTTAAACTCACTTACATACCCACCACTTATTAGTTCATCCATATAAACTAGTTTCTTATCTCCTGGCTTTGGTAACTCACAATTCTCCTCATTATGAGCTAGGCAGTCTGCCATATATCCTTCTGCTGCTCTTCCTAATGTACTCTCATATGATTCATATGTTATATTTTTTCCTCCAAATATCAATTCTACTATTGGAGGGATTGCTATTAATGCTATTACTCCCAGTATTACTACTACCGATATTAATTCTATTAATGTGAAACCTTTTCTTCTTTTATCCATACTCACACCTCATTACTATTAATACAATAATACAACATTTCTCACTATCTAATTAAGGTACTTACAAGTTACCTATTTCTATATTATCTACCTAAAAATCTTATTTAGATCAAGTATCATATAACAAATATCATCATTTTTTTCATGAAAAAAGATGAGGTTCTCTCATCAATTTTATTTTTTAATCTTCTCTTTCCTTAGCATCAGCCCTAATCTCACCAATCTTCTCATATATATCATTCTTAAAGAACTTATAAGTACTATTAAGAACTATATAAACTGGCATTGATATTATAATACCTGTTATGCCAAACAATATACCTCCAGCAAAACAAGCAAATATCGTCCATAAAGCATTAACTTTATTTGTATGCCCATATACTTTAGGCGATATTATATAACCATCTACATTAGGGAACACTAAACAAATTATAAGTGTACCTATAAACAACTTAGATGAAACAACACTAGCTAAAACAACTGCCACCACATTAGTAGCTATACCTCCAAAATAAGGAATAATAGTTGTTAGGGATGCTAATAATCCAAGTAACAACCAGTTTGGATGACCTACTAATTTAAACAACAATGAATATTCAAAAAACTGTATAACCATAAATAAAGTTAATCCCTGCATATACTGACCCAATTCTCTATCAATTATCCTTACATACTTATAACTACGATTTTTTGCTTTGCTCAAATATTTTTTTACTGAACTACGTATCTTCTCCATATCCACTAAAAAATAAATAGAAACAATATAAACAATTATAAAATTAGTAAAGAATGATACAGATTTCCCCAAAAAGTCAATAGTTCCATCAGAAACATACTTTCCAAGTGATACAATAATACCATTTAAAATCTCATCAACATTAGCTTTAAAATCCCCAAGATTAATATCTAACCTTGTAGATAAATCACTAATAACTTCACTAACCATCTTAGATAACACTATAAGCTGATCATACACCCTAGGAACAGTCACAGCAATAAGTGCAATAAAAGATATCGTTATAACTAATGAAACAAACGCTACAGATAAACCATTACTTACACCTTTTTCTTTCAATTTCTTAACTAATGGATATAAAGCATAAGCTATTGCAAAAGCGATTATAAATGGTGCAATTACAGAAAATAATTTACTAACTATCTCACTCCAATAATCCCTTGTTAATATACAAATGTATACTATAGCAGCTAATATTAAAAAATTTAACAACTTATAATTCATCTTATCTTTAAACATATAATCATCACCTCTCCAAAATTATTGTAACTGGTCCATCATTTACTAAAGAAACTGCCATTTCTCTACCAAATATGCCTTCTTCAACATCAACATATTTATTTAACTCTTCATTAAATAACTTGTATAAAGTAATCGCTTCATCACTCTTTAAAGCTTTAGCATAACTAGGTCTGTTACCACCACTAGTATCCGCATATAAAGTAAACTGTGATATTGAAAGTATATTAAAACCTACATCTATAATGCTCTTATTCATTATACCATTTTCATCATCAAAAATACGCAATTTTATAAGTTTATTAACTAAATAATTAATGACCTCACTAGAATCTCCCTCAGTAAAACCCACTAATAACATTAAACCCTTATCAATACTTCCAACTACATTACCATCTACTTCTACACTAGCACTCTTAACTCTCTGTACTACTATTCTCATCTAATAATCCTAACTGTATGATAAACACACCCTAAAGAATCAATATCTCTAATAAAATTATTCAAATGAACTAAATCTCTTACCCAAATATCAATCTCATAAACCATTTCATCATAACGACTAACCTTACTAATATCATCTATCTTTATATTACTAGCACTAGCTTTTTGAACAATATCCTTCATAGCTTTCTCATCATGACTTGCATGAACAACAATAGTAGCAATATATCTATTATTTGTAGTATCATTCCATTTAACATTTATCATCCTATTATCTAAATAATCCAAATTATGACAAAGCTTTCTATGAATACTAATTCCATTTCCCTTAGTTATATAACCAACTATCTCATCCCCTGGTAACGGACTACAACAACTAGCAATATTAACCCTTATATTATCAATACCCTGTACAAGAACATCATTGTCATTATTTTTAAGGAATATCTTCTGTTTAATATCAATATCTTTCTTTTCATCTTTTTCTACTAAACCAATTACATAACTTGTACTATATTTATTATTTCCTATATTTAAATATAAATCCTCAATATCAGTTAATTTAAGTTCAATTAATATTTTATTAATATCTGCTAAGAAAGTACTAAATACTATTCTTCTCTTTCTTAAATCTTTTTCAAGTAATGCCTTACCCCTATCAATATATATTTCTTTATCACTCTTAGCGAAATAAGCCTTTATTTTATTTTTAGTCTGGCTCATCTTAGCTACATTAATCCATTCTTTACTTGGACCTGTACTTCTATTAGTAGTAATCTTTACTATATCTCCATCCCTAAGCTGATAGTCAAGTGGAACCATTGTATCATTAACTATTGCTCCCACCATTGTATTACCAATCTCACTATGAACTCTATAAGCAAAATCTATTGGTGTTGCTCCAATAGGCATTTCAAACACATCACCCTTAGGTGTATAAACATATATCTCATTTACTAAAAGTTCATCCTTAACACTATTAATAAAATCTTCACTACTCATATTCTTCTCATTAGATTCAATTATCGTTTTAAATAAATGAAGTTTAGCATCTGTATTAGTTCCCCTACTAGTAGTTAAATTAACCTTCTCTTTATATGCCCAGTGTGCAGCAAATCCATTTTCTGCTATATCATCCATATCATGAGTTCTAATTTGAATTTCAAATAAATACCCATCCACTCCTACAACTGTTGTATGAAGTGATTGATACCCATTAGGTTTAGGCATAGCAATATAATCTTTAAATCTCTTAGGTACTGGTCTAAAACGTGAATGAATAATTCCTATAATTGTATAGCACTCTGTCTCATCGTTAACAAGAAGTCTTAAAGCAAGTAAATCATATATATCACTAAACTTCTTACCAGCTTCAAGCTTTTTATAAATACTATAAATACTTTTACTACGTCCCTTAATAGAATGATTAATATTATGTTCAGTAAGCATTCCACCAACAGTATTAATCATATCAGTAACCGCCTGATCACGCTCTAATTTAGTAGTATTTAATCTTTCAGCTATATCATAAAATACATCTGGCTTTAAATATCTTAATGATAAATCTTCTAATTCACTCTTAATTTTTTGAATTCCTAAATGATTTGCAATAGGTGCTAATATCTCAAGCGTCTCTTTAGCTTTTGCTTTTTGTTTATCTTCTGGCACTGCCCACAAAGTTCTCATATTATGTAACCTGTTAGCTAACTTAATAATAATTACACGCGGATCTTCACTCATACCTACAATTATCTTTTTATAGTACTCTATAACTGCTTCATTATCAGTAGAAAAACGCATTTTACCAATACGGTCAACATTAATAACTAATGCTGTAATATTATCACCAAAATGACTTCTTATATCTTCAGTATCTTTTACATCATGAAGTAAAGAAGCACAAATTGTATCACTATCTGCATATATGCTTGTAAGTATAATAGCTACTGCTAAATTATGAGAAATTATCGAGTCACCACTAGCTCTAAACTTACCAACATGTGCTCTCTCAGCATATTCATAAGCTCTCTTAACAACTTCTACATTACTCTCATCTTTTATATAGCAAGTAACTTTATTCAACAAGTCATCTATGGAACATGTTTTCTTATCCCTTATCATTTTGTCACACTCCATCAAATATTATAAAATCGTCTCAACATTTATATTTTTAATACTATTTTTCTTATACTTATCTAACTCTTCATTACTTGTATTAAGTATATCACTAACTACATCAAAAAGAGTCAAACCTTTTAATGAAGACCACTTATTTTTAATTAAATAATTCCATATATCTTCATTTCTAATATAATCAATATTATTAATCATTAACTCTTTTCTTTTACTATTCATTGCTGGTGTTACTCTTTTATATAAATCAAGTAACGAATTTATACCAAAATCCATAACATCACTTCCTTATTTTAATTAATTGAAGGCATTATACATTTACCATTTTCTACTGTAAGAATTACTGCTTTCAAATTATTTCTAGTTTCATATGGTAATGTCTCTTTAGTAATCAAGTCACCTGTCTTAGGTATTACTGGAACTATTCCTTTTTTTATATTATCTACTGTCCAGTTACCATCTCCAACTTGAGAAACATTCATTCCATAACCAGCTTTATCTAATCCAGTAAAGCTATATGAATAACTAGAACCTGATTCATCTAAAGTAACAACAACATAAGCATAGTCCCATACTCCAAAAGGACTAGCACTACTTTTTTCTAATTTAACGCAACTTTTACTATTATCATTACTTATTGGTACATAATAAGCTAAACTATTATCAAAAAAAATAACATCACCATCTGGGTTATTTACTTTAAGCATTGTCGCTGTAATAAATGCATCTGCTAATTGTAAATATTCTTTCTTTTTAGCTTTTATTAATACACTATCTTCAACTTCTTTTTGATTATTATTATCTTTACTTGCTTCTTCTTCATTATCAAACTTAGTCCATTCATCCCAAGTATATTGAAGAATACCAAAATATGCTCCCGCTGCTATAAATATCAATCCTACAAAAATAAGTCCTATCGAAATACCTTTTCTCATTATCTCTCCTATTTAATTAATTCTTCATATCTATTTTTTAACGTATATATATCCTTGCAACTCATAAAACAAATTACAGCATTTTTATGTACTAACAACTTTTCAGGTTCATCATCAGTAATTCTCTCACTATTAGCTAAAGCATCTCTTATTAAATGAGAATTAATATCTGGATATTCTTCTTGCTTTTCCCTATCACAATAAACATCAGTCACATAAGCTTTATCTGCAATACTAAGTGCAGTGATAAAATCTGGATACAACTTAGCTGTTCTAGAATAAGTATTAGGTTTAAATACAGCAATAAGTTCCTTATCAGGATACTTCTGTCTAGCAGCTTCAAGTGTTACTCTAACTTCAGTAGGATGATGTGCATAATCATCTATAGTAACAATTGAACCAATATTAGTTTCTTTAAATCTTCTTTTAGCACCCTTAAAATTCTTAATAACTTCTTGCACTAATCCACTATCAAAGTCATAATACTTACTAACCATTATAGCAGCCAAAGCATTTAAAACCATATGTTTGCCATATAAAGGAATATCTATATGGTCATAAAACTCATCATATATGTATACATCGAAACTACTTCCAGAATCATCTAATACTAAGTTACGAGCAACAACATCATTATCCTCATCAAACCCATAATAGAAACACTTATTATTTAGTTTTAATTTTCTAACATTACTATCATCACCACAAGCAATAACTACTTCTGCCTTATTAGCAAACGTTTCAAAAGTCTTAATAATATCTTCAATACCATCATAACACTCAATATGTTCAAGTTCAATATTAGTAATAACTGCTATATGTGGAGAATACGCTAAAAAATGTTTATTATATTCATCTGATTCAAGCACAAATAGTTCATCATCTTTATTAGCTTTACCAGTACCATCCCCTACAAAATAACTACATCCCATAATACTTCCTAATATTTGACTAATCAACAAACTAGTTGTAGTTTTACCATGAGTACCACTAACGCCAATCGTCTTAAACATTCTAGTAATATTACCAATAACCTCATTATATTCAACTATTTTATAACCTTGCTCCCTCATTCTAGCAAGTTCCTTATGGTTTTGTTTTAAAGCTCTAGAATAAGTAACAATAGTACCCTCTTCTACTTCATGCTCACTATCATAAAAAATCTCTATATTACGGTTATTCAAACCTTCCTCAGTAAACTTATAATCCCTAGCATCATCATAACCAATAACTGTATGACCCAAATCATTAAGAATACAAGCTATAGTACTCATACCAGCACCCTTAATACCAAGACAATAATATTTCATATTTTCACCCTCTACTATATTATATAATATTATGTAGTGTATTTACTATTAAATATAAATATTTTCCATAATTTTACACTATATATTAATATAAACTTATATCTATTGACTTCATAAATATCACATATTACAATTAAACTATATTAAGGAGGCACAAAATGAATTTTATTAAAAAATATGAAAATATAATAAAACTTGCTACTATTCTAATCGTTTTTCTCTGTTCAAGCATAATCGACCTTATACCCATAGTAATTTTTAATATAGATGTTGATAATATAAGTGCTAAAACAGAGGTAATGGTTATAATATTCAGACAATTTATTGTTGCAAGTATTGCTATAGCACTATATTATAAAAGTCTTAAGATTCAGTTAAAAGATTTTAAAGATAATTTTATGAAATATTTAGATGAAGGTTTTAAATTATGGGTTCTTGGTTTAGTAGTAATGGGTTCTACAAATGTTTTAATTACCATTATTAATGGTGGTAATATGGCAAATAATGAAGAATCAGTTAGAGAAATGATTAATGCTGTTCCTTATCTAACAATAATATTAACTGCTATATTTGCTCCAATAATTGAAGAATTAGTTTTTAGAAAAGCTTTCAGAGATATGTTCCAAGGTAAATGGTTATTTATATTAACATCTGGTATAGTATTTGGTTCCCTTCATGTATTAGGTAATATCACTTCATTATATGATTTACTATATTTAATACCTTATAGTTCACTAGGTATAGCATTTGCTTATATGTATTATAAAACTAACAACATCTATACAAGTATGAGTATGCACTTCATTCATAACGCCATCATATCAGTATTAACAATTGTTAGTGCAGGACTTATTTTATGACAAGCAGAACTGAAAAGAATAAAGAACAAGCAGATGAAATTATAAATGAAGAAAAAAGAGTCAAAAGTAAAAAAAGAAATACTAAAATTACTATAGTTACAGTAATCTTAATTACTATTTTAACACTCACTTACTCTTATATGCGTTTCATAGCTACTAGTGGAATAATAGTAAAAGAATACAGCTTAAGTTATGATAATCTTCCCATAGAATTTGATGGAATTAAAGTAATTCAATTAAGTAAAATCAATTATGGAAGCACTATTAATAAACAAGAATTAAATGATATAACAAAAAAAATTAACTATATCAAACCAGATATAATAATTTTTACTGGTGACCTATTAAGTGAAGACTACAAAAGTAGTAAACAAGAAAATGAAACATTAATAAAAAGTCTAAACAACCTAGAAGCTACTATTGGTAAATATGCAGTATTAAGTAATAATGATAAAAGTGTAGCCAATAACATAATGAATAATACCGACTTCCAAATATTAGAAGATAGCTATGAACTTATTTATCATAAAGGAGTTAAACCAATTATTTTAATGGGCATTAAAAGTAAAAATAATATAGATGTATCCAGTTCTTATTATAAAGAAGAAACATCTAATAAAAATATTTTTAATATTACTATAACTAGTGATAAAAAGTTAATAAATCAAATAATGCAAAATGACTATAGACAAAATATTATAATGACTAATGATAATGAATCCCCAATAAAAATACCTTTTGTAACTGATTATAAAGAAACATACACCATAAATAATACAAATATTTTTGTATCATCAGGACTAGGTACTTCTATTAATAAATTAAGATTATTTAATCGACCAAGTATTAATTTTTATAGAATAAATGTTAATGATAATTAAAATATTGAAGTCCTAAATAAGGATTTCTTTTTTTTCACAACTGCCCATCAAATACATAAGATACTACAAAAGGAGGTATTTTATGTATTCAAGATGTAACTCACCATATGTTACTAATCATATTCCCTATTATGGTAATACAGTAGCTTACAATAAAATGGGTCAAAATAATGATGACCGCTTTATAGGCTTTGGATTAGCACCATTCTTATTAGGAGGATTAGCTGGAGGAGCTTTGGTATCAGCAGCAAGACCACCAATCTACCCAGCACCATATCCAATGCCAATGCCAGCTCCTATGCCTATGCCTTATCAAACACCATACATGAGTAGTTACTCAGTACCAAGTCAAGTAACAAGTCCAAACTATAGTTATAGCTACAATTATTATTAATAACAATGAAAAAAGAGTCGAAACTCTTTTTAAATTTACTCTTCTTTAAATATTTGAAAATGTCCTCCTGAGTCCAAATACCAAGTCCCTTTCTTTCCTTCAAAAGTTGGATAAGCATCATTATAATAATTCAAAGCATTAAGTTTAAGTAACATAACATAAACATAATTCCCATCAACCATATAAAAAAGGAATCTAGAGTCATCATACTTACTTGGGTCATATTGAATCTCTGAAATCTTATCAATAATATCTGCATCAAGTAAAGACATTCTCTTAACAAAGTCCTCATAAATAGTATCAGGAATATAATTAATAACTCTTGGTACCACATATTTATTATCATTACTTACTTCTTCCAAATTATCAAGCACCAATGTATTTGTATTATCTTTAACAAATAAAGGTTTAGCTTCATCAATATTTATATCAAAAACACCAAAGAACTTTCTTTTTACAGTAGCTTTTTTAACAAATGGATTACTTTCTAATCTTCTCTTCATTTTATTAGTAGAAGTTGAAAAATAATCAGGATAATCACTTAATCTAGCAAGTTCAATAATCTCTTTATCAGTTAATATGTCATTACCATGTATAAATATATTCTTAGTAGGAATAGATAAAAGCATTACAGCAAAAAAACCAATTAATAATAATATTATTAAAAAAATTAAAACAGATATAAACTTTAGTTTTCTTTTTTTCTTTACAACTGTCTTCTTCTCTTGCATATATTACTCCCAATTTACAAATTCTTGTTCTATTTTTAATGAAACATCATATTTATCTTTAACTTCTTCTCTTAAAAATTCTATTAAATCTTTTATATCTTTTGCAGTAGCATTACCATAATTAACAACAAAATTAGCATGTTTATTACTAACTCCAGCATTCCCTTTCATAAGTCCTTTATAACCAAGGTCTTCTATAAGCTTACCAGCAAAAAGACCATCTGGGTTTCTAAATACACTACCTGCTGATGGATATTCAAGAGGTTGCGACTCTAATCTTCTAGTTCGTCTATCTCTAATTACTTCTTCAATAAGTTCCCTCTTACCACGCTTCAAAGACATAGTTGCACTCAAACATATATAACCTTTATTCTGACTCAAAAACGATGTTCTATATTTAAATTTCATTTCTTTATTCGCCATAGTTATTATTCTAAAATCAGGTGTTAATACTCTAACAGATTTAACTATATAACCCATATCACTTTTATAAGCACCAGCATTCATATAAACAGCACCACCAACAGTACCAGGAATACCAGCAGCAAACTCTAACCCCGTAAGACTTCTTTTAGCAACTAGTAAACTAAGCTTTATTAAGTTGTATCCTGCTCCTACTTTAACAATATTATTCATTATCTTTATATCATCAAACTCTTTTAAGTTAATAATGATACCATTGTAATCTTCATCACTAAATAAAGTATTAGAACCATTACCTAAAATCATATGTTTAACATTATATTGCTTAACTAATCGAAGTAATAAAACTAATTTTTTTTCATCTTTAGGATAGACTAAAGCAGTAGCTTTTCCTCCTACTTTATAAGTAGTATAATTCTTTAAATAAATATCTTTAACTATTTTACCAATATTATTCTTTTCTAGTTCATCTAATAATTCAATCATCAGTCACCTTCAACTTGTTTCTTTATTATTTCGTATATCTTAGTAGAACTATCTTTAACTGCAAGCTTTTGACAATTCTTCTTCATACTATTATATTTTTTTTCATTACCAATTATATCATCTATTTCCTTTAATAAAACAGTAGTTTCTAAGTCTTTTTCTTCAATAATCGAAGATGCACCAATATTCTTTAATACTAAAGCATTTTTATATTGATGATTATGTGTAACATAAGGACTTGGAATAAATACGGTTGGAATTCCAAGTGCAGTTATCTCAGCAATAGTTGAAGCACCAGCTCTAGAAACCATTACATCAACAACTCGCTCAACATTACGCATATCATCTAAATATGATACTAACTTAACATTATTAGGCAACTTAAGTTTCTTATATTCTTCATAATAAGAGTTCCCTGTAACAAATAAAACCTCATATTCCTTACCTTCAAAAGATGGCAATATATCACGCATTTTTTTATTTACAATCATTGACCCTAAACTACCCATTACTATTAAAACTAATTTTTTATTTTTTGACAAACCATATTTACTTTTAAGAACTGGTTTAGCCATAAGAACTTCTTCACTAGTAGGGTTTCCTGTATAGATAGCTTTCTTTTTATTAAAGTATCTAAGACTATCAGGAAGAGATACAGCAACTACATCTGCATATCTATTTAATATTTTATTTGATAAACCAGGTATAGCATTTTGTTCATGTATAAAAGTTTTAACACCAAGAGAATGTGCTGCAATAATTACAGGAGCAGTTATATAACCACCTATTCCAAGTACCACATCAGGTTTAAAATCTTTAATAACTTTTTTTGCTTTCTTAACTGCTTTTCTATATGAATTTATTACACTTATATTCTTAAAAGGATTTTTTCTATTTAATCCCTTCATCTCAATTCCTACATAATTAATACCTTTTGCAGGAACCATAGTAGCTTCCATTCTATCAAGAGTACCAATATATAAAACTTCACTATCAGGTTCATGTTCCATAATCTTATCAATTATAGCTAAAGCAGGACAAATATGACCACCAGTGCCACCAGCACTTACAATAACACGCATATTACACCTCTTTCTTATCCATATTATAGCATATGTAATTATGTATTAAAATAATATTGCTTTCATATGTAAAACGGTTTACAAGATTAGAATAAATAAAATAATAATAAATATAATTTCTTTTGTTTCAGATTTAAATAAATCTATTATAAAAGGAACAATAGAAAAACTTCTACAATTCCTTAATTTTAAAGTACTAACTATTGTTTTTTATTAATTTCTATTCTAAAAAATCATATTTTAATAATTCATAAATATCTATCTATACTTTAATAATATGCATCTCTTTCACTACAACTATTAACCGTTGTTTTTGACCCACCACCTGACCAAAGACTTTCGCTAGATTGAGCCCTAGTTCCTGACCATCCACCAGTACTAGTACCATTATTTGACCAAGATGAACAATTATATTTTGAACAACTAACTTCCAAAGTGGAACAACTACAATATTTTCCACCACTTCCTGTAGTTGTTTCACTACCACTATTACACAACTGGCTTGATGAACAACTATATTTTGTAGTATTATTAGAAGCTCCCCTATCATCAAAAGTGGTAGAATAACATCCTGATCCACAAGAAATCCAACTAGAGCCACAACTACTACAAGAATAACTAGTAGTAGTACATTTATATTGATGCTCATGCGAAACATAATAACTACAATTATAAGTATTTCCTGCATTATCTTCAGTGCCAAATGATATACTTCCTGAACTGCTTCGACTCCAACTTCCAGTACTTGGACTAGTTTTCAGTCCACTAGGACCTATATCATATGCTGAAACACTTACTGTAATTGGTGCTGTAGCCCATCCACTAGAACTCCAACTACAGTTTGGTGCTGATCCATCTTTCTTAACAAAAAGTCCACTACTAGTATAAGTATTTCCAGCTTTATCAGCCGCATGCCCATACCATGTTGCTCCAGTAGTATCTGCTGATTGGAACTCACTTCTACTTGCTCCACTATATGAACTCTCAGTTGTAGGTGCTCCTCCTGATGTTACTGCTGCTCCTGCTAATCCACTAGCTACTGTTGCAGTTCCTTGATCTGCACATCCTGATACTGTAAATGTTATAGTCGTTTTATACCAATCATTATTTCCATTAGGATTAACTGGACTCTTTGTAAAACTAGTACATGAAGGTTTCACTGTATCTTTCTTAACTGTAACATTTGCTGCTACCCCTTCTAACCCGTTCCTACTCTGTACATATCCACTCCATGATTGTCCAGCTGTCTCATCACTCTGTGTTCCAGTTCCAAGTCCATTATATTTTAGCGATGCTTCTCCCAAATTTGTCTTTCCTAATCCCTGCTTGTACATTCCACTTATCGATGTTATTCCCAATGACATTCCTATATTACTTCTACACCATCCATTCCACCCTGGTGTTCCACATGATGTATTTATCACTACTACTGGATTCTTTGAATCTTTATATACTGTTAATGAATCTTTTCCTCTATTTCCTGCTTGGTCTTCTGAATGTCCATACCATATCGTTCCTGTTGTTGCTGTATCTAATGATTGTGTATCTGACACTTTCTGATCATATGATGTTGGTGTTCCACTTGTCAGCTTTAATGATTTATTTAGTATTCCACTCGTTACATCACTACATGTCATTGTTACTTGAAATGGTGCTATATACCATGGAAAGAATCCTGGAATTAAATTTTGTGGACTTGTCGTTGTCACTGTACTTAATGTACATGTTGGTACTGTTGAATCTTTCCTAAAATTAACACTACTACATGTATTAACATTTCCAGCTATACTTCTAACATGTCCATACCATACCACTCCTGTTGTATCTCGAGTATGTGTATCTGTCACTGATGAAGAGGCAGATAGATTATAACTATACGTACTACTTTCTGTAAGTTTTAGTCCCCTTCTTCCACTT
>JGI994J12354_10004109_pt1 | contig 13226 bp, 12 predicted proteins | sample IntmicLarv3ML3BL_FD_12354 | JGI IMG/M metagenome (IMG submission 12354)
TCCGCTCCGCTTCCCGCCATGCGGAAAGCTACGCTATGCGAACTTGCTCCTCCTTTTCCGAACGAAACCCGCTTCGCTGGGCTTCCGTTCGGGAGACGTGGGGGAAAAGGCTTTTCTCGGAAAAGGACGGGGGATTAGGATTTTTAGCACTTTTTGGCCGGAGAGCAATCTCCGGCTGTTTGGGGTTCTCGGCGGGATTTATCACTTGGAGGCTTGAATGAGGCTATATCTTTTCGGACACAGCTACAAATATGCCGCGGAGCAGATAATGCTGACTATGTTCCCCGGCGAGCGTCCGGAATATCCGGAGGGCGCTCCCGAGGGGGAGCGGGCGGAGCTTGCTCTTTTCGAGGGAGGGAGCGTCGCGACGGCAAAATGCCGCCTCCATTACGAAAACAAGCTATATACAGGCGAAGCCCGCGTCAGCCGCGATAAATTCACGGACGGCCTTGTCGAAACGCGCCTCTTGCAGAGGATCATCAAGCTCGCGTTCTACCGCGCCGCTAAAGCGGCCCTCGGGGCGACGCCGCTGTGGGGCGCCCTGACGGGCATCCGCCCGGGTAAAATCATGACGGCCTATCTCGAGGACGGCCTGTCTCCGCGCCGCGCCGTATCTGAGATGATGCGGGAATACGACGTCTCCCGCCGCCGCGCGGAGCTCTGTCTCGACACCGCCCGTGCAGGACTATCCGCGAAGGCGAGCCTCGGCAAAAATGAAGTGTGTTTGTACATCGGCATCCCTTTCTGCCCCTCTCGCTGCGCTTATTGCAGCTTTGTCTCATTATCCGTTGAAAAAAGCCTGCGCCTCATACCCGAATATCTCGGGGCCCTGTATGCCGATATCGAGGCGACGGGGCAAACTCTCGCGCGGCTCGGTCTGCGTCCTGCCGCCATATACGTCGGCGGCGGAACTCCCACAACTCTCTCCGCCCCCGAGCTTGACGAGCTATGCCGCAAAATCGAAGCCGTATTTGACCTCTCCGCACTGCGGGAATTCACGGTCGAGGCCGGCAGGCCGGACACGATAACGCGGGAAAAGCTCGAGGTCTTGCGTGACCGGGGCGTGGGGCGTCTGAGCATCAATCCGCAGACGATGGACGACGGAGTTCTCCGCGCCATAGGCCGCCGCCACTCCGCGCGGGCAATTTTGGAGAGCTACGAGCTCGCAAGGACCATTGGAAATTTTGCGGTCAACATGGATCTCATCGCCGGCCTGCCAAACGACACGCCCCGGGGCTTTGCCCGCTCTCTCGACGAGATAACGGCCCTCGGCCCCGAGAACATAACCGTCCACACCCTCGCCCTGAAAAAGGGCTCTCGCATAATGCTTGAGGGTTCGGACATCCCCGACGGCTCCGCCGTCCGGGAAATGGTCGACTATTCGCTCGATGCCCTGCGCGGCGCGGAATATTCGCCATACTACCTCTACCGTCAAAAATTCATATCCGGTGGCCTTGAAAATATCGGCTGGAGCAAAAAAAACTTCCATGGACTCTACAATATATGTATAATGGAGGAGCAGCTAAGCATAATCTCCATGGGGGGCGGAGCCTCCACAAAGCTTGTCACAGGAGATGGACGCATCGAGAGACTCTTTTCCCCGAAATATCCCGAGCAGTACATTGGCAGTCTCGAGCGTGTTCTAAACGATAAAAACAAGATAGAGGAGTTCTACAATGCCTTATAATTTATCGACAATCAACGAGCGCATAAAGCTGGACGCCGTCGAGTTCGTCGCCGAGTGCGATGTGAGCTACCAGAAAAAAATCGATGTCGCGGCAAACCACATCTGCGCCAACATTCAAAGGAGCCCGATCGTCCTGCTCTCCGGCCCGTCCGGCAGCGGGAAGACGACCACCTCCATCAAAATCGAGGAGGAACTGACGCGGCGCGGAATCGGCTGTCACTCCATCGCGCTCGATAATTACTATAAGACTATAGGAGACCGAACTCCGAAAACGCCCGAGGGCGAGATTGACCTGGAATCGCCCGAGTGTCAGGATCTGGAGCTTTTGAACCGCCATTTCGATCTGCTCTCGCACGGCGAGGCGATCGAAATTCCGAAATATGATTTTGCGAACCAGAGGCGCAGTGAGGAGCCCTCGAAGCTCTTAAAGCTCGGCAAGGACGAAATCGCGGTTTTCGAGGGAATCCACGCCCTGAACGACATCATAACCACCGTGCATCCCGAGGCCTTCAAGCTCTATATCTCGGCGCGCTCGAACGTGCTGAACGACGGTGAGGTCGTTTTCAAGGGAACCTGGATGCGTCTTGTCCGCCGCGTTGTGCGCGATTCGCTGTTTCGCGGCGCGCACCCGGGATATACCATGGAGCTCTGGGCGAATGTTCGGCGCGGTGAGAAAAACTTCATATCGCCTTTCAAGGACAAGGCGAACCTGAAGCTGGATTCCTCCCTGCCTTATGAGGTTTCCGTCATGAAGACCCGCGCGCCTGAGCTTATCCTGACCGTGCCGAGCGGTGCGGAGCGTTTCGAGGAAATCCGCAGCATCGTGCCCGCGTTCGACCGCTTCCTGCCGATAGACGAGAGCCTCGTGGCGAAAAATTCGCTCATCCGCGAATTCATCGGCGGCGGCATATACGATTCGTGATTCCATAAAAAGGAGAGATTAATATGTCACTCAAAATCGATTATTTTTTCAAGGATCTGTCGGATTTCCCCATCGATGGCTTCTTCGACGGACTGACGAATGCATTTGAAATACTCGTAAAAATCAAGCCCGTCCTGAACGTGCTCCTGAAAGAGCCGGATGTGCGGGAGTTCCGCGGGGAAAAACACGGCGCGGGCCCCGTGTGCCACGGCCCGTATTTCATCGGCGAGGGGACCGTCGTCTACAACGACGTGACGATAATCGGCCCCGCCTACATAGGCAAAAACTGCGAACTCCTGCCCGGAGCCCTGATTCGTCCCTATACCGTCATGTGCGACGGCTCGAGCGTCGGCCACGGCAGCGAGGTCAAGCACAGCATCCTGATGCGCGGCGCGAAGGTCGCGAGCCTCGCCTTCGTCGGAGATTCCGTGCTGGGCAAATCGGCCAGAATCGGCTCGGGAGTCATCACCGCGAACAGGAAATTCAACCAATCTACCGTCATGGCAAAAAATGAGGACGGCATGCCAACCGACCTCGGCGATTCTTTCTTCGGGCTCATCCTCGGCGATTCCTCGCGCCTCGGCGCGAACAGCGTGACCCAGCCGGGAACGCACATCGGCCCGCACTCATGGATATATCCGCTCACGAATGTGCGCGGCTTCATCCCCGCCGCCAAGCGCGTTTTCCACGGACTTGACGTCACGCTCGCGGACAACGAGATCGTCGAGCTTGCCCCGTGATAGAAGCCATAGCAAGCTGGGACGCGCAGGTGATGCTGTTTGTTCAGGATCACCTGCGCTTTGAGGCGTTTGACCCGATTGCGCGGTTCATAACCGCCCTAGGGAACGCCGGAATATTTTGGATAATCCTCGGGCTCGCGCTTTTCATATACAAGCCCACGCGGCGGGACAGCGCCTTTTGCCTGCCGACACTCGCCATCGCGACGATTATAAACAACCTCATCCTGAAACGAATTATCATGCGCCCCCGGCCATATGACGTAATCGAGGGGCTCACGATAATAATAGAGCGGGAAAACTCATGGAGCTTCCCCTCGGGGCACGCGTGCTCGAGCTTCACGATGGCCGCCGCCCTCTTTTTCGCCTTTCGCGGGCGCGGGGGCGGATGGGCATATATCCCCGCGGTGCTCATCGCCGCAAGCCGCATCTATGTCGGCGTTCACTACCCGACGGACATCATAGCCGCTGCATTCGTCGGCACGAGCGTCGCAATTATCTGCTACTTCCAATACAAGAAAATAAAGAGCCGCTATCCCGACATGCTCACATAGCGCTGTGGTAAATTCGCGTAGGGGACGGGAAACCCGTCCCCTACGAAACCTTACGCCCCCGAATCCAAGGAGATATCATGAAAAGAAGTAAGGGCATCAAAATATTCGCCGCCGTCATCATCGCGGCGGCGACACTTTGGTTCATAGGCTACAACCTGGGCATCGTCGGCGTATCGGCAAACCGTATTGAGCAGGACGCCCGAATGAACCAACAAATCACCTCCTATGAGGTCTCAAAATCGCTAAACGACAAGCTCTGCGCCATGATTTTCTACGACGGGGCGCGCCTTGACCACACCTTTTCCATATACATCAACCGCCCCGGATTTTCTTTCGGATATTTTTTCATAAGCGGCGGCTCGAGCAGCCAAATCGAAAGCGGAATTTACGCGTTTGACTACGACGAAAAGGGCACGGCCATGATTTCCATGAATGCGGACAAAGTGGCACGGATTTTGCTGGACGACGGCGGCGACGCCACGCAAATTGAACTCGACCCCGGACGGCCCTTTGCCGTCGTTATTCCGCCGGACTGCGGCTCGGTATCGCTTTTCGATTCCGACGGTGCGGCGGTGCCTGTTTCCATGGTAAACGCCTGATATATCAAAAAATGTCGTCCTTTGAGGGCGACATTTTTGATAGCCGGAATCCTCGATTTTCAGTTGTGGATAAGAACCGCCTCCGTTGCGGCGTTGGCTTGGAAATACAGGCCATTCCTCGGGCCCAGCAAAAAGTAAAATACGCCCTCTTCGCAGACAATCAATCCCGTTCCGCCCTCCATGCGTTCTGACAAAAGCTCCGTCGTCCCGGTTTGAATGTCATAGGCGGCCAAAAAGTAACGAACATGGCCGGAGGTTCCAGATATATATGTAAAAAAATATAACTCGCCTTTATAGTAATAAATGTCTGACGGACAAGAATTTTCGTCAGGGTCGTAGTAATCAATATCCGACGCGGACGCCTTTCCTTCGGGACTGCTATAGTGGCTCTCGGATACATATGGGTCGTCTAGCCGTCTTAGAGTTTTGGCGTCGCCGTCATATAAATACACATTTCGCGTTCTGAGCGTTCCGCCGTTTTCGCGCTCAATCACGTCGGCGGCCACCACAAACCCTCCGTCGATTTTTTCAAATTCATCAAGCTGGAAGAAGTCCGAACCAAGCGTGACGGCCTCCCCAGTCCCAATGTCGAAAACGCATACCGCGCCGTCCCATGTGGTATAGCAGATTTCATCATCGAGAATTATAGGCTGATGCCGGATTAGATGTCCCAATGACGCGAGGGCCTCGGTCTCGTTGGAGTTCAAATCCGTCGAAAATATTTCGGACACCCCCGTCTTGGAGCGGAGCCCGCCCGAATACCCATACGCCGTGCCACCTATGACGTCGATGAGGTGCTTTGAATCTGAACCCGTATCATATGATATTCGCCCAAGCTCTTTTAGCTCGTGATTTTCAACAACGTATATCTGCCCCTTGTCCGCGAAAAAGTACAGGCCTGTTTCAGTCTGTGTCAGATTGCCTTTCAGCTTCGATATCTTTGTTTTTGTTTGAGTATCAATATCATATGCGTATATTCCGTCATCAACAAAATACAAACGGTTATCGACCAAATATATGTCAAAATTTTTCTCGCCCCCGTTTGCCCTCGGGAACACGATATACAAACCCGTCGAAATGATTATGAGGAGAACGATTATCGCGTCCCGCCAATATATCCTTTTTTTCTGCCCGTTTTCCATACCTGCCTCCTCTCCGCGAAATGGGATTGCCTGTAAATTGTACCACGGCCCCCGAAAATAAGCAATCGCACCCGCTCAAGGCCACACAAACAGGATTCTCAGCGTCGTCATTGCGAGCGAAGCGAAGCAATCCAGTCCCCGTGTTTTCTGGATTGCTTCGTCGCTGCCGCTCCTCGCAATGACAATGAGCTTTGAACATAAAGCGCCCGTTTTCAAATATGAAAACGGGCGCTCTTTTAATTTGACCGTATTATCTGCCTAGAGTATTTGCTGTTTGCGGTTTATTTGCGGGGAGGCGGGGGCGGGGCGGCGCTCACGGGATTTGCGCGGATATAATCGACTGCCTCATAGAAGTCCTCGCCGAAGAAATATTGTTCCTGCACGATGGGCTGACCGGCTTTGACGGCGTCGATGGCGGCCCTCACTTTATCAGGAAGCGCGGGGAGGGTATATATTCTCGCGCCCGTCGCGTTGTAGATAGCGTTGAGCACCGAAACGTGGCCGCCGGACTGGAAGCACTCGGAAGCGCCGCCGGAGCCCTGCGGGCCGAGCGGCCTCGGGGTCTCGAGATATTCGATGGTGAAGTTGTCTCCGTCGGGAATCGCGTCGATATAGGGCACTCCCGCTCCGGCAAGGCTGGCGTGCTTCTTCGGGTCGGAATAGTCCTCGGAGAGGGCAAACCCGATGGTGTGCGACATTCCTCCAAGAGCCTGTCCGTCCGCGGCAAGCTTGTTGCCGACGACGCCGATGTCCGCGATGGCGTGCATCGCGACGGTCCGCACCTTTCCGGTTTTGACCTCGACGGCGACCTCCGCCAAATACACGCCATAGGAATACTCGATGGTCGGATTGCCCTGACCGTCGTTGGGGTCAAGTCCCTTGAGGCCAAGCTCGGCGGGGGTGTCATAGACGCCGAGATATTTCGTCGGGATGCCCTCGGCTACCATCTCGTCATATGTGCGGTAGGTGCCGTCCGGCTTGCGCATGGCGTTCATGAGCTTCTCTGCTCCGTCGATGATGGCGTTTCCGGCGTAGAAGTGCGAGCGGCTTCCGGCGGCGATGCCCGTGTTCGGGCAGAGGCCGGTGTCGTTCATGACGAGCCTTATCTGCTCCGGTTTAATTCCGAGCGGGCGCAGGGCCTCGTGAGTGTGGACGAGGGAACCGATGTCCCCGCCCTGTCCGATGTCCTCCCACGTGTTGAAGTTCGTGATGGTTCCGTTGGGATTCAATTCGAGGGCGATTTCCGCGTGGTCTCTCGCTCCGCCGACCTGATAGGAGCCGACCGAGACGCCGACGCCGTATTTCACGTCATCCGTGGAATTGGCCGCCGCATGCTCGCGGAGGGCGTTGTACTTCGGGCGCAGCATTGTGAGGAGCTCCTCCATCGGATAGACGCTGTATGTATGTCCGGCATTGCCGACGTCGCCCGGACGCAGGCAGTTCATGATGCGGAATTCCAGGGGGTCATATCCGGCTTTCTCCGCGAGCATGTCCATGAGCGACTCGGAGGCCGTGAATATCTGCGGCGCGCCGTATCCGCGGTATGCCGTCGAGAACGCCTGATTCGAGTACGCCGCTCCCGCGAGGCCCATCACGTTCGGAACGGTGTAGAGGCCGTTGAAGAAGCGAAGTCCCGCCTCCGCGAGGCCAGTTGCCATCTCGGAATAGGAGCCCTTGTCGTAGATGATTTCAAATTCGCTCGCCGTGAGCTTGCCGTTCTCGTCGCAGGCAATCTTCGCGTTCGTATATGAGGCGGCGCGCTTTCCTGTGAAGTGCTGGTGCTCCTCATAGTTCAGTGTCAGGGATACGGGGCGTCCCGTCGCCATCGCCGCAACCGCCACGAGGCAGGCCATTCCTGGTGAGAGCGAATAACCGAAGCTGCCGCCCGTCGGATTTTGGATGAGCCTTATTTTGTTCGGCGCAAGGCCGGTGGCGGCGGCCATGAGGAAAGCCGTCATATAGAGGTTGTGGGTTTTCAGGTGAATCGTCATGCCCTCTTCCTCGCTGTAATAGGCCTGCGCAACGTCGGGCTCTATCGTGAGGTGAGGCTCGCGGGTCGAATAGAAGCTGCCCTCGACGACATGCTTTGCCTCGGGAATGACCTCTCTCGTGTCGCGCCCCTTGAAGAGCGGGGTTTTGAAGAATACATTCGGATTCTGAGGATGGATGCGTATGGCGTCGGGCACCATGGCGTCGAGCGCCTCAAGATATTCGGGCAGGGGCTCGAGCTCGAGCTTAACGAGCTTTGCCGCCTCGCGCGCGTGCCTCTGCGTGTCCGCCGCGATGAGGGCGACAACATCTCCGCGCCGGAATACCTTTTTGTCGATGAGAATCGGGCGCTCAAAGCCGTCCGCCTGCGCGCGCGGATGTCCGAGCGGGAAGGTGATGCGGTTCGTGCCCCTCACGTCCTCGTGTGTGATGACCTTGAAAACGCCGGGAGCCTTTTCGGCCTCGCTGTAATCGACGCTGATGATGTTCGCGTGCGAGCAGTCTGGCATGACGGTGGCGAGATAGAGAAATTCGCCCTGTCCCTTGACGGCGATGTCGTCGCCGTAATCGCAGGTTCCGAGAACCTTTGCAAGCGCGGCGGGGCGCGGATACGCCGTGTTGTAAATTCTCTGATCCGCCGGCATCTTGAAGGCGAGGTCCTCCATCGTCATTTCTCCGCGCATGACCTTCGCGGCGGCCATGACGGCGTCGACGAGGGGCTTGTAGCCCGTGCAGCGGCAGGCGTTGCGGTGTGTTTTGAACCACTCGCGCACATCCTCGCGCGTCGGGCTCGGGTTCTTGTCCAGGAGCCCCTTGGCGGATACGATGAAGCCGGGGGAGCAGAAGCCGCACTGCACGCCGCCATTGACAATCCACGCGAGCTGCAGCGGATGCAGGTTATCGGCCGTTCCGAGGCCCTCTATCGTGGTGACATGACTGTAATCCTTGACGCGGCCGATTTTCCACACGCAGGAGCGCACGACCTCGCCGTCCAAAATGACTGAACAAGCTCCGCACTGCCCCGTGCCGCAGCCGATTTTCGTGCCTGTCAGGCCCAATCTGCGGAGGACTTCAGCGAGGGTTTCCTTCTCGGGATCGCAAAGAAACATGCGTTCTGCGCCGTTGATAAACAATACCTTTTTTAAAGTTGCCAAAACGTTCCCTCCTTTTTTACTTACAAAAGTATTATATAGGCGAAAAAAAGCCGCGTCAAACGGTTTTAGGGAACCTATCGGTGCTGTAAAGCGCTATTTGCGGATGTTGTTATTTTTTAAACAAAATCGCATGTTTTTTGTTGCCAGCGGGGCTAAGAACTGGTATTATTTAAATGCAGAGAATATGCGGGCCGTTCTGCGGGCCGCCAACGCCACAAAGAAATGAAATGAGGTGTGTTCATGCAACCGCCAAGAGATCGTTTTATAGAAATAAGGCCGGGTATTTTTCGCACGACCGTCCTTGAGGACAGCAACTTCGCGACGGAGGGTATAAATCTCCATTTTATCCCCGACGATGACGGTTGCCTTCTCATCGACACAGGATTCCCGACGGACGCCTCAAAGCAGAGTATCCTATACACGCTCAACGAGAGGCTCCACATCCCCTTTGAGAAAACCCGCCTTTTCATAACTCACTCCCACCCTGACCACAACGGGCTTGCGCCCTGGTGTCAGGAAAAGGGCATGCAGCTCTTCATGAAAGGCGAGGAATACGGCAGCGCAAGGCTTCCGAGGCCGAGGCGGAACACCTCTCTCTTGAATTTCGGCGGTCTGGACGCCGAGCGGTATTTCGAGGCGTCGATGCATCAGGAACTCCGCGCGAAAGGAGACCACTTCCCCGAGGCGTTTGACTTTGAGGACATCAAGGAAGGCACTCTCCTGTCCCGGGGCGGAGGATATCGGTTCGAAACCGTTTCGATGGCGGGACACACGCTCCACCAGCAGGGCGTCATGGACAAAAATGCTGGCATCCTCTTCTGCGCCGATCAGGTGATTTTGGGCATAGTCCCCGCAGTCATGACCTCCAAGCCGAACGACGGCCTTTTGAACATGTTCTTCAACACGCTTGATTTCATCAGGCATCAGGACTTCACCTATCTCCTGCCCGCGCACGGGGAGGCCCTGTATAAAAAGGACGGTTCGATAATCGCCGCCCTGAGCTACATTGAGGATTCATACGGAAAGCTCTGCTCTTTCCTGCTCCAGCACCTTCAGGAGGACGACGGCAGGAAGTTCACGGCCTTTGAGCTGACCCTGATTTTATACAACGAGCCCGAGGAGGCTTTCTACAGAAACCTCGGCAAGCGGACGCTGATGACGGGCAAGATTCTCACCTGCCTTGAGTTCCTTTGCGACCGCGAGGTTATAGGCCGCAAATTCGAGGGCGAAAAAGCGCTGTACTACGTCTGACCTCCGCGTGAATTTGTCCCGAAATATGGGTTTCATTCGAAAAACCGACTGTTGGGCTTGACTTTCAGCTCGCAGTGCGTCATAATATTATTGTCATATTTTACTTGCGCCCGCAGACGGCTCCGTCCGTCTCGGGCGGCTTTTTATTGCGTAAAGAAACTTGTTTTTTTGACGGGGCAGGATTTCTGTCAACCTAAAGAGACTGTAGCAATTTTCGTTTTGCTACAGTCCCTCAGTGTTTATAGAAATATTTCGAACTCGAATTCGTGTTCGATGGGGATGTTGTCGTTTCCCAGCGGCGGAATCGGTTTTTTCAGCTTGCGAACTTCTTCGAACGCCCCGATGTGTACCGCTTTGAGCTTAAATCCGTATTTTTGGTAGAAGCGAATCGCCTGCGTGTTGTCGTTCGTCGTGACCAGCCACACCCGACGAAGTCCGTTTTTCCTCGCGTAGCCGATTACGGCATCCAGAAGCTTCGTTCCCGCGCCGACGCCCTGAACGAGCGAGAACAGCACGGATATCTCACACTCGTCGCCGTGCGGCCGATACAGAACGGCTCCCAATAACGCGCCGTCCTCCTCGGCCACAAATCCCGGCAAACCGCTCGTGTCATAGAGATTGTCAAGCGTCACGACCATCGGTCCGCTCCAGAGATATCGTATATATGCGTTGACGGTTTCGCGGTAATTCGTGCTGTCGAGACTTAGAATGTTCATTGTATTTCCTCCGCTAATTCATTCGCATGGCAAAAAGCAAAGCCATATGACAATCGCCAAAGCAGCTTTTACCGTCAATAGACATCGTCAACCTTTAGCCACATAACACAAACACATATGCCAAGTATTGCATTTAAACACCGGACAGGCAGGGAAGGATAGGGCATCAGAGAAAGAGTTCTTTGTAACGATGCGCCATTATTCTGCATAAATCGTTGAGCGTTATCAATGTATTCCGGAATCGTAGCAGACAAGTGTATAATACTGCGAATAGTTAGGATAACGCTTCCAACTAAACCGAATTGGGTGGGAAAGGAATAATCCTTTCTGCTCCTGAACAGATTTATCAACAAAAGTATCGTGAAGATACTCTCGCTCGCATAAGTTGCCGTTATTAGGGGATGAACCCTCGAACCGAATATTACAAATTGTTCTATGAGCGTACCGGCAGAGAGCAGAAGCGCGATACAAAAGAACGTGGTTTGCAGAACAATAAAAATCGTTTCTCTTTTGCGTTTAAGCATCATATTCTCTTCATTTTCAGCCGATGAAGCTGATTTTGGCTTCGTCCGGCGCGTGCGGAGCGGTTTCCTTCTCCGCGTAGCCTAGAAGCACCGCGATTCCTAATTCATATCCCTCCGAGAAGCCGAGCTTCTCCTTGAAATAATCGCCTTTCGGGCCGCCGAGGGCCATGCCCACCATGCCGCAGATGACGCTCCCGATGCCGAGCGAGGCCGCCGCGAGGCAAATGTTCTGGCTCAAAATGCCGCAGTCCATGAGGCCTATCGGCTTGGAGGCGCTCTCGATGGGAACCATTATCATATAGGGAGCGTTGTAGTACATCGCTCCGCCGCGCGACTTGATGCGCTCATAGGAGGATTTATCGTCCATGCCGGAGATGATGCGCATTCCCTCCGCCTCCATCTCGTCGATGAGAGCCTTGTCCTTCACTACGACGACGCGCCACGGCTGGCGGTTGACGGCGCTCGGCGCGGCGATGGCGGCATCGGCTATCGCCTTCAAATCCTCGTCTGAGATGGGCTTGCTCTGATAGGCGCGGCAGGAATAGCGCGCCGCTATTGTTTTCAGTGTATCATTCATATAAAATCCGCCTTTCAATTATGTTTTTCCCAATATATCACACATATACTGAGATTTCCAGAGCGCAGGCTAAAAGTCCTCCATGAGCCGAAAAAAGCAGTGGTTTTTTCGACGAGGTTGTTATACAATTGTGTGCGCAATGCGCATTGAATATTGGGAAGGAGCAAAAAAATGGCTCAAATTTTGGAATCCATGATGGTGATACTCTTCGGCATATCCTGGCCGCTGAACATCCTGAAATCCGTCCGCTCAAGAACGGCGAAGGGCAAGAGCATCGCGTTTCTCCTGTTCATCTTCGTGGGATATATCTGCGGCATAATCAGCAAGCTTGTCGGCGGCAACATCAACTACGTGCTCGTTTTCTACATACTGAATCTCGTGATGGTCAGCATTGACATCACCCTCTATTTCCGCAACAAGCGTCTGGACGCCGCGAGGCCGGCCGAGAACGCGTAAGGAGAACCCACATGGGAAATTATGAGAAGGTATACGCGCATTATCAGGAGCGCTTCTTTGAGATGGACCACGAAAAGGCCTCCGAAAAGCTCCGCCTCGAATACGACGACAACAATATATACATACCCTTTTTCAGCCGTCCCGTCGTACTCTCGAGGCGCACGGCGGAGATGAACTCCCCGGCGTATCCCGAGGGGGTTCCGACCACACACCGGCTGCTTGTGATGCACCATCTCTATTTCCACGAGCCCGACGCTGTCAATTCGACAGAGATGGTTCCGTTCCATGAACTGCGCGAATGCGCACACTTTGAGCCCGCCTTCCGCCGCACGGCGGTAACTCCGCTGGCGAAGTATTTCGACGGCAAGCTTGAGCGTTTACGGGAGCGTGCGCTCCGCTTGGGCGGAACAATTGAAAGCGCAGGGGACTGCGGTTTCACGCTGCGCGCCTTTCCGCTCGTTCCCCTGCGCTTCATTTTCTGGGACGGGGACGATGAATTCCCCGCGAATGTGAACATCCTCTTCGACAAAAACCTCTCGCAATTCATTCATCCGGAAAGCATTCCCGTCCTCGGAGAGGTCGGAGCCGCACTGCTCATGGAGCCGTAATACACTATTCCTTTTCCTTTTTGACGAAAGAAATTTTGCAGGTGGGCTTCACATACACCTCGTCCTCCTCAAGGGCGTAGCCCATGCCCGCGGCAAGCGCGATATCCTCGTCCGATGCCGCCTCGCCCGCCGGAAGCTTGCGGATAAAGCCGTTCAAAAACTCCGATTCTCCGTTCCTCGGAGAAAGCGGGCCGCTATAGGCGATTTTGCTCTCGTCCCCTAGCTCCTCTATCTCAAAATCCATCGGATACATCTGGTTGGATATCATGACGTCGAGCTGGCCGATGTATTTAACAACGCATTTTGCGTA
>JGI994J12354_10004110_pt1 | contig 13226 bp, 13 predicted proteins | sample IntmicLarv3ML3BL_FD_12354 | JGI IMG/M metagenome (IMG submission 12354)
CAGATTAAAACAATTTCACAAAACAAGAAATTTCTAAGGGTTATAGAAACTTCTTGAATAATATAAACCGATTTGATAAACTTACACGATAGATATTAGTTTATCTAAAATTAAATGGGTGTCGGTAAAGGTACTACAGTAAACCAATTCTTGATTTTATATTTTGTGTGAAAAATCAAAAAACAGTTTGCCTGTACTTGACATTATCGGGACAGTGTGCGTAATTTTTTAAATAAGTTGGGAGAATTATTATGAATGTGGATTTTTGCCCGATTGCAAGCGGAAGTAATGGTAATTGCGCGTTTGTCGGCGCGGGAGAAAATAAATTTTTGGTCGATGTCGGGCTTTCGGGAATAGAAATACAAAGGCGTTTGGAACAAATAAATGTTAATCCGTCCGATATTGACGGTATTTTTATAACACATGAACACGACGACCACATAAGAGGCGCGGGAATTTTATCACGCAGATTTAATATCCCGATTTATGCGACCGCAAAAACTTGGAACGGTATGGAAAGACGTTCCATCGGAAAAATCTCCTTTGATAATAAAATTATTATTGAGGCTGATTCCGTACTCAAAATCAATGAAGTGAAAATAAAAGCGTTTAATATTCCGCATGACGCACAAGACCCCGTCGGCTATAATTTTTTTGTTGACGATTTTAAAATTTCCGTTGCGACCGATATCGGACATGTTAACGATTATTTTAAAGAAAATATTTATGATTCCGATGTTTTATTGATAGAAGCGAATCACGATGTTGATATGTTGGAAAAAGGTTCGTATCCGTATCTTCTGAAAAGACGTATATTAAGCGATAACGGACATTTGTCAAACGAAAATTGCGGAAAATTAATAACGGATATAGTTTCGGATAATGTGAAATATATTTATCTTGGGCATTTAAGCGGCGAAAATAATAAGCCGATGCTCGCATTTAATACGATTAAAAATATTATTATAAAAAAGAAAATTCATCTCGATTATAAATTTCAAATGGCGGTCGCGAACAGATACGGCGTTTCCGATAAAATTACGCTGTCAAAAGAATTATCGGGTAAAATATAATGAAGATAACTCTTATATGCGTCGGAAAAGTAAAAGAGAAATTTCTAAAAGACGGAATCTCGGAATACGCGAAAAGAATAAGCAAATTCGCATCTTTGGATATAATCGAAGTTTCGGACATTAAAGCACCCGAAAATTTAAGCGATAAAGATATGCTGAATATAAAAATCGCGGAGGGTAATAAAATTTTAGAAAAAATAAAACCCAATTCTTACATAGTTTCATTGGAAATAAACGGCAAAAATTTTTCCTCGGAGGAGTTTTCAAAATTCATAGAGAATAAAAGTATCAGCGGCATCGGACACATTTATTTTGTTATCGGCGGGTCACTCGGGTTAAGCGATGATGTCGTAAAAAAATCCGATTTTAAATTGAGTTTCTCAAAAATGACTTTTCCGCATCAGTTGATGCGGCTTATTTTGCTTGAACAGATTTACAGAGGATTTAAAATTATTAAAAATGAACCTTATCACAAATAAAATTTTCTCTCTTAACTTTGGCTGTATGTAAAAATTTTTTTATGTTCTCTAATATCGGGCGAAACAAGCCAAATAAAAAGTTGCGGATTAATTTTGTTTTAATGATTTTTAATTTCGCAGACTTTTTTTATCCGTTCCGTATTTGATAAAGAATAACAACGCTGTAATGAATTTATAATCCGATGGAGGAATGATGACATGAAAAGAAACGAAGAATCTAAAAGATTTATTAAAACACACATAGAGGGCGACATTATTTCCGTCACAGAAATTTGGGTAGATAAGCAAACGGGAGTTAATTATTTATTTCATATTAACGGATACGCGGGAGGACTCACGCCTTTATTAGATGCGAGCGGAAAACCGATTATATCAAATTTAAAAGAACTCGAAGTGAAGAAAGAAAAATAATTTTCGGAAGGAGTTTGTATGAAATATTGCGGAGTTGTAATTTCGGTTAAAGATATAAAAGCATCAAGAAAATTTTATGAGGATTTATTCGGTTTGGAAGTATATCAAGATTACGGCAGAAATATTATGTTTAGCGGAGGATTGGCTCTGCAACAGGATTTTGATTGGCTTGTGAATATTCCGAAAGAAAAAATTTTAAAAGACTCCAATAATATGGAATTGTTTTTTGATGAGGAAAATTTTGATGATTTCGTTGAAAGATTAAAGAATTTTAATGTTAAATATTTACACGGAGTTTTTGAGCATGATTGGGGACAGCGCGTTATAAGATTTTATGATATAGACGGGCATCTCATAGAAGTCGGCGAAAATATGAAAATGGTTATTGATAAGTTTATAAAATCGGGGTTATCGTTGACACAAATATCCGAAAAAATGGATATAACGATGTCCGATTTAGAAAAACTTATTAATGACTAATTAATATTAGACCTCCTCGGAAACCGGAAATAATTTTCAAAATTAATGATGTTACAAATTAACCACATATGAAAGCATCTTCTGAATTTTCAGAATGACTTATTTTTTTATGATGTAGGGAGCGCGTCTTGACCGCTCAGCATATAAAAAAATGCGATTTATGTGATTTGAAAACTATGTCAAGTCGGTTTCCGAGTAGGTCTATTTATTTCAACATTTGTTTCGAGCAATTAAATTAACTCTTCGTCCATATTATTCATAGTCATCTGCGATATTTAGGCAGATGATTTTTATTTTTTAATTAAACTTTAAAAATCATCGCTAATTTTTAAAGTAAATCTTTTTTTAGTTCATTTGAGATTTCCCTGTTTAATAAAATCTCCACTAATTTCAAACTAAAATCTATCGCTGTTCCCGGACCTTTACTCGTGATTATATTTCCGTCAATAACCACCCGTTCATCAACAATATCGGCATTTGTTAATTCACTCTCGCAACCTGGGTAGCATGTAGCGTTTTTGCCCTCTAAAATCCCTAGTTGTCCGAGTGCCGTCGGCGCGGCACAAATCGCCGCAACTAATTTATTTTGATTGTTAAAATCTTTTATAACTTTGGATAATCCATCGTGTTTTTTGATATTTGCAACGCCTAAAGCGCCGCCCGGCAATATAATCATATCGATATCAAAATTATTTATGTCGCCGAATAATTTATCGCAAACCACATAAACATCATGCGCACTTCTGACTTTTAAATCACTCTCCAAAGAAACGATATCCACATTTACGGACGCTCTTCTCAATAAATCAATAATTGTTATAGCTTCCAGTTCCTCGAATCCCTCCGCGATAAATATCATAACATTTTTATTCATAAAAAAATTTCTCCTTTCGTATGTCAAAAAAATTATAATTTACATACATATTTTACCTTATTAAAAACCATCTGTCACGGACATCAAATTATTTGTTCATTATGTATAAATGTCGACCGAAAATTCCGCATGTTTAAGAAGTTTTAACCGTCTGTTTGATTTATGATTTATGTCCAAAATTATTTCATTGAATATTTTTTTAAAATCTTAAAGAGTAGCCTGAAAATGGAGATATAAAGCAAAACGAATATTAATTTTTAAAGAGAAAAGCTTAAATCAAATCCATATATTGTTTAATTTGTTCAAATATTTTTATCAATTTGTTCACTATTTTTTTTAGGCTTTCAATATGAAAATATCTCTTATAAACTAGATAATTTGATAGTTTGACCCATTCAAGTCAAAATTTGACAAAAAAATTTTTTTAATATAATATTACTCGAAGATGATTTAAACTGTGTTGGAAATAGGATTGATTTTTACGTTATTTGATGTAAATGGCTCTGAATAAGGCTCTTTTACATTACAATAGAAATACTTTTGGAAACAGGCTTTTTTATCAATTGAATTATGACAGGGGAAATGCGTCCCATAACTTTCCGAACTCCTCATTTTTTGAGAAGTGTTTTTGGGTCGCTCATAAATTAAAATTCATGTGATTTACAAGTTTTTGAGAGTATAAAAATACATAAAAGGAGAATTGCAAAAAATGCACAATAAGATTAAAATTTTCACAAAACAAACGATAGTAGGTTTAACTCTGGCGGTAGCCGCAAATGCGGCGATATCTCCGGAACAAGTTTTCGCAAAGGATAGCAAACTTCAAAGCCAAATCAGTTTTTTAGATTTGACATCGGAAACGCGTTTTGCTTATCTCGGTGTGGGAAGCAGCGGTAACAATAACAACAGCAACAGTAATAGTAACAGCAGCAACAATATTAATCTCAATGACAATATCAGCAGTACCAATAACAACAACAAAAACAGTAATAACAATACCATCAATGTCACTGTCAATAACATAACCAATAACAACATCAATAATAATAATATGAACGTTAACAGCAGCAGTAACAACAACAGTAACAGCAATGATAATGCTAACAGCAACGCTAATAAAAACAGTAACAATAATAACAGCAGTGACAAAAATACGAATAATAACAACAACAGTAACGCGAGCAGTAACAGTAATGCCAATGCAAACAGCAGCGGAAGTGACAATAGCAATACAAACACCAACAATGACGGAAGTAACAACAATAATTCCAACACCAACAGCATCGGCGATAAAAACAATAATAAAAATGTTAATAATAGCGGTAATAATAACACAAACGCGAACAGCAATAACACAAACAGTAACAACAACGCAAACAACAACAGCAATGAAGCCAGCGGTAATAATAAAAACAACAACATTAATCTTAACAACAGTGACAATAACAAAAACAGCAACACAAATAACAGTGCCAGCAACACAAACAATAACAGCAACAGTAACAGCAACAGCACAAACAACACCAACATGAACTCTAATGATGAGATTGCGAACAATTATCAAAATACTATCAATTCATCTAACAGCAGCACCCGCGTTGAACTCGGCGGCGATGTTACCATAACCACGCAAAACGGAAATACGCATATCAGCACTTCCGGCGTTTCTTTGAACGTAAATTCCGACGGAGCGGTTATTCTTGATGAAAAAATTCCACAAGGTTATGTAGGCTCTTCGTTTATAGACGTTAATGCGGGGGACTGGTTTTTTGAAGATGTTCACTTTATGAACAATTTAATGACAGGAACAAGTACGGCACCGCCGACATTCAGCCCGCATTTGAATATATCAAGAGGAATGATTATTACAATACTGCACCGCTCAGTGGGCTTGCCTCCCGTTGAAACATCAAAAGTTTTTTCGGATGTTCCGATGGACGCATGGTTTGCACATTCGGTAGCGTGGGGTTATGAAAATAATATTATTTCCGGTGTGACAGAAAATACTTTTGCGCCGAATGAAAATATGAATCGTGAAGACTTGGCTTTACTTTTTACAAAATATGCGGAATATATGGGTGTTGAATTGCCGGTGTTGCGTGAAAAAATTACGTTTTCTGATGCGTCAAACATTTCATCGCATGCGTTATCCTCAATAGAAACATTATATCAAGCAGGAGTTATGAACGGTAAATCCGGTAACGCGTTTGACCCTAAAGGTAACGTTACCCGTGCCGAAATTGCGGCGAGTATAAGAAGACTTATCTCAATAAGTGAATAAAATTAATTGTAATTTGCAAATCGTAAGATTTTATATAGTCAATCTTGGGAAATTTTTAAGATTGGCTATTTTTTTGAAAAATAAAAAAACAGCAGACCTGTTCGGAAACCTGAACAAGTTGCCTCAAACCGCGTTAAAGCATCGCGGTTTGAAACAGCAAAAAGGTGGTTTCCGAACAGCTTTAGTGAATTTAATTTTTCGGTTCGTTCTTAACTATGGATGTATGCGAATCTTTTTATGTAGGGGCAACTGTGTTTGCCCGTGTCAGCGTATCTCTGATATCAAAAACTCAGAAGAAACATTTTTTAAATCCACTGTTTTCGTTATTAGATTATTTTCAAGCAACGTATTCTGAAAAATCGCCCTTAGTTTTCGGCTCGCTTTCGAGCGGAATTTCTTCTTTTTGACCAACAGAAAAGATTGTTTGCAAAATCCCAATCATAATTATGGAAATCAAAACCGAAGTTCCGCCATAGCTGACAAAAGGCAAAGTTACACCCGTTAACGGAATAAATTTTATTACGCCGCCCATAATCAAAAATGCTTGAAAAACTAATATGGTAGACAATCCGAGTGCGATAAGCGAATAAAACTTTGATTTGCATCTTAGCGAAATATTAATGCCGCGATAATAAACAAAAGTATAAATCCCCATAATGCAAACCATATAAATAATTCCAAACTCCTCGCCGATAGCGGCTAAAATAAAATCGCTGTCAACAACGGGAACTCTGTTCGGCATACCTCTTGTGAGCCCGCTTCCCAAAAGCCCCCAAGTATAAATCGAAAATAAAGAATGTAAAATTTGATTTCCTTTTCCGAAAAAGTCAGCCCAAGGATTTAAATATGCCGCAACACGCACTTTAATATGGTCAAATATTTTATACGCGATAAACGACGCGCCCGAAAAGGCACTCAAACTCAAAAAGAAAAGAAATTCGTTCCCTGTTGAAACATACATCATTATCACGAAAGTGATAAAAAATATTAAAGCGCCGCCCAAGTCGGTTTCCACGACCAAAATTAACACGAAAGCCGCGCCTATAATTATCGGTAAAATCAATTGTTTTAAAGTTAATTTTTCCGAAAAAACTACTGCGAAATAAAATACAAATAAAATTTTTACGACTTCGGACGGCTGAAATCTGACGGGACCGATTGTTATCCAATTCAACGCTCCGTGAGTAACATTCCCTATAATAAGCGGTAAAATTACCAAAATTAAGCCCGTCACCAAATAAACAAGTTTAAATTTCTGCAAATCCTTAATTTTTGTAAATACCAAAGGTATCACAAAAGCAAAAATCATACCTAAAAACGCCCACAATATTTGTTTGCGCGCAGATTCATAATTTAATCTTGTAAGCATTATAAACGAAACGCTCAAAAGAAAGAAAACGCCGTTCCATAAAAGATGGCAACTTTTTTTATAAACAACGCTTGTTAAAACAAAACAAAAAATCAAAAAAACAATTGCACCCGCGCCCAAAATCAAATAATTTTCCTCAAAAGTGATTTCGTCGGGTCTGTAAGATAAAATTAAAAATCCCGTAATCGTATTGAAAATAATCAACATACGTTGTTTTAGAATAATTATTTTTTTATCGTAACGGTGAGCTTTTCTTTCGTCCAAAATATACTCTGTTCCCAATGCCATGAAATATATAGCATAAAAAATAAATAAAAATCTACATAATAAAACTATTGAATCAAAAATAAAATCACCCCTTTGGATGGTTCAGCTTACTTTATTCTTACGAACATCATATCACAATAAGCAAAACTAATAAAATTTATTTTCGCGAATGTCCGCGAGTGAACCACCTCGTTCGCTTGCGGCGAGGTGGTTCACTTTTTGTTCTATGGAATATTAATGCAGACAGCATTTGCACAAATTTAAATTCGGCGTGTTCCTCAGGCAAAACCTTAACATAGCAAAATATACACTCTGCGGTCGCCCAAATAAATTTTTATATGTATGAGTAATTTTAAAAAATTAAATTTTTACATGCAATCATCCAAGACGTCAACTAATCCGTATGGTGTAACAAGCCCTTTTGCCAATTTTTTAATAAGACCCAAAACATCGCCTTTGTTATAGGAAAGGTTTTCCACGTAATCATACGATTCCAATTCCTCGCGCCGATTTACAACCATATATTTTTCAATCAAAACACCATAAACGGTTTTGCCTCCCGCTTTCATTTCCGTTAAATAATACTTCAAATAAATAGATTCATTTTTTTGATTCCTGCATTTTTCTTGTGATATCATTCTCTTAATCATAATTGTCTCCCTTTTTCTGATAAGATATAAAGTGTGATAACCGATTTCCAATTTTTTTCAGAATGAAAATTTATTTTCGCGACGGCAATGAGTCAAGCAAGAAAACTCGCTCTCATTCACTCGGCTTTGGTTAAAGCCGTTTAAGCTTTGCGTTATTTTTTAAATAATCAATTCCGAAATTAATTTTATATGTTTTATTTTGGAAATTCAACCACTTAAAGTATTATATATCACGATACAAATTCGCGCAAGTGCTTTAATACAAATTTTGGAAAAATTAACACTAAAAGTTTCAATCTTTTATTTTTTTCAAAATAAAAATGATTTTCAAAATAAAAATTTCATGATTTATTTTATAAAAAAATTTCTTAGAAAAATATTCCTCTCAGCGATTGAAATCAATTTTAAAAAGTTGATTTCGTGGAAAAAAAAGAAAAAAAACTCTTTAGCATTGATTTAATTGTTTTTTTGAAGTATAATGTAGTTAATTTCGATATTACATGCGTATGGGAATTGATGTATAAAAAATATTCGCCGGAAACCCGTAGACCAAAATATAGGGTTAAAGGCTTTTTTAAACGCTTGAATATTCAAACTCAAAGTATCGAAAATCTTAAACTTAATTCATAACAGTGTATGAAATTTAGCATTTTTGGTTTACAATATTAATTAAGCCGGAAAAATTTCCGGTGCCGCGCGGTCAGATACTCCGGAATGAAGCCGGAGATTTCATTCTGCGAAATTGGTTTTTTGACTGTTAGGAGGACAATCTGTTTTCAATTTTTATTTTGAAAACAAGTAATCGGAAAAAATTTTTTCCGCTACTAATATGGAAATCTTCAATTTTATCATCGGGAGTTGCTCGTAGAGTGTGAAGTTGGAAAAACTACCAACAAATCCAACCGAAAACGCTTCTGGTCTTTTTTTATATTCCAAACCGGTCTTTGCTGCCTCATTTATAGCGTAAGATATGTAATTGCACTTTCCCGTTTTGATAAAATGTAGATAAATATAAACACAAATTTTCCACTTACTAAATCGGCAAATCTTTCCGCATCGATTGAATTGCCAAAACTTATTTACATTGAACATGAGAGGGGATTTTATTTTATGGAAATTACGGATGTAAGAATTAGAAAGGTCAATAAGGAAGGAAAAATGAAAGCAATAGTATCTGTTACATTTGCCAACGCTTTTGTTATTCACGATATTAAAATTATTGATGGAGATAACGGGCCTTTCATCGCAATGCCAAGTCGAAAAACTTTAGATGGGGAGTTCAGGGATATAGCGCATCCTATCAACACAGAAACCCGCGAGATGATTCAAAGTGCAATTATGGAAAAATACCAATTGGTTTTATTGGAAGAAGACAATTCTGTCGAAGACGATTTACAAGAATCTTTCACAGAATAATTTTTGCAGGAATTTCATTGACTGTCGGATTCGATTTCGGCGTTAATTAAAAGTAAAGTTGACTTGCTAAGATACACTTCGGTTTTAAATGATGCATTTAAAACCGAAGTGTATTTTTTTGTGAGAAAAATTATTAAAGAGAAATTATTAAAGACTAAAAGATTCCAAAGTTGAGAATCGAAAATTTTTTAATTTATAGAGTTTTCCAAATATGAAATTAATTTTTTCCGCATTTTATAATTCGTCCGATATATCCGTGACCGTCGGCAAATTCTTTTTGATTTGGTCATACGCCACATGAAATAAAATCAAAATAATCGCCACCAAAGCGAGAAACAGCCCCGAACCTTTTATATTATTCGTAACTTTCAAAAAATCCAAATTTGCTTTAATCGTATTAAAAAACACAGCGGGAACAAAATATAAATCATTAATCAAACTCATTTTAAAAATATCTTCGCTGTAAGAAAAATTTTTCATAAAATTAAATAATGAAGTTGAAACCAAAAACATAATAAAATTCCCGAGAATCAATAACGCTGTGGTTTTATTAACTTTATCGAGATTAGAAATACTCTCCGCGATTTTTTTACTCGTATTCATCACACTTGTACTCATCAAATTTTGAGAAATGCGAATCTTATCAATTTCCTCATCTATTTTATCTGTCATCGCTTTTGTATAAACGAGAATACTTTTTATTAAAATTTCCGTTGATTCCAAGCGATTTCCGCATTCATCACAAAAAGTCGCGCCGTCATTTTTTCCGCCGCACTTATCACAAAAATTTTTACGGCTGTTTTTTGCGGAGATATTTTCGACATTTATATTTTGATTATCGTCGAATCTGCCGCCGCACTCATTACAAAAATTAACGGAAATATCAGTCTTGCCGCCACATCGAGTACAAAAATTCATAATGTCACTCTCCCAAGTTTATTCTTCTGTTTTTTCTGTTTTGAATCCGCACATAGCGCAAAATTTACTGTTTCGGTCGATAGTAAAACCACAGCTTGCGCAAGTGGAAACGGGTGTTTCGATTTTCTCTTCGACTTTTGCGCCGCATGAACCGCAAAATGTATCGCCGACATTAAGTTCTGTCGCACAAGAATCGCATATGTGTAATTTTTCGGGAATAATATAGTTCTCATTAAATTTTGCGAGCAAAGAATCTACTCTCACAAGTTCATCGGACAGAACTTTTAATTCATCTATGGAAACATTTTCATTTCGGAAATGCAGGTGCAATCCCTCACCGAGACGTATAAGCAAATTTAATCTTTGAAGCTCTAATTTATTTTTATCCATGGCATAAAATACCTTTCTCGAATTTAGTGTAATTTTAGCATAATTTATGAAATCTGTCCATTGATGATTATTACGGATTTTTTCTCCGTGCGCCATCTTATTTATTTTTTGTTCACTCACTGTTTTGTTTTTTATAAAAAATTTTATGGATTAAAAATCCGAAAGAGGGAAATAACTAAAACACATGCAGAGCGATTTATATAAAAAAAGAGCTGTGATTCTTTAATACGGAATTTGGGGCTGTAATATTTAATTATTTCCCGTCAAGGCAAGCATTACATTTCCTTCTGAAATATAATGCTTATTTGGTGGGGGCTTGAAACCCTACCAAATAAATTGTTCCCCCACCACCTTCGAGCAAGTCTACGACTTGACTCTTAGAGGTGGGGGTTTTCAGCCTTGAGATAAATTAAATCTTTCAAAAGATTTGGTTGTTGACAAATCTTAAAATTTGCTTTAAAATTATCTTTGAATTGTTACAATTTTATTACGTATTGTTTAACTCGACACGGAAATTACCCACATTGTGCAGATAATACGGGTTAACAATTTATATGAGGGCTTATATTTTCACAAGAAACATAATGAGCCTCGGTTTACACTAAATAGCATTGCTAAAAGAGTTACCGAATTTTCAAACTCAAGAAAATCAGTAACATCGGACACAATTTTATAGGTGAAAGTTAAATGAAAACATCAAAAAAAGGAAGACATCAACAAAGTAAATATTTTACTTTGATGCTGATTCCCTATTCATCTTCCAAAACAAAACAGGTTAGAATACCTCATTGGACGTTATATTTGCTTTTTTCAATTGTATTTGTGGTTGCGTCGGTCTTTTTTATTTTTGATTTGAGAAACAAGCATTTGGCATCGCAAATCGAAGATTTGGAAATGATTGCGGAAAACAAGCAAAAAGATTTAGAGGACATAATCGAAAAAAATTGGGAGCTGTTACAAGAAAAAAACCTTTCTACACAAGACCTGCTTGAGCAAGAAACTCAATTTCGTTCTCTGATTGATTTCTATCAAGACGAGCTAAAAACATATGAGGAAAAAGCTATTGACTTGGAAACAAAAATTGATGAACTCAATGAAATAAAATTAGATTTGTATGACACTCTCTCTAAAAAACTGGGAGACGAACCGAATCTCGGTATTTCAGTAACAAGTCAAACTTCCATAAACGGAAAAATCACTTTTGCGAGCGAAAAACCGACCGTTGACAAAGATGTTGTTAAATTACGAATGACATACAGCGAATTGGAATCAAAACTAAACACCGAGATAAATGACTTTTATATTCTGCAAAACGAAGTGAATAAGCACTCAGATTATTTTAAGGCTCTGCCGAATCGATGGCCTATAGACGGCGACGTTTTCATAACGTCTTATTTTGGAAGCAGAAGCAATCCTTTTACGGGCGGCGGTTCAGAACCCCATTTGGCAATCGATATGCGAGCGTCCACGGGCACTCCCGTTTATGCCACGGGCGGCGGAACTGTTCAGTTTGCGGGGATACAGTCGGGTTACGGATATCTTGTAATAATTGACCACGGTTATGGTATTACAACTTATTATGCGCATAACTCGTCTTTAAATGTCAGCGCGGGCAACACCGTCGAGCGCGGCGATTTAATTGCCTATTCAGGTTCTACGGGCAGGAGTACGGGTCCGCATGTTCACTATGAAGTCAGAATAAATGATGTTCCACATGACCCATTGGATTTTATAGAGTAAAAATTAGGATGGTGCAAATATATGTTTAAGTCGAAGGAAAAAAAAGATAATCCAACTTTAACAAGTACAGTTATTGGTGAAGGCATCAGAATCGAAGGAACTATTATAAGCGGTTCGGGCAGTATCAGGATTGATGGAAATGTCATTTCAAACATGTCCGTTGACGGCACGATAATTATCGGTGAAACGGGTTTTGTTAAAGGTGATATAAAAACTTCGAGCGCGTTAATCGCGGGAAGAGTTGAGGGAAATCTCTTGTCGGACGACGGAGTTCATATTACATCAACAGGTGTTTTAAGCGGGAACATAACTTCAAGGTCACTTATTATTGATGAAGGCGCGACTTTCACGGGTCAATGCGATATGACCGGCGACAAAAAGATAAATTTGCTTTACACAAAGGATTTGACTGATGATAAAGAAGACGCAGACCCAAATCTTAATTTTGATAAGTCGTAACAGAAATTTACTGAAATGATTGAAACGATTGTAATCGAAGGAAACTATACCAAAAGGAAACCTCAAATGCTCACACAATTGATATTTCTTTTGCTTGTAGTTTGCATATAAAAAACGGGGCTGTTTGAAAATAGTCCGAGAAAGGGTGAAATAACTTCGGTTTTAAATTGAAGTTGCTTTGCCCTTTAAAACTGGCTTTTTATCAAATCGTGTGGTTTTGATAAAAAAAGTAAATTCAAAAATGATTTTAACAAAGATAATTCTCAGATTAGTTTTTTGGGAATTATTTTAGTTGAACTAAATTAAATTAAATGCGTTTTCGCTCAGCTCATTGCAGTCGCGAAAAAAAAACAACAAAAGCATGAGCATATTCCGCTTCAAAACTTTTGTTGTTATTTTGTTAAAGCTATAGATTTTTT
>JGI994J12354_10004112_pt1 | contig 13224 bp, 13 predicted proteins | sample IntmicLarv3ML3BL_FD_12354 | JGI IMG/M metagenome (IMG submission 12354)
GTAATAGTGAACGTGGTAGCATAACCATCTTTAGTATACTCAACAAACTGGGTTTCACTTAGCACCTCAATCTTGCTTAAATCACTTCTCCAAGAATAATTGTCACACGAAGTTATAATATTCCACACTTTTTGTATATCACATTGAAAAGTAGCTTTCATATTTGTAATGGTCATACATATCTCCTATAAACTCTTATTTATACTTCACGTTACACTTCCAGAACCCCGTCACCTTCGGTGACTACCATAACACTTCGTGTTATTCTTTCTTCTGTCAGTATCGTCCCTGAAAAAGTAAATGCCAACTTCGTTGTCGCTTCCTTTTTCTTTGATTTTCCAATTAGCTGTTTACCCGTATATATCATATATTCTCCTCTTTCTCCTTTAGCTAACCATGGACTAATCTTGAGCTATTTTGAACTAATCTTCGACTATATTTGCCTTGATTTATAAAAATATGGGTATTTACTATTCTGAATTCTTATCTGACATAAATACTGTAAGCCAATCTTTTTAACCGAAGCACTTTTCAAAAATGACGATGTATCGCCACTTTATTGCTATGGACAATAGCATGTTTAATCTTAATCACATACTTTTATTCTTTTATAATCTTCGAAAAAATTTTATATAACTCCTGAACTTCTTCCTCACTTAAAGTAATACCCTTCCCCATTTTTTCGTGATTTGGTGACCAATCTCGCAAATCGTACTTTGGGGTAGACTCATTCCACGAAACCAAATTAAGTTCCTTTGTCCAACCTTTTACACTTTCTGATATTGTACCAAATTCTTCTTTTATTTCAAATTTAATATCTGTCATTCACATAATCTCCTTTTTATAGCTCTGTTCAACTATTACAATTTCGTCATACGACAACTTGTAAATTGCATATACTTCAAGCTTTATTTTTCCATCTCTATAACGCATCTATTATATTTAGCAAACTCTGATAACTATCCACATCATGATACTTAACATTATTCGTAGAAATTTCATTAAAAAGTTTTTTCGCACAAGATATCTTGGCTTGTTCAATCGGTCTAAGATTTAAACTATCCATTGTTCCTTTGGTTTCTGCAATAAAGAAAATATGTTTAACTGCTCCTTCGTAAAATGCAATTGCCCAGTCAGGTGCGTAATTCCCAACAGGGGTTGGAATATGAAACCCTCGCGGAAGTTTTGCATATACACATACTTCTGAGGCTGCGTCCAAATCGTGTGCAAACTGTCGTTCTATACTTTGCTCAGCAATCCCATCTGTGAATACATAATCTTGTATTGCCTTATTCGCACGAAACGCCTTATCAAAACTCTGTGAACTCTTTTCAGCAGTGAATATTGCACTGTCATACTCGCCCTCAAGCGAGTTGTAAGAAATATGTTCAACGACCATTGTAGCCTTTTGTTCTTTAATCAATTTAATAACCTTTGAAATAAATTCTTCAGGATTATTTCTGAACATATAGAGCCTATCTGCTTTGATTCCTTTTAGAATTCCGCCTACTGTTTTTCGAGTTAGAACCGTCCCTTCAGCAACTTTTCCAATTAAATCATATTTAATCCCACTCGTTTCGGTACGTTTAAACATTTGAGTCTTAGTACTTTCTCTAACAAATGAAGCGTCTTGTTTCACTTCGTACACATTCATTTCTTCCTTCTGTCTTCCTATTGTGGCAGTATATTGCAATTGGGAAACAAATAGCTTCTCGTTGATATGTGCAATTGCTTTACAAATCAGCTCCTCACTATCAAATGAGGCAGTATAGGCATACCTGTGATTGATTTGTTTCCATAGTGCTTGGAATTCTGCCTTTTCAAAATTATCATTAAGTGGATTGTCTTTTACCTTTGTATCATGTCCGTCCTCGAACATATTGTCAAGAAGACTATCATCATAAATAGCTTGAATAAGTGTATGAATGCCCTCTGTCATCGGTATCAGCTCCTCTGGCAACAGGGCCATCGTACTCATTGCAACATCACTGCGATACTTGTCTGTTACTTTACGTTTCATATCTACATAACTGTTCTGAATCAAATAGAACTCAATCGCAGCAGCAGTGTTGTCATCAATCAGAACTGATATTCCATCAACTTTCACGTATTTGCCCCTGAAATATTCGCTCGTAGCAACTGTTGGTCTATCATAAAGTACTGTTTTAATATCTGCTTGTAAGTCTGCGACAAATCCTTTATAACTCTCACTTGCAATAACCGTAAGCATGTTTACATCATGAACCGTATCACCACAACTTTCTGTATCCATGCGATTTCCACTTTGATTTACACAAAGGCGAAGTCCACGTCCTACCTCTTGACGCTTTGCTGTCTGGTTATCGGAATGCTTTAACGTACATATCTGAAACACATTCGGATTATCCCACCCTTCACGTAATGCCGAGTGCGAGAAGATAAATCTTGTGGGTTCTTCAAAACTAAGTAATCGTTCTTTGTTCTTTAGAATTAAGTCATATGCTGAAATGTCATCAGAAAACTCACTGCCACGTTTCGCTTTACTATCAATACTCTTCCCTGTCTTTTTATCAATACTAAAATAGCCTTTATGAACAGATAAAACATCACTGCAAGTAGATTTCAAATACTTTTGATACGGCGTATCAAATAATGTGATATTCTCATTTAAAATATTGATATACTCCTGCTCAAAAATCTTGCCATATTCACCAAGCACCTCTTCACCATTATCATCATACTGACGATACTTTGAAACTTCATCAATAAAAAATAAGGACAAAGACTTGATGCCCATATTGTATAATTTTTCTTCTTTTTCAAAATGAGATAAAATTGTTTCCCTGATTTGAATGCGTCGCATATCTTTTTCAGAAACATCACCAACTACTTCCCCTGTGCGAATCACTTCACCGTTTGTAAATGTAACCACACCACGGATTGGGTCAATCTCGGAAACAGTAAAACCTTTATACTGTTCCATCTCTTTTGATTTATAATACAGGTCATCGTTTACGTCAATCATACATATTTCACGGTTAATAGATTTATTATAACCTATCTCAATTTCCATGCGAGCTCTTGGTGGCTTTTTGCTTGATAATATAATCTGTTCAAGATATAAATAACTATCTGTACCTCTGAAATTCTTGACTTCAAATCCCTTAACCTCAATTTTTTTAACAAGCTTTTTGTTATAGGCATCAAGCGCATCCAACACATACACCAAATTATGTTGTTGCTTATGCGTTGCTGAATAATTTAATGAAAAAAGTGGGTTGAAATTCTTCAAAGCCTTTTGTGTTATGTTTCCGTTCATTTTCTGTGGTTCATCTAAAATAATAATTGGTCTATTTGCTTTGATTACATCAATCGGACGACGCGAACCAAATTCATCACGCTTAGAGTAAATAATACGAGCTTCTTTACTTTTTCCGTCCTCTTTCAGAGACGAAGCAAACGCCTGTGTGTTAATGATCATTACATTGATGCCCGAGCTGCTTGAAAAATTATCAAGTTGGTTCAAGTTAGAACTATTATATACAAAGAAACGTGCTTTTTTACCGTAATGCTCCATAAAATGGTCACTTGTGATTTCAAAGGATTTTTTAACACCCTCACGGATAGCAATACTCGGTACAACAACAATAAATTTACTCCACCCGTAGCTTTTATTTAGTTCAAACATAGTTTTAATATAAGCATATGTTTTTCCTGTTCCTGTTTCCATATCAATATCAAGACTACATGTTCCCAGGTCTTTTATAAGTGATGAAGATTGCTTAATATTATTTTCATTTTGTAGTGTCTGAATATTCTTTAAAAGTTGTTCATCTGAAATCTCAATATTTTCATTTTTATATCCAGTGTCACTCAATGGATCAATGATTTCCATTTTTTCATCAGAAAGTCCCATTACAATTTGCTGGAATTTAGCATTCACTTTTCCAATATCGTGAACATATCTTAGTTTGTCCTGATACCTTTGTCCTTGAAATACCTTAATTACGGCATTAACGGCATCTGACTGATATTGTTGTACTTTAAAATTAAACTTCACTGACTGTCACCTCTCGTAATTTCGCTCTCCTGCTCATAATGGTAAAGAAATTCTTTAAACTAATGGATATCTTATCTGCCATTACAACACCTTCCTAACTGTCTCAGGACTATATGTTGCAAAAATTTGCTCGAAATTTGTTGCCACACTATCGTTTGCCATAGAACTATCACGCATAACAAAATAGTAAGGTTTTTTCCGAGCAATGACCTTAATGACTTCTTCTGTTACATTATCATCAAAACAAGCAATAAGATAATTTTCTTTTCCAACAATAAATACCCTCTTGCTTGCAATAGTACTTTCCTTAATTGGGGAAGAAAGTAACACACCCAAGTCAAGCATCACTTGAAAAAGCAAATCTTCTGGCGTTCTATCACCTTTGATATTATCGGTTAATGAGTTAAATAAGTCAGCGTCGTAATCAGCTGGGTTATAATAAACATCTTTCATATTGCTGCTGTCACATTTTAGAACACGGAAGCCAATATCAAGATTTTCAATACCATCTTTGTCCTTATTTTCTTCTTTGATTTTTACACCTGCGCGACGGATACGTTCTTTAGCTACTTCACTCAACAAATGCGGCTTTTTCATTTTATCACATAGAGCGATAGCATTTCTTAGCACTTGCTTTTTGTCATTCGATGCTTTTTCAAGGCTTTTATCAAGATTTTCGGGCAACTGAACCATAATGAATTTTCGCCGTCCATTATCCAGTGCATTCTGTTGCATAACCGCATCTGCAGTTGTTGAAGAACCACTAAAAAAATCTATAAATATTGAATCCGAACTATCTTGTATCAAATTCAGAATATAGGACAGCAATCGCACTGGCTTTGGTGTGTCAAATACATCTTCGGGTAGCAATTTCAATAACTCATATTTCGCTTGTCTATTGTGGCCTGTTTTTTCTAAATCAGTCCAGAGATTGGAAGGAGGAAGCCCTTCCATATCGCATAAATATGTTCTTCTTCTAATATTTTCGCCATCTTCTGTGAAACGAATTTCTCCTGTATTTAACTTTTGCTCAAGAGTTTCCTTCGACCAACGCCAGCCGTTTTTAGGTGGGTGAATCACATATCCTTGTGGCGACACTATGTCATAAATTAGGTTTTCACGATAGTTCGGCGAGTTTAGAGGGTTTCCATCAAAATACGCACCTTTGGGGTCGTTATCGGAGTTCTTGAAGTGTTTCCTCTTTTCTTCATCAGCTTGCTTTTGCGGTTGCCATAGAGGTTTTTTCGAATAAATGAGCGTCGAATTATAATCGTTCGAAAACTGCTTCGCATCATTATTACTATTATCTGATGAACGCCAGATTGCATCTGCAACGAAGCAGGTTGCTCCAAACACTTCATCACATATTTTCCTTAAATTAGCACTTTCTCTATTGTCAATGCTAATGAATATAGCACCATCATCTGCAAGTATATCTTTCGAAAGCTTTAGTCTTGGATAGATCATATTTAACCAGTCGGTGTGGAATCGCCCATTCGATTCGGTGTTCTGAACGAGGCGATTTCCTTCTTCATCGAATTGACTGCTATTCGCAAGATATTCCGCTGCCTTTTCTGTAAAATCATCGTTATAAACAAAATCTTTACCTGTGTTATACGGCGGGTCAATGTATATCATTTTCACCTTGCCAAGATAAGTTTCCTGCAAAAGCTTTAGAACTTCAAGATTATCACCTTCAATATACATATTTTCAGTGCTATCAAAATCAACGCTTTCTTCTCTACACGGTCGCAAAGTCTTCGCTATTGGCACATTCGCAAGCATAACTGATTTTTTCTTATCCGGCCAAGTAAACTGATAACGTTCGTCATTACCCTCAACAACAACTGCTGATATCTCCTGCATCAAAATGTCCTTATCAATTGCACGTACGATCTCACCATTCTCATCTCTTGTTTCAGTTACAGCATTTGGAAAAAGTTTTGCAAGTTTTGCAAAATTCTCATCCGCCTTATTTGGTGTATGCATTTTTAGTTTATCCATTATCTCGTTCCTCCTTGTTCAAATGGAATTACTGAATTCGCAATTCTCCTTTCAGCACCCACAGGCGTTGTATAAAATCTTTGTTCAATGCCAAAGAGCAACATTTTCAATTCATCTTCCGTTCCGACTTCAAAAGCTCCTTCATTTGTTTGCAATTCCGGACAATATTCTCCAATATAGGAAAAAATATTACTTCTCTCCTCAACACTCAGTTGACTAAGAGTCTCAGTTGCCAATGCTATTCGTTTTCTGTTAGCTTTTTTAACGTTGCCATCAGAATATTCATTTGTCAGACACACAAAATCATTTTCCAGAAATTGGGCTGTTTCTTCCTCGGTCGCCTCCCTATATAGCTGATCTATTCCCTTGAAAATATTAGTGATTGCCTCCAACTTATGAAAATATAAGGTATCACACTCCACACAGTAAATTGCATCCGGCAAATCTTTTATAATAATCTCCTCGCAATCACTTCGATATTTAAAACTTTCCCCAAAACTAGCTATACATTTTTTTGTCGCTAGTTTCGCCTTTGAAATATTTTGAAAACAAAAATCACCACCATCCATAACAAAAATAAAATCAACTTTTTTAAAGTCTTCACGACTAAGAGAATCAAAATCTACTGTTTCATGCTCTTCTGAAAGTAGGTCTAACGAATAATCCTGTTGTGAGAATTCTGTAATAGAAAACCATTCTCCTTCTTCTAAAATCGCTCCTGGTAAATACGGTGATGTAGATGTTACAATTTCATTTTTATTAGGAAAAATATTTTCCTCCGTTGAAAGCATTTTTCTGTACTTATTCAATCTTTCCCTTTGACGCAATTTAACACATATTGTATTCATCTCATTCTCCTTCTTTTCTTGCTATATATATCTATATATGTTGTATCATTGATTCTCTTTAGATTACTAAATGAAATATCTTTTTGATTCCGAACCACTTTCCCCTTTGCTATTACAAAAACTCTCGTTCCATGTGGCGTTAGAATATGATAATAATGATACCCAAACAGTAAAAATATTGGGTTGAAATATTGAGTCTGAGATAAAAAGGTAAACACAAACACAATGATGTATAAGAAAAGCATTGTCGTATTTTCTTCAATACCAACTGATAGAAAAAAATATCCTAGATAAACTGGTAAAAACTCATTATCAGCAAGCGTAAATTCCTCACACCCACTCAAAGAATCTGAACCCAGATGACATGCAGTCCAAATTGAAATCAATGATAACAAAACTGGCACAAGCAGAAGCAACATTCCAAAAGTCCTTGCTGAAATATTACATAATGTCCAATTCTCTTTTATTGCATATATAACTAACATCCACGAGGTTGCATTAATAGTAAGTAAAAACCTAAATATTAAATTCACTCTACTCCCCCCTGTTCTTCTTTCAACCTATTTATCACTTGAACTAACTCAAATTTCTTCTTCGGTTGCTTTTCTTTTCTTGCCTGTTCATCAAGACGTTCTATTTGTTTCTCAAGTTTTTTTCTTTTATCATCTACTTCAATTTGCTCATCAAGTGTATTACCACTTTTAATCTCAACACCACTAATCTGTATGACTACATTTTCCCATACGGCATCCAAGGTTAACCCTTTTAACTCAATTGAAAAACTACCCTTTCGCTTCCATGAGGTTTGCAACAACCTAGTGTAGTAGATAGCAAGCTTTTCCTCCTCACCACACTCCAATACAAATAGCACATTTTGCGGAATAAGTTTTGATATGGTTGCTATTGTCCGTTCGTCAAAATCTTTCTTTTTAAGTGCCACCAGTACCACAAAAAAATTCTTAACTTGCTTTCCCTCAGCAATATGTAGCTTTGCAGCTGATATTTCATTGACAATCGTTATTCTTGAAATATCAATATCAATCTTTTCTTTCGCCGCCGTATTCATTTTAAACTTCGCATAGATTGCCTTTTTAGGAAGTTGCTTATGTAGTTCTGTTGTTGCTGGAAATCCTAACATCTCATCACCTCACTACCAAGAAACATATCAACTCAAAATCATTCAAACCCTTTATTTCATTTGTCAAAAAGCTAATCTGATTACCTCCTAAGAAACTATCAATATCACTTTCTTCCTTTACCTCAATAACAGATGCTATTGCTTGTCCCAGCAATTTTGAAAACTCTATCATATTTCGACCATCACGGGTTTCTGTATTGAACCCTCTATACAATTCAGGAATTGCTTCTGTTTTCCCTTTGCAAAGAAAACGCATTTTATCAAGCATTTGTTTAGGTGATAGGTGATCGCAAATCACTTCACCATCATCAGCAATATACACCATGTAAAATGGATGCAGTCGATTTTGATTATCTCTATTCACACTATTAAAACGATTTTTCAAAACGTAAATAACGCCTGATGGCGTATCCTCAGAAGCAGGTGCTACTGAATGCAAACCATAAGGTGTTTTATCAAGATCTGGATGGGCATTTATATATTCAAGCAAATCAAGCCTAAACTCATTAAGCCCCAAATCCATAATGGATATTCCACTTGACATATCCTCAATATCAACAACTTCATCTTGTAACCGTTTTAGCTGTGATTTGCGATATTCAAGGTCTGTCTTTTCCTCATTGCTTATGATATTATCATCGCCCGTAGCCGTCATATCTACAATCTTCATACGGGTTTCAACTTTTGCTTTTAGATCGATATATTCATCCAGTGTTACATCTGGCCAAAAGTTTACGAGTTGGATATATTCATTTTTACTTCCAATACGGTCAATGCGTCCAAATCGCTGAATGATACGAACAGGATTCCAATGTATGTCATAGTTAATCAAGTAATCACAATCCTGTAAATTCTGCCCTTCCGAAATACAGTCCGTTGCAATGAGAAAATCTATCTCTGTCTCATCATCTGGCATTAAAAGTTCTTTATCCTTTGAAATAGGAGAAAAACAGGTAAGTACAGTATTAAGATCAGCCCGTAGCTTCGGAATGGTAGTACGACCCTCCACCGAACCTGTAACCATCGCAGTATGTAACTTGAAATTTTCCTTCACACAACGACTTACATTATCATATAAGTACTCCGCTGTATCCGCAAATGCTGTGAATATGATAACCTTTTTGTTTCCTTTATTTATTGGATTTTCAATTTTGTTTTTTATTATTCTAAGCAATTCTTGGAGCTTAAAGTCATGTTCTGGAGTTATATCTCCAACCATCAACGTAAGCAGTTCAAAAACTTCACGGTCTTTTTGTAGGCTATCTTTCCAAGATTTGTAATCCATATCGGAAAGTTCAATTTTCACCTTTTTTCCAAACGTAAACAGTTCGTCATCATTTTGATCATCGTTGTCAAACTCATCTATGTTTGAAATATCTACAAGTTCTAAATTGACACTTTGACTTTTGTCGTATGTATCAATCGTTTCTATTGTATTTTCAATCAACCCTTTAATCCGTTTTAAAGTCAGATTGAAAGAAAATACAGAGCTTTCCATACGTTTCATCAAATTGATAGCTGTTAAACGACGGATGCCTTGTTCACGGTTAGCTTGCGTAAATCCTATATTTACCTTGTTGTCCTCATACATATCGGCATACTTTTCCATTCTACTGGGTAAAATAAAATGTGTAGGAGTGTAAATACTCAGACTTAAAGTCGTCAACTGCTCAAATATCTCGTTGTAATTGATAGCTGTTTTCAAATCTGTAAGTTTAGGTCTGAGCGAAATAGGAGAACGCCTTGTCGGAAATGTACCAATATCACTCATATCATAATGTTTCTGAATATGCTTTCGAGAACGAGCAATCGTCACGGAATCGAGCACTTCAAAAAAGTCAAAATCCAACATCCTCAGAAGATTATCTGTGGTTCTATCGCAAGTTTCCCATTTACTCCAAGTATTAAATGCTTTTTGGGCATTTTTAAAAATATCGTCAATAGAGTGCGTTGTATTCAGCTTTTCATCAATATATTCTGCATTCCCCTCATAAGCGAGGGCAAGCTGGTTCTTCAAGTCTTTGAAACGGTTGTTGACAGGTGTAGCAGAAAGCATAAGGACCTTTGTTCTCACACCTTTACGAATAACCTTATTGAGTAGTTTCAAATATCTATTTTCTTTTTCATTGTCCTCGCCAGATAATTTTCCACCATTACGAAAGTTATGTGATTCATCAATAACAATGAGGTCATAGTTACCCCAATTCAAACGGTTTAAATCAAGACCATTTGAATTACCGTGGGTACGATTTAAATCCGTGTGATAAAGCACATCATAACGCAAACGATCTTCTGCAATCGGATTGTTCACATAATTGTCTTTGTAAGTATTCCAGTTGTTTGTCAACTTTTTAGGACAAAGCACAAGAACCGATTTATTTCTGTTTTCGTAGTACTTGATTACAGATAATGCTGTAAAGGTTTTACCAAGTCCAACGCTATCCGCCAAGATACAACCGTTATACTTTTCAAGTTTATTAATAATTGCAAGTGCTGCATCCTTTTGGAAATTGTAGAGCATATTCCAAATTTTGCTTTCCTTGAATCCAGTTGCTTCATTTGGAAGAACGTCCTCTGAAATATCCTCAAGAAACTCATTAAAAATATTGTATAGTGTTACAAAGTAAATAAAGTCAGGAGAATTTTCATTGTATACCACCGTAATATTTTCAATCACTTCTTCTGTTACCACTTGCATCTTATTCTTATCATTCCATAAACTATCAAACAACTCCATATATGAATTTGAAACAGGAGACTCTATTTTTTGAACCATGTTATAAGCGTTATTACCACGTTCACATCCAAAATCAACCGTGGTAAAGCCATTTACTGGCATATAGTTTTTATCATCAAGATGAATGAAGCCCATCATATTTTCGTCAGTCACATTAGACTTGAATGTGACTTTTTTGCGTATCCACTCCACGCACTCCTTAGCAATTGCCTTCTGCGTAAGTTCATTTCTAAGTTTCACTTCAAATTCTGTTCCATATAAACTACGTTCACGATTCAGGCGAGGAATATAAAATTCTCTTTTTTCTTTCTTCATTTTCTCCGTTACAAATGTTGGAGATGTAAAGATAAAACGTAACTCATCAATCCCTTTTAGTTCTTTCTTCAATTCTTCAAAAGCATAGATAGAAAAGCAAGCTGCTGCAATCGAAAGTTTGCTGCCTTGTCTTAATTCAATAGATAAATCATCTCTTAATGTTTTACTGGTATTGTTGATAAGTTCCATTGAGCCCTCTCCTTCGCTTAAACTCTAGCATTACATATATCTAACATAATCTCATTTTTCATTGTCAGGTAAAATATCTACAATATCATCCAGCGTACAGTTTAGACTTTTACACACTTTAGCAAGAACATCTGTAGTTACAGTTTCATTTCTACTTAATTTATTCATCGCATAACTTGTTAGACTTGCAGCTTTTTGCAAATCTTTCTTTTTCATACTTCTATCAAGTAAAATATGCCACAATTTTTTATAAGAAACAGCCATTGCTTATTCCTCTCCACTAATCATTCTTAATAAATTTAAGGTTTTTACTATTATATCACATGACTTTTGCTTTACCAATATAACTTTTGAAATTTCAAACTTTTATGTACTTTTCACATCAGTACTTATTCTTTTATCCTCTCCAAATCTCCCTCGCTAATATCTTCGCCTGTTGCCGACTCCCCAACTGCATATACTGTTCTACTATACACACCAAACTGCTATCTACTCTATTCGTCACCACATCACAATATTCCTGCATTTTCCTTTCCGAAGCTAATTCAACATACTCCAATGACTTCTCATCCAATAATTTTTGTAATTCAACCCGTCCATATATTAAAGTTTCCAACTCCTTTTCTACCTCTTCACACTTTAATATAAGCAGTCTTGATTTCACATATTTTCTTTTTCCTAAAATATGGAGTCACTTTCAAAGCAAAAATATATCTTTTGCTAATAATGGTACTGGCTCGCAAATGATGCTCTATATCTGCAAAATATATTTCCACAAATTCTTCAAAATTAATATCTAAATCTCTTTGCTGTTGCTGACGGAAACTTCGCTTCCATTCGTCAGCCTCCCCTTTAGTTCTAAATCTTCTTTTATTCTTTTTATGGCGTTTCCCTTGCCAATCCTCATAATAGTACTGATAACGCCACAATTTCTCGTATCTTGCAGCTGGTATTTTATCAACTTCTCTCTGCTGCATGACCTACACAAGTATTATTCCATAGAATTTTTCCTAAAAATACTTCCTTGGAACTTTCCCTGAAATTATCCTGAAACCATTTGCTGCCAATTCATTGTTTATATCCTCGAATCATTTTATATGCGTATCCTCTGGATACTCCAAGCAATTCAGCGACTTCATCTGCTGTGGCATACATTTTCATTGTATTCTCCATATTCTTCCTCCTATCTTTTCAGTTCGTTTTTGAACTGTTCGTATTATAATTATTTTCAGTTATACATTTTATTTTCAATTATTCGTTTTAAAATAGGAGAATGGATCCATGGCAATAGGCGAAAAAGTAAAGAAATACAGACTAGAAAAGAACTTGTCCTAGAAACAAGTTTCTATAATGGCTAGTATGAGTGAACCAGCAATAAGAAATTATGAATTAGGCAATAGAACACTTTCTGACAAACAGATTGAGAAAATTGCACTGGCTTTAGGAATCTAGTCCTTTTGCCAGCCCAAATCCCAATTCAGGCTCATATATAGGCATTATGCATGCATTTTTTTATCTTGAGGAAAGTCATGGTTTGATACCATCAGAAATTAACGGTCAGATATGTTAAGATATAAAGATAGTTTTTCAACATCTTCTAATGATTTAAAATGATGGTTTCAAGAATATCAGCATATGCAAAATGCTGAATCGGATAATGAGAAAACAGCTATGTAATATTATGATGAATGGAAAAGCAGTTATCCACGTTTATCTTCGGAGCAAACTAGGACCGTCATTGCATTCCTTTCTTTTTCGTGACTATCATAAGGAAACCATCAGAAATAGCATAATCTGCACCTAATACAAATTTAAACGGAATTTATTTATTCTTTGCTAAACTACAATATATATATCTACACACTTTCAACTTTCACATCATCACCTTGAATTAAAATAGCTTGATTATTGCTGATAGGCTCTAGTTGTAGGCTTTCTCCATATGTTTCAATGA
>JGI994J12354_10004113_pt1 | contig 13224 bp, 11 predicted proteins | sample IntmicLarv3ML3BL_FD_12354 | JGI IMG/M metagenome (IMG submission 12354)
CCGAGGCGAAATTCGCCACGAGCTTTCCAGGCTCGCGCCTTACCGGGCTGGGCCATCTCGGCTCAATGCCGACAAAATGCTACTCGCATTAATAACTTTCTGATTACGGACGGTGAAGGACAGGGTACGGATTATTTATTCTGTGTGCGATACACTGTGTATGGCAGAGAACAAACTTCCGAATGTTTCAAAAGCGGATGCAGAGCATCTGATGGCATTCATCAGGAATTCTGTGAAGAAAGCAGGTGCAGAAGGTGCCGTCATAGGATTATCAGGAGGATTGGACTCTGCTGTTGTGACGAAACTCGCAGCGGATGCGTTGGGGCCGGAGAATATTCTGAATGTGTTCATGCCTTTCAGGGCAACATCACCGAAAGACTACAAGATCACTTCAGACCTTTCAGACGAGTGGGGAACGGAATACAAGATAATGGATGTACAGCCGGTCATTGATTCCATAGCATCGATCCTTCAGACAGAGGATGATGCGGCCATGGAACGCGGAAACACATCTGCAAGATGCAGGATGATCGTTCTCTATAACCTGGCCAGGAAAAGGAACTATCTGGTGATGGGAACATCCAATCAAAGTGAGCTTATGACAGGATACTTCACAAAATACGGCGACGGCGCCTGTGATATTACGCCGTTAGCGAACATGTACAAGACGAACGTGAAGCAAATGGCCAAGATGATCGGCATTCCGGACGAAATAATCCAACGTCCTCCCAGTGCAGGGTTCTGGGAAGACCAGACCGATGAGGAGGAAATGGGCATATCGTATGATCTGCTGGATCTGATATTGTATAACTTCGAATCCGACGCAGGCGTTAAAGATATTGCTCAAACCCTCGGCATACCCTGTGAAATGGTCAAATCCATTAAAGACCAAGTGAAGAGGACAGAACACAAACGGAATCTTCCGCTGAGGCCAGGAACCTTTTTTGACTGAACGGAATCTTTATTAAGCAAATTGTATTCATCGGGGTACAAGCTCCTGTAGTGTAGCGGCCAATCATGAAGCCCTCTCGAGGCTTCGACTCGGGTTCAAATCCCGGCGGGAGCACTCATCTACTTTCAACAGACCGCCTTCCTTTTTTTTTCAGAAGATACAACGCGGTAATTGCGAAAAATGTAATTGTAAAAGATCCATTCTGTATAAAGACGGTACGATCGGATCGTAACATTCAAAATGAACATTCATTTTAGTAAAGGAATGCTACCCTCCCTGTGGAAGGGAATGTTTGTTCAGTAGACATCTTCGCAGATGTTCTTCTTGCGGACATCTCTTAGGTCCTGTACGATCCCGTTCCTGATGCCTTCGGATTTTTCCTTGTAGATCATGATGTACATTTCATCTTGTTTCTTTTTGATCCACTCTTCTTTACGTTCGTGGTGTTTGATCGTCCTTCTCATATTATCGGAGCAGTCAATGTCGATGACCATGAATTTTCTCTTCCCAACTATTGTTATAACAACGAACACACCGGCGACGGGAGGGACGTCTTCCCCGCTTATTGAGTATTCTCCTTTGAACTTATATCCATCAATTTTTGTCATGTCATCGCCTCGCCGATTCATCATACATACTAAAATGCTTTTATAGAAGAACTTAGACCCCGTATATAAAGATATTAAATGATAAACGTGACATTTTCCAGAGAATAGTAAAATTGTTTTAATACATTAGGAGCATTCTACGCATTTACCAGGCCAGACCTCAGTCCTTTGACCGTGGATCGGTCTCAAGATCGCCTATGCGTTTCCGTAATTCTTCGTTCTCTTCTTCGATCGCGAATATCCTTTTTGCAAGCGCAGCATTGGTGTCCGCGGTCTTGATGACCTTATCGTAAAGATACATGAAGAGCGCTCCGGCAAGAACAGATACCACAAGCAGACTTATTTCCAGGATCATATCAACGCGTCTCCGGTGATCACGCAGCACCCGCTCCCGCGTTCACTTCCCGTTTGTTCGCTACTGCCGATGCCAATATGGATATTATTATGCAAGTGGCGATCACAAGTAATGACAGCTCAATGGAAACATGATACCACTCTGATATCAGCATTTTCGTACCTACGAAGACCAATATCACACCGATGCCGTATTTGAGATAGCGGAACTTGTCGACCGTACCGTTCAGTGCAAAATACAAAGACCTTAGGCCAAGTATCGCGAATATGTTGGACGTGTATACAATGAAACGATCTGTCGATATTGAGAGGACGGCAGGAATGGAATCTATTGCGAATATCAGGTCAGTGCTTTCAAGTGCGATGATCGCAATGAACAGCGGCGTGGCCATTCTGACGCCGCCCTTGACCGTGAATAACTTGTCGCCATCATATTCGTCAGATACTTTGAACAGGCGTTTCGCACCGCGGACCATAAGGTTCTGACTGGGATCCTTCGCGCCTTCTTTCTGAACCATCGTCTTTATCGCAGCGTAGATCAAAAGCGCACCGAATACGTACATGATCCAACCGAATCTCTCTATGAGTTCGATGCCTGCGAAGATGAACACCATCCTCATCGCTATGGCGCCGATAACACCGTAGAACAATGCCTTGTGCTGATACTCATCGGGCACGGCAAAGGCCGAGAACACGATGATGAACACGAAAACGTTGTCCAAGCTCATCGTCTCTTCGACGATGTATGCTGTAAGGAACTCCATTGCGGCCTTGGAACCCCACTCGACGTAAACGAAGATGCAGAACACCATGGCGACGCTTATCCAGAAAGCGGTCAGCTTCAGAGCCTTCTTGGTACAGACCTTGTGTGCTCCTCTGTTGAATACGAAAAGATCCAAACAGAGCAAAAAGGTGATCAATATAAAAAATCCGGCCCAGAACCAGATGCTGACTTCCATGAAATCGATGTATATGGATCAAGGATTTAAGTTTGTGCATCCCCTGAAGGGGATGTTTCAATGCACGTGGCCGGTTCCGATGATGGACGTTATTGCATAGATCACAACAACACCTATGATCACCAGGATGAAAGGAATGATGCTGTCCTTACGTTCATGGAACGCTTCCGGCAGGAGACTGTATATACCTACGTACATGAATGTGCCAGCGGCCAATGCTAACGGGATGTACATCTCGAATCCGCCGGCTGCATCAAGCAGTCCTAAGGAAATGAATCCAGCAATGGGGGTGATAAGGGAGAATATGAGCAGATACGTCAGAACCCTCTTTCTACTGAGGTCTGTAAGCAGGAATGTCGACGATAAAGAGAAGAGTTCAACGAACTTGTGCAGCGATATCCCGATCAATGCGGCCATCCCTATCTCTTCCCCTGCTGACAATCCTATGCCGAGTATCATACCGTCAACGGCCGCATGTATCGTAAGTCCAATGAACGCAGACGCTGACGTCAGTTCGTGAGTGTGTTCGTGAACATGTTTCTTAGGCTGTGCACCTATCTCGATTATGGTCGGACCGTCGGGAATACATGCACATTTCCTTCCATGGAAATGTTTGATCATGACGTCCGAGAACAGTACTGCAAGGAAACCTATCAGTATCCATATGACGGCATCATGAGGATCACCTTCCTCAAATGTCTCCGGAAGCAGCATGAAGAACAGGATACCGATGAAGATGCCGGCAGCAAGGGCGATCATAAGATGGACCGTCCTTGAGCTCATCTTCCTGACCATGGGAACATACGACGCGACCATCGACACAATGAAGATGATAACTGCGAACATCAGCATGATTGAATTCGGACCGAGTCCTTCGAACATAGACCTCTCGATGCGGAATTGTTATTAAATGATTGCCATATTGTTATTAATTAAATATCAAAATCGCATTTCAGGTTATTAAGAAGGCACAAAAAATGACGATTATCAGCATATCCCTGCCGGATGAGAGCATAGAGGCGTTGGAAAGGATCGAAAAAGCGTTGGATCTCAAAGGAAGAAGCGAAACCGTTCGGATATCCTTGAAGATGGCAGAATCCGAAATAAAGAAAATGGAAAGCCTGGAAGGAGAGATGGAAGGTGTTCTCGTGATCGTCCACGGTACACACGGAGACCAATGGATGAACACCATCCAGCACAGATATGAGAAGATCATCAAAACACAAATGCACTCACATCTTCAGAATAGAAATTGTTTGGAGGTCATGATCCTATCAAGCGATTCCGGTACACTGAGCAAAATGATGGAGGACATTTACGGCGCGGGAAAGGCCGATTATATCAAATTCGTGAGAAGCCGCTAATAAAAGGTAAAATTAAGAACATTTATAAACGGTCAGACCCATACATATTCCGGATGGGATAGCATGGGGTCTGAAGACTCTACAGACAGTAGCGTTAGTGCTCAAAAGGAAAAGGGAACCAAGTTCGGGAGTTTGCTGAAAGGCGCCTTCGGTTCTATGGCCAAAGCGGTCAAGGGTTCCAAACCGGAGAAGAGGTTCTTCGGACGCGAGAAGGTGAAAGACGATTATATCGAATCGCTGGAGTGTATCAACGGAATACATTCTAACAACGATCCCGAACTTCCGGACATTACGAAACGTAACGTAATGCCGGGACGTTTCGCCAAAGTGGAAGCACCGAAGGTAAGAACGGAGATCCGTCCGAAGACCTATGAGGTCATGGACGAAATGCCTGTTGAGCAGGAAGAGATGGAAGACGATCTCGAGATCGTCGAAGATCTCAGTGAGGAACCGCTGACAGTGTCAGAGGTCAGAACATTCGTCGAAGACCCAGTTACTGCTGAAGAACCCGTTATTTTTGCGGAACCCGCAGTATTCGTTCGGGAGGACGACAGCGTTCATGGAATTGAATTTGAAACTGAAACGGAAGATGAATGCGAAGTGGATTATTTTGACTTCCTGCCTCCGATGAAGGCAACTGAAAGGGCACCGGTCAGAAGAGCACCTCAGGTAAAGCCTTCGGCCGAAGAGATCGTTGATGCAGACGACATTCAGGAAGAAGCGGAATCTGAAGAGGCAGAAGAAGAGGTTGAAGACCACGGAAGGACAAAGGAAGAAGTGTTCATCGATATCTTCGACGACGTTCCGGGCGTATCACCGATCAGTGCGGCAGAAGAAGTTCACGAAGTGTCTGCCGTCACGGTCGATGAAGTTCAATGTGAAACACGCATCAGCGCAAATGACATTGAAACAACCGTCAGCACAGAGATAGATCTGGACATACTGGATGTCCCCACGGTCTTCGCGGTCGAAGTTGAAGAAACTATCGTAAAAGCAGAAACCATCGCAGAAGCGGAGATCGAAGAACAGATGGAAGTTGAGGTCGAAGCCGTCGCAGAAGCGAAGATCGAAGAAGTGATCATCAACATATTCGACGACGATCCAGAGGTGTCCGTCTGCGAAGAGATCGATCTGGACATACTGGATGTTCCCGTAACATCCGCAGTTCAGGAAGAAGAGATCGAATGTGCGGAATTCGTCATCGTTCCTGATGTTCGCATACCGACAGAGACGACAGAAGTTCCTGTGATCCAGGAAACGCAGCATGCTGTCCCCGAAGCTGCGATCCCGGCATACGGACATCTGTCAATAGATTTCGACGCATTCGACCGTGCAGCAGAATCTCCGTTGGATGCACGTTTTGATGTCGAAGAAGTGGAACACATAATCATACCCCAAACCGAAGTGTCGTTCGATATGAACTCACTGGAATCCGTATCTGTTCTGTCATTCGAAGCAGAAGCGGAATCGGAACGCATAGATGTTCAGGTCTCGCCGATAAACGTTGAGATCGATTTCGCAAGCTTAGAAACACCTGTCTCACCGATAAACGTTGAGATCGATTTCGCAAGCTTAGAAACACCTGTCTCACCGATAAACGTTGAGATCGACACGGCCTCACTGACCGCGGCAAGAATGGTCACTGAGATGTCGGCAGCAGATCATGCATCATACGTTCCCAATTTCATTCTTCTGAGCGATGAGGATGTCGTCGAGACCAAAACAGGATCTGAACTTTCTGACATGATGCCTGAAACAATATTGAGGGCATTCGACTCCGAACCCGAGTTCCTGGAGATCGATGTACTTGATGTTGCGGAAGAATCCTGCGATATGGAGATAGATGAATCAGAGATAACAGACGGACCCAATTATTTGGAGATCGACATCTCTGAGATGATGGAATTCCTGGAAATCGACGAAACAGAGATAACTGAAATTGAAGCATCTGTTCAGAACTATCTGGAAATTGATGAATCAGAAATAACTGAAATTGAAGCATCTGTTCAGAACTATCTGGAAATTGATGAATCAGAGATAACGGACGGACCCAATTATTTGGAGATCGACATCTCTGAGATGATGGAATTCCTGGAAATCGACGAAACAGAGATAACTGAAATTGAAGCATCTGTTCAGAACTATCTGGAAATTGATGAATCAGAAATAACTGAAATTGAAGCATCTGTTCAGAACTATCTGGAAATTGATGAATCAGAGATAACGGACGGACCCAATTATTTGGAGATCGACATCTCTGAGATGATGGAATTCCTGGAAATCGACGAAACAGAGATAACTGAAATTGAAGCATCTGTTCAGAACTATATGGAAATAGACGCTTCCGAGGTCATGGAATTCCTGGAAATTGACGAATCAGAGATAACAGACGGACCCAATTATTTGGAGATCGACATCTCTGAGATGATGGAATTCCTGGAAATTGATGAGTCAGAAGTGACCGAGATCCGAAAAGTGGCCGAACCGAACTGTTCAGAAATTGATGCTTCGGGGACAGAGGTCCCGGGAGTATACGCTATACCTGTACGCGAAGCCAAAGTATTCGCATCTGCGGAAACAACAGAAGAGAAAGGCGGAATATTCTTCTCATTCTTCACCAAAGAGGATAAAGAGGATAACATCAGCATATCCTTCGGCGAGGTCAAGGAAGATGATGACGTGATGGACGATTCCAACGAATCGGTCTCTGCGAGAGATGATTACGCCGTAACAGTATCTCCCACCGACGGAAGCAGAAAACTCTTCATTTAGACAAACTCTTTAAATTCCCCTTTTATTTTCACTCACTATGGAATCTGAGGTCCTCGGACAAATATTGCTGATGTTGTTCGTGATATTCATTCTGGCGTACGCAGCGTCAGCGGTGTTCAACAGATTCGGCGTTCCCGGACTTATCGGCGAGATATTCATAGGTATCGCGATTGCGAACATCGCCGTGGGGGATTGGTCATTCCGGGAGATGTTAGGGCTTCAGACCGGGAGCATGAACGAGGAGATCCTGGAAGTTCTCGCTGAATTAGGTGTCATATTCCTGCTGTTCGCGGTAGGATTGGAAACGAAGGTGTGCAATCTTCTTTCTATTGGTAAAACTGCGTTCTATGTTGCGGTATTGGGTGTCATCATCCCGTTCATCCTTGGGTACACATTCATAATGTACTACGACGGGAACACGTATCACGCTATGTTCATGGGTGCAGCCATGGTCGCCACCAGCGTCGGCATCACTGCGCGTGTGATCAAGGACATGGGACTGACCGAAAAGAAAGAATCCAGGATAATCATTGGTGCTGCTGTAATTGATGACATATTGGGAATGATTGTCCTCGCAGTGGTCGCGGGAATGGCGGAAACGGGTGAATTCAGTATTGCGAACATTCTGATCATATCAGTATCTGCAGTGCTGTTCGTTGTCCTGATCATACTGTTCTGCATGAAAGGGGTTCCGAAGATAACCGCCTATGCATGCAGACGCAAAGAGTGTGGAAAGGATACAAACGTCAACATGCTGGCACTTTCAATAATTGTTTGTCTTGGACTAGCTGCGATGTCACAGTACATCGGGTTGGCGGCGATAATAGGAGCGTTCCTCGCCGGTATGTTATTTGCGGATTGTTCATGTGAATGGAAGCTTTCCGATAAGGTCGAGTCGTTGAATGTATTCCTGGTATCGTTCTTCTTCGTTTCTGTTGGATTCAAGATCGACCTTTCCGACATGACATCAGAAATATTGATGATCGGTGTTATCATCATCATTTTTGCATTCATTTCGAAATACGTTGGATGTTATGCGGGATCGAAAGCGGACAGGACAATGCAGAAAGATTCATCGAACATCATAGGTGTGGGAATGATACCTCGAGGGGAAGTAGGAATAATCGTTGCATCGATCGGATTGTCTGCTGGAGTATTATCAAATTCACTTTACTCCGTTGTGGTGATGATGTCCATCGTCACAACGATAATCGCTCCGGTATTCCTGTCAAGAGCGTTCAAGAAGAAGTATTACGACATCGGGAAGAATGTTTGAAGCAAGAGCACAGTAATGACTGCGCCGATGGCGAGACCGATCACGACGCGAGGACTTACTTTAAGTGATTTATCGTTCTCTGTGTCGAAGTATCTCATCAATCCGGCGGATGACTGGAATCCACCGCTTTCCTTCTTTGCCATGACCGCATCGATGTTTAAATCAGTATAAATACATTATCTAACAATTTCTGATATGTCTGTCTTCGAATAAAGACCGAAAGTCTCATTTATAAAATGTATATACAGCAGAATATGCACTGGGCAGATGTTATCGCAGAAGAGGTAGCAAAGAAGACGGACCGTCCGCTGGTGTCAGCAGGCATCAGCCCGACAGGAATGATCCACGTCGGAAGTTTAAGAGAAGCAATTACCGCAGAGTCTATGCGCAGTGCGTTGGAAAGTAAAGGATCGGATGTCAAGATGATCTATCTCATCGATTCCTTTGATCCATTGAGGAAGCGTTACGAGTTCCTTCCGCCCGAATTTGAAAAATACGTAGGAATGCCGATATGCAACTTCCCGTGCCCGTGCGGAAAACATGATAATTATGCGCACCATTTTATCCAGCCTTTCCTGGATGCTGCCGAAGCATTGGGCGTAAATTGCGAAGTGATCTGGACCCATGAACTTTACAAACAGGGCAAGTTCACAGAAATGATAGATGCATCCTTCAACAAACATGATCATGTTGTGAAGATATTGAAAGAAGTTACCGGGAGGGATGTTCCTTCTACGTACACACCGTACACCCCGCTTTGTGAGAAATGCGGAAGGTTTGCCGATTCATTAAGGGATACATATGAATTCCCGATGGTGAACTACAAGTGCAAATGCGGTCACGAAGGCTCCACGGATATCACAAAAGGTGAGGGAAAGCTCGCATGGAGATTGGAGTGGCCGGCAAAATGGAAGATGTTCAACGTTTCAGCGGAACCATTCGGGAAGGATCACGCATCTGCGGGCGGCTCTTATGAATCAGGTGTTCGCATAGTTGAAGAGATATTCAACGGAACTGCGCCGTACCCGATACCGTATGAGTTCGTTCAGCTCAAAGGAATGGGCCAGATGCATAAATCCACCGGTTCAGCAGTGACAGGAATGGACGCCATAAACATGACTCCTCCTGAAGTTTTGAATTACTTATTCCTGCGTGTGAATCCTGAACGTCATATAGATTACGATCCCGGGATGGGTGTTCTTGACATTTCTGACGAATACGACAGAATGGAAGAAGCATATTTCAACAAGGAGTTCACGGAATCAGAGGAGAACTCCGTCCGTGCTTATGAGATTGCGCAGCATAATGATGTTCCTAAAACAAAGCCGGTGGAAGTTCCTTATCGGCATTTGGTCAACGTGGCGCAGATGGCAGACAGTATTGACGGGATCATTGAAATACTGAAAAGGACAGGAAAGTTCAATGATGCTTCCGATGCTGATGTTAAACGTTTGAAGAGACGTGTGGATTGTGTGAAATTCTGGCTGAACGGTTTTGCGCCGGATGTCGTGAAGTTCTCGATATGCAAAGAGATGCCTGACATCGAGCTGTCAGACGGAGAAAAGGATTATCTGAGAACGTTGTCATCAAAATTGAAAGATGTCGAATGGAATGCAGACAACATCCACAAGACGATATCCGACATCGGAAAAGAATCACCGATAGGACCGAAAGGCGGATTCCAAGCGTTGTACAAGGTGCTGATCAACCGTACGTCAGGACCGAGATTGGGTCATTTCCTGGAAGCAATGGATAAAGGGTTTGTTGTAAATCGTTTATCCGGATCGTCATAGGACATTCAGATCGGTCAGCTTCTCCGGCAAGTAGTTGGAAGTAACGAAATCCAGACCGTATTTGGCCAATGCCTGCTGTTCTGCTTTCTTCTTCATTCCCAGCATAGCTTCGATCTCCTGCACCCAGAACTCGTCCTTGAACCTCGGGTCCGTAAGTTCACTTTTCAGTGCGCCTATGTCCTGTTCTGATAGCTTGTCTGTCGGCAGTTTGTAGTTCAGGATATCAGATGCAGTTATACCAACGAACTGTGCGGTCGGTGTTGCAAGATAATCTGAAATGTGGGCTGTTTTGATGGCACCGTATGCAACTGACGCAAATATCCTGAATGACCACGGGTCGCCGTCAGTGAACACCACTACAGGTAAGTTCCGTTCCTGGTTCATACGTTTGATCAGACGTCTTGTACTCCTGGCAGGCTGTCCGCTTAGGTGTACGAGTATAGCGTTATGCTTTTCCGGGAAACCGTTCTCCACAAGCCTTGCGAACATACCGCCTGTCTCTATCGCCATAACGAACTTTGCGTTTGTTTTCCCGATCTCGACGTTATCTTTCTCAACATTGTATGGAACTGCAAATCCCGTTTCAGCGACGTCATCCATGCAGTTGAACGTCTTCATCCCTTTTTTCGTCATGGTCCTGATGTCAATGTCACCGTAAAGGTGGGCACCGCTTTCCTCAGGTCTGAGTTTGAAATCCTCTCTCATGAATTTAGACACTATCTCCATATCCTCAACGAGAAGGTTGCTTTCATCCTGTGAACTGAACTTACCGTATCCCCATCCTTCTGAGATGTAGTACATCTCCCTCAAGGTCGATGTTCTCTTGTCTTTGATCATCTCTTCGATGAAGTCCACTGTATGGAGCGTTCTGAGCATCATCATCGCCCCTTTCACGGTCTTGCTGTTCCTGTTGGTCAGAAGGTCACCGTACTTCCATACGCTGGATTTCGGATCGAACTCTATGTTCTTCTTCGATCTCAGTGAAAGGTTCATCTGAGGGATCTCTCCGTTATCCAGTTGGTTGTATATGGATTCGACGACTCCCATCAGACTATCCACTGTTGCTTTGCTTCTATCATTCGTCATCGTCGAGTCCCTCCTCTTCTGAATCCTCTTCATCCTCGCTGTCCTCATCAAGATCAGCGTCGTATTCTGTTATCTCCATGCCCTTGATGCCCCAATCTCCCGGCAGGGGTTCTGCTCCCATCACGATCACAGGATTAACGCCGGAGATGTACACCTCTTCCGTAGAGAACACATCACACATGTCGCCGATGAGGTCGAAGGTTATGGAAGTGTTCTCTGCCGGTTGAAGTTCGAGGACTTCCCAAGTTGCTTTTCCTTCTTCGTTGATGTCTATGAAGTTGCCTCCTTTCAGCGTGTCATTGACAGCTTCCATCGGCAGCTGCATATGAATTCTGAAAGAACGGGGTATTCCGGTGTAGTTGAACACGTCATAACGTATGCGGCGCATCTTCTTCTGCGCCTCTTCCGTCGGGTGTACCCAAACGACGTTCATGATCTTTGATATGGTCCTGTCAAGTTTGGGGACAGGGCGTCCGAGCATCTCCGCAGACTTCTGGGCCATTGCCGGAAGGATGTCCTGAACGATCTCAAACTTAGCATGAGTCTTGTTCCTGCGGTCCTTCTTGTTCAAGTGGCTTTTGAGGTTCCTGGCACATAGCTTCAACGCCAACCCGATCTCATTCTGAATTTCTCCGATATTAGCGACCGCCTCCTTACCTTCGGATGTGAATGGAACTTTCGTAGATGCGATGTGAACCAGAACGATAGCAGGTCCGTAAGGTATTCCCTTGCCTCCTCTCTGTTCCAATCCGTATCGTCTCCAGTCCATTGATTCAACGGCCTTCGTTATCGTACACGCGCCTTGCTGATACAACAGAGGAACACGATTTGCAAATCTTAATATTGACACCTGACTGTCAGAAGGTATGTCCCCTCCGTATACGATACCGACCTCCGCAATGAACGGGTTGCCGTTAACGGATCTGGGAGCACGGCTGACCGGCGGTGCATAGTATTCAGGTCGCAATCCCTCAAGGACATGCATCAGACCCTTTTTGATCAGTGTGTCGCCGATCGGCGAAAGGCAGTCTGTCTGAGGGGCCATGATCTTCACTGAATCGATGGCCTTGACCATTGCCTTACAGTCTTCCATTGTAAGATTTTCCGGTTTTGTTTTCGTTGATATATTCGCCGCTGATACTATATCTTCAGCAATGCGGTCGGTGATACGTGAGAAATCATTCTTCAGGAATGCTTTGACGGTCTTCTGTTCTGTTATGTGAGCGAGCTTCAGAAGATCTCCTATCTCAATGCCCTGAGGATGCGGTTTAATCTCCTTGGATTTGACGGGCATGATGTCCGTTGCCCTCTCGAACACTGTTGTTTTACCATCAGGATCGATGTAAGTGATGCGGCAGTGCGGGTTTACGATAGCAGTGTTCTTAAGATACTCATAGATCGACTGTTTACCGCCGATGTACCTTCCTTTGATGAAATAATCGATACAGGTACCGCTCTCCTTCCCTTCCCATGTGAATGCTCTGTCGTTCGTTACGACAGGGCGGTTGATCTTCGTATCGATGACAATATCCATTTCCCATGCAACAGCATCGTCACCTTGGATCTTGGATCTGATATGCGCTGGTTTGCCCGTAGTTATGTTGCCGTACATGACGGTCGCAGAGATACCGATGCCCTGCTGTCCTCTTGACTGTCTCAATGCATGGAACCTTGATCCGAAAAGTAATCTTCCGAAAACATTTGGCATCATCCTGTGAACGATCCCCGGTCCGTTGTCTTCTATCGAAATGTTATATTCTTCTTCGTCAAGACGTGCGATCTTGACGCAGATCTCAGGTGGAATGCTTGCCTCTTCGCAAGCGTCCAAAGAGTTATCGACAGCTTCCTTGATCCCCATCAGAAGGGATTTGGAACGCGAATCGAAACCAAGGATATGTTTGTTCTTCTCGAAGAACTCCGTGATGGAGATCTCCTGCTGTTTATCTGCCAACTGGTGAGCAATTGCGCCGCTGCTCGAAGTTGTTGCAACTTTTTCACTATTCTCGTCTGAGCGCATCCGATTTATGTAATGCACTGGTATTTTATAAATGTTGTCTGCA
>JGI994J12354_10004114_pt1 | contig 13224 bp, 9 predicted proteins | sample IntmicLarv3ML3BL_FD_12354 | JGI IMG/M metagenome (IMG submission 12354)
ATCAGTGCTTTGTCCGATTCGGAAGGATTTTGCAGAGGATAACCCTGTGCGTATGTGAACGGGATTTTTTCCTCTTTTAGAATATCGACAAAGGCATCGATTTCATGCGGGTTGATTTTACTGCTGCCTGAACCTTGGTAGCGCGGCGTTTTGGCGAAAGCACCTATAACAGCATAGCTTTTATCCTTTGAAAGAGGCAAGAGGTTTTCCTGGTTCTTCAAAAGAACGGAGGATTCTGCCGCCGCCTTTCGCGCGAGGGCGTGGTGTGCTTTTTGATCATATTGAAAACCTGCACCGGAAAGTGTTTGTGTTTTTAGAATCAAATCAATGATTCGGGAGACGACCTTGTCGAGGTCATCTTCTTTTAAGGAACCGTTTTTAACAGCTTCTATGATTTTTTGGTCATTATAGCCGCCGGAGAAAGGCATTTCCAAATCAAGCCCCGCCTTTATGCCTTCTACGCGGTCATTGGTGGCACCCCAATCGGTGACAACAAGACCCTCAAAGCCCCATTCGTCCCGCAAAATATTGGAAAGGAGGGTTTTATTTTCGCTGGCATAGGTACCGTTTACGCGATTATAAGAACACATGACCGTGAATGGCTGCGATTTTTTAACGGCTGTTTCAAAGCCTGCCAAATAGATTTCGCGCATGGCTCTTTCGTCAGCGACAGAATCTCCGACCATACGGCGTTTTTCCTGATTATTAAGCGCAAAATGCTTGAGGGAGGTTCCGACTCCCTGACTTTGTACGCCTTGAATGAACGCGGCACTCATTTCGCCTGTCGCATAAGGGTCTTCGCTTATATACTCGAAGTTTCTTCCGCAGAGAGGACTTCTTTTGATATTGGCGCCGGGACCTAAGATAACGGCGACATCCTCTTGAAGGCACTCTTCTCCGATGGCTTTTCCGATATCGAACATAAGATTGCGGTCAAAGCTGTTTGCAGTTGCGCTTGCGGTAGGAAAGCAAGTGGCGTTTATACTGGTATTTATTCCTAAATGGTCGCCGTTTCCTACTTGCTTTCTTAATCCGTGAGGGCCGTCGGTTACCATGATAGAGGCAAGTCCGAGCCGTTCCACTGATTTTAATTCCCAGAAATTTTTTCCGGAGCAAAGAGAGGCTTTTTCTTCTAACGTCAATTTTTTGGTGAGATCAGTACTTTTCATAATATAGGGCTCCTTTCCGGTGGGTTGGTACGGCGTTCCTTTGCAAGGACACCGTTGCTTGTTCTAAAATCTTCCTTTTAATAGGGTATTTGCTTCTTCCTTTGAAATCTCTCCCGAATTTGCCTTTGCCATGATTTGCACATCCTTGTCGCGGAGCTTGTAGCGGCTAAGAATCAAAAGAGATATGGCAGCACCGGTCATTGGAATTACATTATACAAAATCCAAAGCTTGTCTGAAAAGCCTTCGGGCTGAATAGCACCTTCTGTGGAAATGAATCCGACAAAAGACAGAGCTAAGGCAGAAAGAGAGCTTGCAATGGCGGCGGTGAGCTTAACACTGAAGGTCTGCATGGAAAAAGCAATACCGGAGGCGGGAATGCCGGTTTTGTAAGTGCCGTATTCCGCACAATCAGGGGTAAACATAAACATGAGCATGGTTATCACACCGGACGGGATTCCTTTTAATCCGAGAAGAATTAAATAAACCGGTAGGCTTTGATATCCGACGAAAAATATGATGATTCCCATCAGAAGAGAAGCGATACTTGCGGCAAAAAGGATATAAAACTTGTCAATTTTTCGAACCAATGAGGGAATAAACATACCGATGAAAATGGTTGGTGTAATCGCAACAAGAGAGAAAAAGGTTGACATGGATTCATCTCCGAAAATATGACGGGCAAAAATCATATTCAAGGTGGTGGCGATATTGGTTGACTGCGAAAGCAAAAGAGCGCCATAGAAAATAAGAATATATTTGTTGCGAATGAGAAACGAAAACATGGCCTTAAACGATACGTCCTTTTCCGCTGTTGCCGGCTTGATGCGCTCTTTTGCGTTGAGGCAAATAGGGAGCATAAAAAGAACACCCGCGATGGAAAGAAGGAAAACAGTCGGAAGCCAGCCGCCGATGGTGGTTCGTACCATTGGAACGGTTGACATAACGACAATCGCAGCAATCATGGCGGACACACGGCCAATGGACATCAAAGAGGTTCTTTCGTTTTGATTATCGGTCATGGTGGTGACAATTCCGAAAATGGGCACATCGCAGATGGTATATGAGGTATCCCAGAGGATATACGCAATGGCAGCCCAAGCGATTTTTACGCCGATAGGAAGGGTGTTTGGAATTGCAAACAATAAAATAGTGGCTAGTGGAATCGCGAAAAGCGATACGCGAAGCCAAGGGAGAAATTTTCCTTTTTTGAACCTTGTGCGGTCAACGATACCGCCGAAAATTGGGTCATTGATAGCATCCCACGCCTTTACAACAAGCACCAAAACGGAAACGGCTGCGGCGGAAATACCAATGTCGAGAAAAAAAGTATTCAAGAACATCATAAGAAGAATAAAAAAGATATTCTGTCCTATAAAGTATGCGCCATATGAAATACGTTCTTTTCGAGTGGTTTGGAAATCTTTTTTCATAGGGAAGAGCCTCCTTGTATTTTGATTGGAACCCGCGGTAACAAATACAAGCTTACCGTTTGTTCTATTTTGTAATGATTACATCTTACAAGAGGATTTTGTAGAAAACGACCCCCAAAAAGCTCTAAAAAAAGTCATTTTTTATTTTTTTTAGTGAAAAAGTCCAAAATAAGATAAAAAAATGAGAGGGTTTGACAGGAAAAAAGATTTATTCCCGAAAAAATCATAAGAATTTGTTGTAAAAATAATTAAGGAAGCTTTTTTAGCTCTATAAAGTGAGGAGCATGGTTCTAAAAAAGCACGCTATTCAGAAAATATTGCGGACAGTGTTGATTTTTTTGACAAAATAAAACCAGAAAAACCCTTATATTCATTGTTGTGAGAGATATTGTCATTCGTTATAATAATAGAGTATAAAAGGAATTCATACGTTTGGCAGGCAGCAGGGAAGGGGAAAAAAGACATGGGTGGTTTTTTTGGAGTAGCGTCGAAGGCAGATTGTACGTACGATGTTTTTTTCGGAACGGATTATCATTCTCATTTGGGAACACACAGAGGAGGTCTTTGCTTTTATAATGGGCAGAGCTTTCAAAGAGCCATTCACAATATACAGAACTCCCCTTTTCGGACAAAGTTTGAAAAAGATATTGAGGAGTTCCAAGGGAAGCTCGGTATCGGCTGTATCAGTGATACGGACCCGCAGCCGGTTTTGGTTTGCGCGGCATGGGGCAGCTTTGCGATTGTGACAGTCGGCAATATTTTGAATCAGGAAAAGCTGGTGCGTATGGTATTGGAAGAAAGCCACGGCCATTTTTTTGAGCTTTCCGGTGGACGTATAAGCTCGACAGAATTGATTGCTGCGCTTATTGCCAGAAAAGACAGTATGCTTTCCGGTATTCGGTATGCACAGGAGATGGTGGAGGGGTCCTTGAGTCTTTTGGCGTTGACGCCGGAAGGCATTTACGCGGCAAGAGATACCAAGGGGCGTACACCGATTTTATTAGGTCACAAGGACGGTGCCTATTGCGCCTCGTTTGAAAATTTCGGTTATTTCAATATTGGATACAAGGATCATTCGGAGCTATCACCCGGTGAGATTGTGAAAATCACAGCGGACGCGGTAGAATTACTATATAAGCCCGAATGTGCGAAGTGCCGTATTTGCGCTTTTTTGTGGACCTATTACGGTTATCCGACTTCTTCCTACGAGGGTGTGAATGTTGAGGAGATGCGCTACCGCTGTGGTGCGATTCTTGCCCAAAATGATAAGGATATTGAAGTGGATTCTGTGGCGGGTGTTCCGGATTCGGGTACGGCACACGCGATTGGCTATGCCAATGAATCCGGTGTTCCCTTCACTCGTCCTCTTATAAAATATACGCCGACATGGCCGCGTTCCTTTATGCCGCAGGATCAGAAAATGCGAAATTTCATTGCGCGGATGAAGCTGGTTCCGGTGGATTCTCTAATAAAAGGGAAAAGACTTCTTTTGGTGGATGATTCGGTGGTAAGAGGCACGCAAATGAAAGAAACCGTAGAATATCTTTACGAAAACGGAGCCAAAGAGGTACATATTCGTCCGGCTTGTCCTCCAATTATATTCGGCTGTAAGTTTTTGAATTTTTCACGTTCAACCGCTGTGACAGATCTGATTGCCAGACGTGTAATAGAGGAACGGGAAGGGACACCGGAGCCGTCCTTTGAAGTGATGGAAAAATATTTGGACGAAGAATCAGAGGACTATAAGGCGCTTGAAGCACGTGTTGCGGAGATGATAGGGGTGGATTCCGTTCGGTACCACAAGCTGTCCGGCGTGATGGAGTCCATCGGCATTGACCCGGAGCGCATCTGTACCTACTGCTGGAGCGGGAAGGATTGATAGAAGAAAACGTGGAGCATCAAAAATAGGGAGGTTTTAAGATGAAATTTTTAGTGATTACCGGAAATCCGAAAAAAGACGGATTGTGTCATGTTATTACAGAAGAAGTTCAAAGGGGCGCCAAGGATGGCGGTGCAGAAGTGGAGCTTGTTTCTACGGAAAAATTGGAACGCTGCCATGTTTGCGGGAATGGCTGGGGAACCTGCCGTGAAGGAAATGCTTGTGCCTTCGGAACAGACGGTTTCAACGAATTACAGCAAAAAATAAAAGAAGCGGACGCGATTTGTTTTGTGACTCCTGTGTACTGGGGAGAAATGGCAGAGGGGTTAAAGTGCTTTTTAGATAAATTTCGCCGCTGCGAGTTTGATTACGGAAGTGAGACAGGCGCGCTTTTTGGGAAGCAGGTCTTATTAGTCGCTTCTCCGGGCGGTTCGGGAAACGGAATGCTTACATGCCTTGAGCAAATGGATCGGTTCTGCCGCCATACCCGTGCGGTGATATTTGACTACATCGGCATCAATCGATGGAACAACGACTACAAACGTGTAGCGGCATACGAAGCGGCAAAGGCAATTGCCGGCGGAAGAAAAGCGGGAGAGACATTGTAATAGTGAAAAAACATTTGCCGGAGACCGCTTGTCCTCGGTCGCTTTGCTCCCTGCGGAGGCGGTTCCGGTCAAAGCTTTTTCACTTCGAAAGGACGTTGGGGAGGTTCTTACAGTCGTAGATAGAATTGTTTTGGTGTTAATGGTGAAAAAACATTTGCCGGAGAACGCTTGTCCTTAGGTAACGCTTCCGCTCCCTGCGGAGGCGGTTTCTCAAAAATTTATTCCCTTCAAAAAAGGATCATGAGTGGTTCTTATGGTCAAAAAAGCAGACTCTTTCATTAAAAATTTGTGACGCCCAGTAGCGGCGGGATAGGGGATAAATATGTTAGAAATAGATTCAAATAAGTATGCTTGGAGCCAGATTTCAAAGGATCACTATAATCATTTCAAAAAATCGCTTTCGGAGGGGTCTCATAAGTTCAATAAGTACATCCAAGAGGAGCTTTGTGATCTAAGCGGTAAGAAAGTCATCCATTTGCAATGTAATACGGGCGCGGATACCATGCTTTTGGCAAAAAGGTGTGAAAGCGTGACCGGTGTTGATTTGGTTCCGGAGAATATTTTTTACGCAAAAAAGCTTGCAGAGGATTTACAAATTACCAATGTGCAGTTCATAGAATCAGATATCATGACACTTATGGACACGCATCATGAAAAATATGATGTCGTATTCGTATCAGAGGGAGCAATAGGCTGGCTTCCCAACCTTGAAAGATGGGGGAAAACAATACGACATTTATTAAAAGACGATGGTTTTTTTTACATATTCGATAATCATCCGTTTTTTCTGATGATGGATGAACAAAAGATTGCCGATAATGCAATGATAATCAAATACCCTTATTTCAAAAAAGAGCCTGATGTTGAAGAATCAATAGGAGGATATGCTTCAGAAGTGAAATCAGGGGTGAAAGCTTATTTTTGGTCATATACCGTTTCGGATATTGTGAACTCCTTAACGTCCGCTGGATTACATATCCAATATTTCCATGAATATAAGGAGAATTTTTTTGATTCGGGGCGCTGTCGTTATGTAGGAGATGGGTTATTTAATTTTGATTATAATACCGACAAATTTCCGATGTCCTTTAGCGTAAGAGCAACGGTTTATCATTCATAGATGGATACGCAGCATACCCTGATAGCTTCGAATTACAGCAAAAAATAAAAGAAGCTCTATGAAAAGTACTATGAAAAAAAGCTACCGGACGAATCCGATAGCTTTTTTTTACTAAAAAACAAGAAGTCTTACAGTTGTATATCTATAGGCTTTTTACTGCTAAGGCTCGCTTCGTCGTGTACGCCCTTAAAGATGGATGCCGTACCCAAAAAGGCAAAAAGAAGTCCCAATCCGCAGTTGAAAAGAAAAGATAATACGTTTCCGGGTTCTTTGAAATAGTGAACAAATTCGAGGAGAATATTGTTTACGGTTACAGGCCAACCTTCGCTAAGATAAACCAAAATCACAGAAATTACGTCTCCGGCAATTTGTCCTATAAGCACACCGAAAATGATGGAAATAATGAGAATGAAAATAGACGGTTTTTTGATTTTTCCACCGAACAAGGTATAGCCCTTTTTCGCGGCAAGTCCGATGAGAAGACCAAGCCAACCGACAAACCAGCCCATTAAATAAACAATGGTCCACGGAATAGCACCAATCACAGCGCCGAGCATAGCACCTATGAAGCCTCTGCCGTAGTTTCCTTTGACTTTCTTGAAATCTTTTTGTTCCTCTATGTATCCCTGTTCCAATTCTACCGCACAGCTTTGATGAAATACATATGCTATTTTATCTATCATTTTATAGGATTTTTCAAGGTTGTTTACAATTTCCTGCTTGCAGTGCGAACAGTGTGTCTCGCCGCTTACGCCGGAACTAGAAAGCATAGGAAGGCAATAATCCAAGAATTTTTGGATGTTTTTGGGATTTCCCATGAAATTTGAAATCGTAACACGAAGATGAGTCTGATGAATCTCAAGCTGTTGAATTTTATAAGTAGTTTTAATCGCCTTGTTTTGAAGCTCTCTTTGTACTCGGTCAAAGCTTTCCAAATCAGGAGAGCAGAAGGAAACACTGATGATACTTATCTGAGATACTTCGCTGAGCGTCACCAGATACCCTTGCAGACGACCATAGGCACCCCATTTATTTTGTGTAAGTCCAAGATCTTTTGTATAACGTATAAATTTTCTTCTCAAAATTTATTCCCCCTATATACTGTGGTTGAAGATTTATTCAAATTAATAAACAAACGTAAAAATAATATCACAAAAACAGTATAAGAATCATTTTCGTGTCATAAAATACACTTTTCATGTAATGAAAATAAAATGGATGCACTTTCATAAACAGGCTGTTTCAAAAGAGGTAGTCTTTTTATGATTAAAAACGAAAAAACGAGTTCCAAAGAACCCGCAAATCCAGTAAAATTATATCTATGAAAACAATAAAGTTACGATAAAACTATAGCAAAAATGGGAACTATATGCAACTGTGTTTACCCATAGAAACCGAAAAAAGAATACCTGTAAACAATTCAGTGAGACTCTTAGCTCAGGTAATGGAGGAAATAGATTACAAGAAATTGTACCGAAGCTACTCGTGAGAAGGACGAAATCCAGTAGTATCACCGAAGACGCTGTTCAAAATAATTAGTAAATTTCCAAAGTAAGATTCACAGTGGATGGGGAAGTGGAATTTAGTGTGGGAATTTACACTTGTCTTCGCGTTTGTGTTTGTTTTTCATAACTTTTCATAATTTTTTAATTTGCAGAGCGTTTGTTTTCTAAAATTAATTACGGTAAAATGAAAAGAAATGAAATTTCAAAATTTCAGAAAGTACGAGGAACAAAAATGGCATATCAAGGAACTATTTACAGGGTCTTTATTGCTTCACCAGGAGACTGTTTAGAACATCGTAGCATAATCAGAAAGGAAATTGCTCGATGGAATGACCTTAATTCCTTCGAAAGAGGAATTGTACTACTTCCTGTGGGATGGGAGACACATAGTGCTCCCGAAATGGGGCAAACGGCTCAAAGTTATATTAACGAAGTGCTTTTGGAAAATTGCGATATTTTAATAGGTGTTTTCCATAGCAGAATTGGTCAAGCAACAGAGAAACATATTAGTGGAACGGTGGAAGAAATAAAGGAACATGTTAAGCAAAACAAATTAGCAATGCTATATTTTTCGACGATGTATGCATCTGAAGTCAATATTAAACAATATAAAGAAGTAGATAAATTCAGAAAAGAAATTGAAAAAGGCACTGAAATAAAAGGACTTTATTCGAAATATGTAAGTACAGAAGACTTTAGACAACAAATAAGTGATCATCTACAAATACAAATGTTGAGAATGTCTAAGCAAATGAAGAAAAAAGGAAAACGTGAATCTGATATTTTAGCGGAAATAAAAAACACGGATTTGGCGCTGTCAGAGTTGACTCAATATAAATCTTTAGTAGCAAAAAATCTTTTGTTGAAAACAATAGACCAAGATAGAGAATCTCGCTTTTACAAAGGTGTTATAGACCAATTATCTGTAAAAAGCAGTAATTTACTTAAGAATGCGTTGCGTGAAATTTCTGAAGAAAATGAAAATCACTTTGCCTTTAAGTATGGATGCACGGTTTTGGCGAAAAAAAGCCAAACGCATATGTTTTCATTAATGTGTCAGATTTTTTTATCAAACAAAATGCTTTTCAACGCAATGCAGTCTGATAAATTACTGTCTGATAAGCAGTTTATAGCAGAATTGGAAGAGTTCATTGCCGAAAATAGTTGATGATTTACACAAAAAAACCTTTTATAATGGGTTCTACAGTGTTGTACATATTTATCGCCCACTGTTGGCGATTCATAAGTGGTCGGTTCGGTAAATATTGTTCGCCTACCATTGGCGACTAATAAGTAAATGGCGCGAAAATGAGTAGTTCTATCTTTGGGTAGAGCTATTCGTTTTTTATTGGAGGATTATGAATTTTCAAGATAACTTTGCATACCATATCAAGGATGAGTATATTCGTTATTACAACTATGATAGAATTAAGCTTAAATTAAAAGGAATGAGCCTGATGAAATACCGAACTCATTTCCATTTTACTGCTTAATCATTTGTCCAACTTTTTGGGTGCACTGCACTTTCATAAAAAAACCTGTACTGCAAAAAAGCAGTACAGGTGATACATTTTTTTGTTCTAAAAAAGATTAAGAAATAGAAGCAAGGGTGAATGTTTTCTCAAGGACTGGCTGATCCTCGTCAAAATTCATGAATTCCCACACCAGAACAGTGATGTCACTATCACTTTCCAAAACGAAATATTCGCAAATGATAATAGATTCTCCCGGTGCAATGTCGGTGAAAAGATCATCATTTTCCGGTGCTGAATCATACAAATAGCCAAACTCCAACTCGTTACCATCTTGGTACGCATAGTAAATCATAGCGAAGAAGAAGCTCTGGTCCTCGTCGGAAAGGTTGGTGAATTCATAATACTGTGCCAAAAGTGTTTCGCCTTCATCACCTTCTACAATCTCAGCGTTAAGAATCTTCACATAATACTCTCCGATTTCGCCTTCAACAGCATCAACGCTAACAGGTGCGGTGGCTTCGGTCGGCTCAGTGGTGGGCGGTTCCACGAAAATTTCAATCCACGTTAAGGAATCATAGGAAACGGTTTTTATCACCGTAGGGGCATCGTCATCATAGTTCAAAAATTCTATAACCTCAATGGTGATGTCTTCTCTATTTTTCAAAACATAGTATTCGCAAACAATAATGCTCTCTCCGGGACGAACGGCAGAGTATATATTGTAATTTTCATCTGCGGCTTCATATAAAGAGCCTGTTGATAGAAGCGATTTGTCTTGATAAGCATAATAATTAAAAGTAAAGAAGAATGATTGTTCTTCGTTACTATTGTTGGTATACTCAAAATACTGAACAAGAAGCGTCTCGCCGTCATCACCCTCTTGGAGCTTGGAATCAAGGATTCTTACATAATAGTCACCTATCGTACCTTCGTTGATTGACGCCGTGTTGGCAGGTTTTTCTGTGGTGGCGATGGTGGTGTCACGCGCTGTTGTGCTTCTTGGCGGTTTTCCCGAAGAACTTTTGGTAAAGTAGAAGGTTTCATCGGAAGCCGAAAAAAGCTCCAAGACCAATTCGTCATTTTCAATATAGCAATAGATAACATCATCACTCATGTCTTTACAGGTCAAATCAATACCTTTTCCAGATTTGACCCATTTTCCGTTAGAAACTTCATCAAAGAAAGCCAGTTCTGCTGACCCATCCTCCGAAATCTCTAAGGTGTAGGATATACCGAGCTTTGCCAAATCCATGGTTCCGGTTTCTTCCGAATGAGCGCGAACGGCTGTCCAAAAGCCTACAAAAGGATTGTTGTCTATTTTTTTCAGACTAAAGCAAGAAGTCGAAAAAAGAAGAAGTACCAAAAAGAGGCTAACAACTACTGTGAATTTTGAATGTTTTTTCATGTGATATAACTCCCTTTCTATAATTAAGAAAAAAATGAAAAGGCGCTGCGGAACAAGGCAACGTCTTTTCTATTGTTCTTATGAATTATTTAGCATCGCTGTCGTCGAAAATATCGCCGCATTCAGGGCAGAACTTCGGCGGAGATGTCGGATCCTCTGGTTTCCAGCCACATTTATCACACTGATAAAGCGGGGCATCCTTTGGCTTTCCAGTACCGCATTCGGAACAGAACTTTCCTTTATTTACAGCACCGCAGGTACAGGTCCAGCCCTCGGCAGAAGGCTCTGGCTTTCCACATTCCATACAGAATTTTCCTGTATTTCCGGCGTGGCCGCAAGCACACATCCATCCTGAAGCGGCAGATGCCGCCGGTGCTGTCGGAGCCTGTGCGGGCGCAGTAGGTGCGGGCGCCGCCTGTTGTTGTCCTTGCTGTCCCATGGCAAAGAGGTTTTGTGCATTCATGCCCCCTGCCTGCTGTGCCATACCAAGACCCATAAAGCCCATCATAGCGCCATTTTCGTTGGCCGCAGCGGAACGCATGGCATCTCCTTGCGCGCCGACAAGCGTAGCGGCAGCCATTGTAGGGTCACGCATAACAGCGGTTTTTTGAAGCTGCTTTATCATGTCCTCGTCTTCTTTGGAGGCTGTGACAGAGTTCACACCAAAGGAAGCGACCGAAAGTCCTCTAAGCTCAATCCACTTTGCGGACAATACCTCGTTCAAAGCATCAGCCAATTCCTGTGTATGTCCCGGTAGTGCGGAATAGCGGATGCCAAGCTCGGAAATCTTCGCAAAAGCAGGCTGCAAGGCGGTGAGAAGTTCTGTTTTTAACATACTGTCAATTTTGGCGCGGTCATAAGAATCCTCTACGTTTCCGCAAACATTGGTATAAAAAAGGATTGGATCAATAACCTTGTAGGAATATTCTCCATTGCATCGAATGGAAATATCAATATCAAGTCCAATGTTTCTGTCAACGACACGGAACGGAACCGGATTTGCCGTTCCGTACTTGTTGCCGAGAATCTCCTTTGTATTGAAAAAATAAACTCGCTGATCCTTGGGTGCTTCGCCGCCAAACGTAAAACGTTTACCGATATTCTTGAAGGATTCAAGAATGCCTGAACCAAGACCGCCATAAAAAATACTCGGCTCTGTGGACGTGTCATAAACAAATTCGCCCGGCTCGGCGCAGATTTCTGCAACTTTACCCTGTTCAACAATAATCATACACTGACCGTTATTTACAGCGATAATAGAACCATTGGAAATAATATTGTCCGCGCCCTTTGTATTTGAAGAGCGTCCGCCTGTTCTTTTTTCGCCCTTTGTAACCAGAATATTTTCCGGAAGAGAATCACAGTAGAAATACTCCCGCCACTGATCTGCTAATACGCTGCCGGCTGCTCCTGTGATTGCTTTAATCAGACCCATTTATTGTTACCTCCGTAAATTTGATGATTTCATAACTATCTTTAGAGAAAATTATATCATGTTTATTTTCAATGATATATGTCTTTTTTGTTGTTTTAAGAAACAGCACCGCCGCAATACTCACAGCGACCGTTCGCATCGGGAAGAGTAGTCGCCTGACAATTCGGACAAATAACGCTTGTTTTGGGCTTCATGGATTCCTTTGCTTTCGCGTGAACGGCGGTGAGCGCACGCTTTATTTCATTGGCAGCGCGTTCAGAGCTTTGGTATTCGGGGGAATTGCGTTCCTCAATACGAGAAGGATTCACCTTGAATTTGATTTCGGAAAACCATGGACTATTGACGCTGATGGTGACATAAATATCGTAATCCACATCGTATTTTGGCGGGTTATAGCTTTTTTCGGTTCCGTCTGTTGCCTTGAACTTAATCTCGGTGCGGCTTTCGTTCACACTAATAAGACAACCGGTGACCTGACTTGTTGTCATAATATCGGGATTACCGTTTCTGTAATTTGATGAAGAGGTCACAAGCCATACACCTGAAGGTTCATCAATATGTATTTTTGTCGCAGCACCGTAAGAGCTGGTCGGATTAAATTCTGCGAGTGCAATTTTGTTTTGCTCACGATAAGCCAAATGCTCCTTCATATCGGAAACGGAAAAGGTTTTGCGTCCGGTTAAATAGGGGCTGGAAAGATTCGCACAATCCTTGCACATATTTCCATCGGCAAGCTTTCTGTTTCCCAAAAGACCAATTTTATTTCCGCAAAGATCACAGAATTTTTTATCAAATAGTCCCATGTAATATTTCTCCTTTCGGTGCTTTTATTTTAGGCGGTTTTGCAAAGCTTCCTTTGCTGTTTCGCAGGCGTAATTGAAATAAGCAGGTGCGCCGGTGACCGCAGATTTTACACCGCCCTTTGCAATATCTCCCATTAGTTTAAGATCTCCGCCGATGCCGCCAACCTTCACAGAGGATTGACTGGATATACGTTTTACGGTGACGATATTTCCCTTTACTGTAAACTTGGGAACGATGGCAAACTTTCTCCCGCCCTGAACAGATTTCCCGAATAGACCTTTTTTGAGCTTGAGCGGACCATTTTCTGCCGCATCCCATTTTTCGGATAGAAGTGTAAAAAGCTCATCTATTGTGATTGCCTCTTTCAATTCCAACTTCTCCGATGTTTTGAAC
>JGI994J12354_10004115_pt1 | contig 13219 bp, 12 predicted proteins | sample IntmicLarv3ML3BL_FD_12354 | JGI IMG/M metagenome (IMG submission 12354)
AGTGGAAATTGTTAAAGGCATTATCAGTGGTTAGCTGATAATGCCTTTTTAGTAGATTAATGTAACTTTATTCTTATGTTCGACCAGTAAAACCGTTATATTTTATTCTTGATTTTGCTTTTGGAGAAGCTGGTTTCTTTGGTGTTGGTATTGCCTGTGGTGATGGACTTGAGTTGACTTCATCCGAACGTTTAAAATATTCATCTAATGATATTTTGGACGCTGGATTCTTTGATTTGGGGAAAGAGCGTTTTTCAGCTTTTGGAGTGTTTTTGTCATAAGGCGTTTTCTCTGCCTTTTTAAATTCCTGATTTTTAGAAGGTTTTGATGACCTTGGAGGTTTAGGACTTTTAAGTGCATCAGATTTAAAAGGTTTTGAAACCTTTTCATTTTGTGTTTTTTCTTTTGGAGCAGTGTCTTTTGAAGATGGCTCTTTTTCTTTCTGCGTGTGTTTATAAGGCTTCCCAGGAAGCTTATTATTACCTTTTGAATGGAATTTGCCTCTCTTTTTAACAAGTGGTACTCCGTCTGAATGAGAAGAGGAATTAACAGAAATATCAGGTATTTCAATAGGATTCAATTTTGCACCTATGAATCTTTCCAATGCAAATATTGCGTGAAGTTGGTCTTTTCCGCATGAAAAAGTTATGGCAATTCCTGATTTACCAGCACGTGCAGTACGTCCGATTCGGTGAACATAGAAGTCCATGTCTGATGGAATATCATAATTGAATACAATTTCTATATCCTTAACATCAATACCTCTTGCGGCAACATCAGTTGCTATAAGAATATCCAAATCTCCGCGTTTAAATTTATTCATAACATTTGTACGTGCTCTTTGAGTCATATCTCCATGAAGAGAATCGACGGCATAGTTCTTGCTCTGCAAATGCAAAGCCAATTTATCAACCTGACGCTTGGTATTAGAAAATATAATTGCTCTTTTAGGAGAATATTTTTCAAGAAGAGCTTCTAAAGCAGGTACTTTGGCATTCTTGGGAAGGTCAACGTAATACTGTTCAATGTTATTTACAGTAAGTTCTTCTGCTTGGATTTTTATATCCACAGGGTCCTTTTGATAGGTTTTGGCAAGCTGAAGTACCTCTGAAGGCATTGTGGCGGAAAATAGAACTGTCTGCCTGTCCTCTGGGGTAAGTTTGAGTATTTTTTCAATATCACCACGAAAACCCATATTGAGCATTTCATCGGCTTCATCCAAAATAACTGTTTTTATAGTGTTAAGTCTTAGTACACGACGGTTTATGTGGTCAAGAAGCCTTCCGGGGGTTCCTATGACAAATGCAGGGTTTCTTCTAAGTGCCCTTATTTGCCGGTCGATAGGTTCTCCTCCATATACTACTTCACAGGAAATACCCTGAGAGTATTTTGTGAATTTACGGATTTCACCACCTATTTGTATGGCAAGCTCCCTTGTGGGGCTTATTATAAGTATTTGCGTGCGTCTTATTTCACTGTCAATATTTTCTATTGCAGGAATTGCAAATGCTGCGGTCTTTCCTGTTCCTGTTTGAGCTTGTCCCATAACATCCTTCTTTTCTAATAATGGAGGTATGGCATATTCCTGAATAGGTGTCATATCGGTATAATGCATGTCCTTAATTGACCGCTTAATACTTTTCGATATATTTAGTTCACTAAACTGCATAAATTATCTCTTTTCTAATTAAAATTATCTGAGAAATTATACAGCAATTCAGTGCATTAAGCAAATTTCCCGGATTTCTAGACAAGTATACCATATTTGAAGACATAAAGGTAAAAAGATTGATTGGACTGGAAATTAAGTTGGACAATGATGTATACTGAAGATTAGCATGTAGTTTGTATTTAAGGAGATTGAGAATAATGGAAAAGAAAGTTGTTCAGATGAATGGGAATTCAATTGCGGTAGTGTACAGTGAAGAGCTTATTATAACAGATGTGCAGTCAGCGCTGGATTTTATGGCGACTATAGATTATGTTGATGGCTGTAGCAGAATTATAATCAATAAGCAGGCAATTATTGAGGATTTCTTTAAGCTGAGCACAGGCGTTGCAGGTGAAATTCTTCAGAAATTTGTCAATTATGCCAAGAAACTTGCCATTGTGGGAGATTTTTCGACATATACAAGCAAGCCGCTAAAGGACTTTATTTACGAATGCAACAATGGAAAGGACATTTTCTTTATGGCAGACGAGCAATCGGCTGTTGAGAAAATTTCGGCGGCAATTTAGAAAATTTAAGTTAAAGGAGTATTGAAAAATATGTCGAAAATTTTAGTTCTTGCTGAAAAACCGTCAGTGGGAAGAGATATAGCGAAGGTATTGAATTGCAAAAACAAGCAAAATGGATTTTTCGAAGGTGAAAAATATGTAGTAACATGGGCATTGGGACATCTTGTTACTTTGGCTGACCCTGAGGAATATGATAAAAAATATAAAGCATGGAAAATGGAAGACCTTCCCATGCTTCCTGAAAAACTAAAGCTTGTAGTTATAAAACAGACACAGGGGCAATTTAAAACTGTTAAAGAACAAATGCTGAGAAAAGATGTGACAGAAATAGTGGTGGCTACTGATGCAGGCCGTGAGGGTGAGCTGGTAGCAAGATGGATAATAGACAAAGCAAAGATAAAAAAGCCAATTAAGAGGCTTTGGATTTCTTCTGTCACAGACCTTGCAATAAAACAAGGGTTTGCCAATTTGAAGGATGGAAAGGAATATGAGGGATTATATGCATCTGCGGAAGCAAGAGCGGCAGCAGATTGGTTGGTGGGTATAAATGCTACCAGAGCCTTGACCTGTAAGTTTAATGCACAGCTTTCTTGCGGAAGAGTTCAGACTCCAACACTTGCAATAATTGCAATGAGAGAGCGGGAAATACAGAACTTTGAGCCACAGACATTTTTCGGAATTCAGTTAAAGGTATCTACAGGAAATAAAGCTGATAAAGATTTTAAGCTCACGTGGAAAGACAAAAAGTCAAATAGTACAAGAAGCTTTGACAGGGTGAGAATTGAAAAATTAGTAAATTCTTTTAAGTCAGCAGGTGTATGTAATGTTACAGAGGTGAAGAGGACAATTAAAAAACAGCATGCACCAGGTTTGTATGATTTAACAGAGCTTCAAAGGGATGCAAATAAGAAATATGACTATTCAGCAAAGGAGACTCTTGGTTTTATGCAGGCACTATATGAGCGTCATAAGGTGCTGACTTATCCAAGAACAGATTCAAGATATATAGGAGAGGATATAGTGCCAACACTTAAAGACAGGCTTAAATCCTGTTCAGTGGGGAATTTTTCAAAGTTTACACAGGCAATACTTAAAAATCCTATAAAGACAAATAAATCCTTTGTTGACGGGAAAAAGGTTTCAGATCATCATGCAATAATTCCTACAGAGCAAACAGTTATACTCTCTGATATGTCACAAGGTGAGCGCCGGATACATGAATTGGTGGTAAAAAGATTTCTCGCTGTGCTCTATCCGGAATTTGAATATGAACAGATTACAGTAACAGCAGAGGTTTCAGGTGAGATTTTTGTGGCAAAGGGCAGAAATATAAAGAAAAAGGGATGGAAAGAGGTTTATGAAAGCTCATCAGAAAATGATGCTGAAGCTGATGAAGATGAAGAAGATGGGCTGAAAGAACAGACAATGCCTGAGTTAAAGGAAGGGCAGGCTCTTAAAATCATGTCAGCAGATGAGACAAGCGGTAAAACCAGACCGCCAGCACCATTTAATGAAGCAACATTGCTTACGGCAATGGAAAATCCAGCTAAATATATGGCGGATGCAGGGAAAGACCTTATAAAAACAATTAACCAGACAACAGGCTTGGGAACAGTTGCAACAAGGGCAGATGTTATAGAAAAATTGTTCAAAACATTTCTTATAGAGAAAAAAGGTAAGGATATTTTTACAACAGCAAAGGGTAAACAGCTTTTGGAACTGGTACCTGATGAATTAAAGTCACCAGTGCTCACAGCAGAATGGGAACAGAAACTTATTGCCATTTCGCAGAGTAAAATTTCTAAAAATCAATTTGTAACAGAGATGAGAAAATATGCAAATGTCACTGTAAGCGAGATAAAGAGCAGTGACAAGCAATTCAAACATGACAATGTGACTATGGAAAAGTGTCCTGAGTGCGGTAAGTTTTTGCTTGAAGTAAATGGGAAAAAAGGAAAGATGCTTGTCTGTCCAGAGCGTGAGTGCGGTTACAGAAAAGGTCTTTCACAAATGTCAAATGCAAGATGCCCAAACTGTCATAAAAAACTTGAAATAAAAGGACAAGGTGACGGAAGATTGTTTGCGTGCCAGTGTGGATATCGTGAAAAATTATCTGCATTTGAAAAGCGAAAGAAAAGCGAAATAAGCAGTGCAAACGCAAGGGATGTTGCAAGAGAGCTCGCAAGTCTAAAGAAGGAAAATAAAAATTCGGGAAATAATGCTTTTGCCGCGGCATTGGAGAAATTCAAGGGTGGAAAATGAGTTTTTCAAAAAATATAAAATAAATCCCAACAGGGAGCAAACAGAGGCAATAGGTCATATAGCCGGACCTGCACTGGTTCTGGCGGGACCAGGCTCGGGTAAAACTACTGTCATTACAACAAGGTGTGCAAGACTTGTTCACCTTATGGAGCAAAAACAGCTTGAATCGCAGGGTATACTGACAGTTGCATTTAACCGTTTTGCTGCCGCAGAAATGGAAGAGCGGTATAAAAAGGTTTTTAATAATTTTAAAATAAAGGGAGTGAATGTGGATTTTTCCACATTTCACTCCTTTTGCAACAGAGTTATATATCGTTACGAGAGTTTGAAAAATACAGAGTATAAGAGGATTCCTGAAAAAGGAGAGGTATCAAGGGAGAGTATACTCTCCGATTTATATCAAAAAATAAACGGAATAAGGCTGACAAACACAGAGGCAAATAAGCTGTCAAATGAAATTGGTAAGATGAAAAACAGCGTTGCTTCCGATATTCTGCGATCAATGTCAAATTTTAAGCAGATGGATAGGGTGTTTGATGAATATGAGAATTTGAAAAGCGAGAAAATGTACATAGATTTTGACGATATGCTGATAAATGCCAGGGATATTTTTCAAACTGAAAGCACCATTCTCAAAGAATTTCAAAGAAAATATAAATATATTCAGGTGGATGAGGGGCAGGATTTGTCGGTTGTGCAACTGGATATACTCAAGCTTTTAGGTGAAAACATTTTTATTGTGGGTGATGATGATCAGGGGATTTATTCGTTCAGGGGAGCAAAGGCAGAGTCGATAGTTCATATTGAAAAATATTTTTCAAATTGCAGAATTTACAGTCTTAAGGAGAATTATCGTTCAACTGAGGAGATTATAGACGGTTCAGACCGCTTTATAAGGCAAAATACAGTGCGGTTTGAAAAGGAGTTTGTGACAAATAAGGGCAAGGGGAAGAAGCCGCAATACAGGGTTTTTGCGGATGATGAAGAGCTTATGGCATTTATCTGTGCTAAGGTTTCGAAGAAGTCATCTGGCAGGTGCGGCATACTCTATCGAAATGGGGCATCCTCGGTTTTGCCTGCAATTATGTGTCTTAAAAATAATATCTCATTTAGTATTTCAGGCGGACGCGGGGTATTCTTTGACAGTTTTGTAAGCAGGGATATTTTGGATATGCTAAAGGGTTGTGATAGGAAAGGGTTCTTCAAGCGGAGACCATCAAGTACTTTGAGAGATTTTATTTCAGATGGGTTTATGGAGGAGGTTCATGAAAAATGTGAACGATTCTCTCTTCGTTTTGAGGATATGCTCAGATATATTTGTGCATGGGAATATTTGCTTAAGGGTTTGAAAAATTCAGAGGCGGCTGTGAGGCTTTTTGAGGAATTGAAGAGCGGCACATTTGATAATTCGAATGCCAAGGTTCAGTTGAGTACAATTCATTCAGCAAAAGGTCTTGAATATGATACTGTGTTTATTATTGATTTGTATAAAGGTGAGTTTCCTAAAAATTGTGATGAAGAAGAGCTTTGTGAGGAGCGGAGACTTTTTTATGTGGGGATGACAAGGGCAAAAAATGAACTTTATATGATGTATCCGCAGAAAAGATGGAAGATAAAACTTGAACCAAGTGAGTTTATAAAGGTCTAGAATACTGAAAAGATGTAATTTTTCTGGATGAACAAGAACATTTTATATTGGGGAGTAATATGTCTAAAATTATTATATTAAGAGGAAATTCAGGTAGTGGAAAATCAACCATAGCAAAAAAGTTACAAGAAAAATTAGGGCGAGGAACCCTGTTGATTTCGCAGGATTCTATACGAAGAGAGTTTTTACATGTTTATGGCGGAGCAGACCAAACATCTATAAACTTATTGGAACATCTTGTCGTATTTGGCAATCAAAATTGTAAATTTACAATTCTGGAAGGCATACTCTATGCAGATGACCACGACTATTTATTTAAACAAATCGAAAAAATCTTCAAACAAAATATATTTGCTTATTATTTTGAATTACCATTCGAGGAAACGCTAAAGCGGCACATGGGCAAACCCAATTGCAACGATTTCGGTGAATCCGAAATGAAACGTTGGTGGCGTGAAAAAGACTATATAAGCTGTATTGATGAAGAAAAAATATATAAAGAATTGAATATAAGTGAAATTGTTGATAAAATTTATAATGATATTAAAATCATATAAAAAGGATTTTTGAAAATATGAATGACAAACCATCCACTCTCAAGGCACCATCACAGCTCAGAGTCGAGCTAATGGAAGAACCTTATGCTATTGACACAAAGACACCCTCTTTTTCATGGGCAGTTAATGATGCAGGGCTTGACGAAATTCAATCAGCATACCGTATATTGATAACAAACCGCTTAACAGCTATACAAAATAATAAATTCCTTAAAGATACAGGATGGGTTGAATCCTCTGTTAATACCTCAGTTAAAATTGATAGTATTGAAGATATACTGGTTGACAGTGAGCTATATTATTGGCAGGTGCAGACGAAAAACAAAAATGGCAAACAAAGTCCTTTTTCAGCACCCAAACCATTTCGAATGGGAATAGGTGATAAATGGAGAAGTACACAGGGGATTTGGACGGATTTTTCAAAGCATGGAAACTTTGCATTTTTTCGAAGTCCAAAGATAAAAATTAATTCCGATAATGTTGAAAAAGCGGTTATCAGTATGGCGGCAAGAGGGACTGAAGTGTCCCTCACGCAAATGGTTGATCTTTATATAAATGGTAATAGTGTTGGATTCGGGCCCGCAAGGGATTCGCGGAATGCCTATTACAATTCCTATGATGTTACATATTATATTCGTACTGGTGATAATGTTGTCGGAGCATTGGCGGTTTGTCAAGATAAAAATATTCGGGCAATTTTGATTCAGATGGATGTTTATTATAAAGATGGTACAAAGGAAATACTGGTAAATTCGGCAGATGGTAATTGGAAGAGTATGGATGGTACGAAAGCTTTTGGAGATGAAGGCGAAACAATAGGTACGGGATGTTTTTCAATTCCAAAGGAAAACATCAATGTGGCTGAATATCCGGAAAATTGGTGCACAGTTGATTTTGATGACAGTGATTGGAAAATGCCAATAATAAGAAACAATTTGATTGAAAATGGCAGGGAACGGATACTTGTGCCATATACAGCAGAAAATACTTTGCGTTTTATTACAGATGAGCCGGAAAAATCAGTGCATAAACATTCCAATGCTAATTGGATTATTGATTTGGGTAAAGAGATTATAGGTAGTTTATTGGTGGAACTCACTGCCACAAGCGATTGTTTAGTAACAGTGAGAATGGGCGAACAGATGAATGAAGATGGTTCGGTTCGATATCATTTGGCGGCATCACCGATATATGAAGAGTATTGGACCCTTAGGATGGGGAAAAATATATTCAAAACGGCTCTTATGAAGAATTTTCGTTATATTGAGTTGATTGGATTTGAGGGTAATATTGAAAAAAGTGACATAAAGGGTTGGGCGATGAGGCAAGATTATGATGTTGGCAAAGCTTATTTTTCATCATCAAACCAGCTTTTGAACCGTGAATATGATATGTCAAAATACTCAATTCAGGCAACAAATCAAGACCTTTTTGTCGATTCACAGGCAAGAGAACGACGAGCATACGAAGGTGACCTTCTTGTCAATTCTAATACAAGCTATGTGATTTCGGACAATTATGCACTGGCACGTCACTCAAATGAGTATCTGATTGACCATCCGACATGGCCGCTTGACTATCACCTTTTTTCAATTGAAATGGCATGGCAGGATTATCTTTACACAGGAAATGCTGATTCTCTATATGAATATTATGAAAAATTAAAAGAGAAGCTGGATGTTGGAGTATGGGATGAAACTATTGGAATGATAGGTAAGAGCGATTATGATTCTTATAATGCAAGTGAAATTGCATCTCAAACCAATGGTCCGTTGATTGACTGGCCAGTTGGAGAGCGTGATGGTTATGTATATGGTAAGTATTCTACTATTTTCAATGCGGAATATGTGGGCGCGTATACTATAATGTCTCGGATTGCGGGTGTTATAGGTGATTTGAAAAATAAATCTTTGTATCTTGGGAGAGCTGAACGTATTCGCATGAATCTTATTGAAAAATGCTATGATTCAGCCACAGGTGCTTTTTACGATTCTTTAAGTGGTGATGGAAAGTTAACTCCAAACAGTCATTATTCACTCCATGCATCCGCATATGCACTTGCCTATGGAATATTTGATAATAATGAAATGAAGGAAAAACTTAATAAATTTGTTGGCAATGATGGGGAGTTTAAAGGTAGTATATATGCTACATACTTCATTTTACGCGGATTGTATGTGGCGAATGGAGGGGAGCAGGCGGCAACCTTGCTCACCAATGCAAGTATAGATACAACAAAAACCTTTGCATATATACTTGATGTTTTAAAAGCAACAATTTCTCCAGAGGCATGGAGCAACAGTAACAAAGGAAATTTGACACTTTCGCACCCATGGGGCTCTTCACCAGGGTGTTCAATTGTTCAGGGAATGTTTGGGATTTTGCCAACAACACCTGGATTTAATACATTCAATATAAAAGTTCAGTCGGGTGATATTCAAAGAGCATCAGTAAAAACACCAAGTATCAAGGGTGATATTGCTGTTTCATATGAAGGTATAGGCAGAGAGCAGATTTTGGAAGTGATGATTCCGGCAAACACACAGGTAAAGATTTATATGTCCAAATATGCAGACGGAATGTTTTATGAGACATCAGGAAAGAATGGAACAAGTGTATTTGAGGAGGAGTATCAAGTTATAACTGTAGGAAGCGGAAAAAGAGAGTTTGCTTTTAAGAAATATTTTTCAAAATACATAAAAAAAGGGGAATGATATGAAAATATTGGCAAGTGACTATGATGGAACTTTTAATAGAGGCGGAACAGTTTGTAAAGCAGATATAGAGGCTGTTGAAAAATGGAGAACAGCAGGAAATTTGTTTGGACTTGTTACAGGAAGAGGATATCAAGGTGCTGTCCATGAAATGAATTACTATGGAGTAAAATATGATTTTCTTATTTGCAATAATGGAGCGGTTATATTTGACGCAAATGGAAACTGTCTAAGTGAGGCCACAGGAAATAATGATGTGTTAAAGCATTTGGTTGAATATATTATTAAGTTTAATGGCGAAAGAGCTGCCATTTCATGTGGAAAGTATAGATATTGTGTTGTTCTTGATGAAAAACATGTTGAAGAGGAAAACTGGATTGATTTTAAAGAAATAGATAATATTGAGTTCGGATTTACGCAAGTGGATACTAATGCGATAACAGACCAAAACGCCGCTGAACTGGCAGCAGAAATCAATCAAAAATTAAATGGTGTGTATGCTCATCAAAATGGGACAAATGTGGACATCACACCTATTGGGGTAAATAAACCGCAAGGGATTTATAGTTTAATGAGGAAAATGAAAGTGGAAAAGAACAATGTATTTGTCATTGGAGATAATTTGAATGATTTAGCTATGATAAAAGAGTTTAATGGAGCGGCTGTGAAATCAGGGAATCCTGATGTTATTTGTAAAGCTTCTGGAGTATATGAATCGGTGGGAGAGTTTATCAAGGCAATATTTTGATGGCATAAAGACATGATAAACTGTTAAAGGGAAGGAGTTGTCAGCAAAGGTTGGTGTAGGAATAAATCTTGGTATAGATGATGGTGGATTTCAAGCAAATGGAAAAGCTGAAGTACAAAAGGAAGTTTTCATATATTTGGAGTCGAAATAGTTTGGTAAGAGAGAAAATGGTAAAAATGAATTTACATGTAAAGCGGGATTGGCAGCTTTGTTTGGTGGTAGTTTAGGGTTAATATAAGTTGGTAGAAAGGAATATATGAATAAAAATGGAAAACAGTATACAAAAACATATACACCTCAAGAATTGAAATATAAATTATTTGGGAAAAAGGTATGTCCCATTTGTTTAGAAAAAATGGTGTTAATGAAAGAGAGTGAGTATAAAGGGGTAGGACGAGGAGGAATGGGTGCATCATATGGGTTTGCAAAATACAATGCGGATTTATATGAAATTAGAGAAACATATTATTGCAAGAAGTGCGATAAGAATTATACAATTTCGGAATTGATAAAGATAAAGGAAAAGTGAAGGACGGTTTAACATATAGTGGCGAGTGGAAGNCATAAAGACATGATAAGCTAGGTTTTTATAATTTGTGTATTGNAAGGCAAATCATTAAAAACCCCCGAAAGCGTTATGCTGTCGGGGGNNGTTATCTTTATGCACCATCAGGGATTCGAACCCGGGGCCCACTGATTAAGAGTCAGTTGCTCTACCAACTGAGCTAATGGTGCACACTCCACGAGTAGAAATTATACACATTTGAAGAATGCTTGTCAACTGTTTTTGCAATTTTCGGTTAAGCTAACTGTTAAAACTTACTTATAGTGTGTAAGTATATCTTCTAAGGAAAGATTGTTCAGATAATTCAGCATAACATCTTCAAGACCGCTCCAAACTCTTCGAGCCATACATTCATTTAGTTTGCCACATTCATCATTATCATCTGAAAGGCATGAAACAGGTGAAATATTACCCTCAGTTACTCTAAGAATGTCACCCACAGAATAGTCAGATGGAGATTTCCTTAGTTTATAGCCACCCTGATAGCCACGAGTAGTTCTTAAAAAATTGCCTTTGTTTAAAATCATCATAATTTGTTCAAGATAATTTTTGGAAACTTGCTGACGTTCCGCAATTTCTTTAAGTGAAATATATCCGTCTTCTCTATGTTCTGCTAAATCTAATAAAACGCGAAGCGCATATCTGCCTTTAGTTGATATTTTCATTATTGTCCTCATTTTCCAAAAAAATATATAAGATTATTTTTCAGTATACAATTATAGCTGAGAGTTATCAAGAGCTTTTTGAAAAATGAAAATACACTGTATGTTGAACTGTATTTTTCAAAAAATAGGAGTTTATTGACAAGACGAATGTTTGAGTATATACTAATTAAAAGTAAAACTTAGTAATATGATAAGTTTAATAAGAGATAAAGAGCGGAGGTGTGATTTTTATGTGTAAAATATATATGGATAATGCGGCAACGAGCAGGGTGAGCAAAGCGGCAATGGAAGTTATGATTCCTTGTTTAGAGGATATATATGGGAATCCATCATCAATTCATACATTTGGGCAGAAAGCAAATACTGTCCTTGAAAATTCACGCAGAGGGATTGCAGAAATTATCTCCGCAGAATCAAGTGAGATATATTTTACTTCCGGTGGTACAGAATCTGATAATTGGGCAATACGTGCAGGTGCATATATTGGAAAACAAAAGGGAAAATGTCACATTATATCCAGTTCATTTGAGCACCATGCGGTTCTACATACATTGAATACACTTCAGGAAGAAGGGTTTGAAATAACCTTGCTAGATGTTCATGAAGATGGCATTGTCAAAACAGAGGAGCTTTTAGATGCAATAAGAGAAGATACAGCACTTGTTACAATTATGTATGCAAACAATGAAATAGGCACAGTTCAGCCAATTGACGAAATTGGAAAAATATGCAGAGAAAATGGTGTTTTATTTCATACAGATGCAGTACAGGCAGTGGGACACATTCCGGTTAATGTAAAAGAAGACTATATTGATATGCTCTCGCTTTCATCTCATAAATTTCATGGACCTAAGGGTGTGGGTGTTCTCTATTGCAAGAAAGGCATTGCTCTTAAAACTTTTATTGAAGGCGGAGCGCAAGAGAGAGGTAAACGTGGAGGAACAGAAAATGTCCCAGCAATAGCTGGTATGGCGGCAGCACTTAAAAATGCAGTGGCTAATATGCAGAAAAACAATGAGCAAATAACTGACATGCGCGAAAAGTTGATAAAATCGCTCTTGGCGATACCACGAAGTCGTTTGAATGGTAATGGTAAAAAACGTTTACCAAGTATTGTGAATTTTTGCTTTGAGGGTATAGAAGGAGAAGCGTTGCTCCTTATGCTTGATATAAATGGTATTTGTGCGTCCTCAGGATCAGCCTGTACATCAGGGACACTTGATCCAAGTCATGTTTTGCTTGCATTGGGATTGCCGCATGAAATTGCACACGGTTCATTGCGATTATCGCTGAGTGAGTATAATACTCATGAAGAAGTTGAATATATTATAGAAATTTTACCGAAGATTGTTGAAAAACTCAGAGATATGTCTCCGGTATGGGAAAAGATAGTGAAAGGAAATTGAATTATGGCATATAGTAAAGTAGTTATGGATCATTTTTCAAATCCGCGTAATGTAGGAAAAATGGAAAATGCAGATGGAGTAGGCGAAGTTGGTAATGCAAAATGCGGCGATATCATGAAAGTGTATTTAAAAATTGATGATGGAATAATTTCCGATGTAAAATTCAATACCTTTGGTTGTGGAGCTGCTATTGCGGCAAGTTCGGTATCCACCGAAATGATTAAGGGGAAGACAATAGAAGAGGCGTTGCAGGTCACAAATAAATCAGTAGTGGAAGCACTTGAAGGACTGCCACCAGTTAAAATTCATTGCTCTGTATTGGCAGAAGAGGCTATTAAAGCAGCAATTGATGATTATCACAAACATGGTGAATAAAGGTCTTCAATTATAAGAGAATGATTATGTTGACTTTTTTG
>JGI994J12354_10004116_pt1 | contig 13218 bp, 15 predicted proteins | sample IntmicLarv3ML3BL_FD_12354 | JGI IMG/M metagenome (IMG submission 12354)
GAGCCGCCTACTGCCGCAAAAGCAATATCGCCCAGGTTTCGCCCTACTATAACGGCATCCACCATTGTATAAAAATGCTGGAAAAATGAGCTTATAGCAACAGGAAAAAAGAATATAAGAACCTCTTTCCAAATTACACCTTCTTTAATTCGACTTCTGTTCAGAATAACACCGCCTTAAAATGAAATAATACTGCCCAGCATTTTTTGAGCATAGGGGTCACAGTTTTTTTTTATATCTTGGGTACTTATAAATTCCGTAACCTCTCCTTGATTTAAAAACATTACTTTATTGCATAAGTAGATTGCGGAGGTCAGATCATGGGTGATGAACATATAGGTTAACCCCATTTCTTTTTTTAACTTTATGAGAAGCGCCATAATCTGCACTTGAGTATGGGCATCAAGTGAGCTAACCAGCCTCGTCAAACAAAATTATTTGAGGCTGAATGGCAACTGCCCTTGCAATACAAAGGCGCTGAAGCTGCCCGCCGCTTAGCTGATGGGGAAAGCGCCTTGCAAATGAGCTGTCCAGCTCAACTAATTGCAGCAAATCTTTCACTTTTTTATCGTAATCTAATTTTTGATGGTTTCTTCTGCCGAGAAGGGTCAACGGCTCTTTAAGAATTTCCGCTGCGCTAAAGCGCGGATTCACCGAGGTAGTGTAATCCTGAAAAACAACGCATATTCTTTCGCTTAGGAACTTACGGTTTTTATTGTTAAGATACGGCTCTTTATCCAAAAAAACATATTGGCCGGATGTTGGCTTCAGCAGGCCTGTTATAATGCGGCCCAGAGTGCTTTTTCCGCTGCCGCTTTCGCCTAATATACAAAGGCATCCGCCTTCTTCCACAGAAAACGAAATATTCTGCACAATATGATGAATGCCTTTTTTACCGTTATATTTAACATTAAGATTTTCCACCGAGAGTATACTCATTACAACTCCTCCTTCGGATCAAGCGCATCCCTAAGCACATCGCCCAAAAAATTAAATGCCGTAACCAAAACCACAATAGCAATACCCGGAGCAAGCATTTGAATAGGATTTGTTGTCAGCACATTTTTTGCTTCATTTAGCATGGCGCCCCATTCCGGAGTGGGAGCTTGCACCCCCAAGCCTAAAAACGAAAGGGTGGAGATGTTAATTATTGCCCAGCCGATGTCCAGACTTGCAAGCACTGCCATTTCGGAAGCAATACTTGGTAGCATATGCTTTGTGAGAATAAACATCTCGTTATTGCCAATTACGCGGGAAAAGCGGATAAAGTTTTTATCCTTATGCTGCATTACACCGGCACGAATCATTCGGGCATACCATGCCCATTTAATAAATACATTAGCCAGTATTACATTCCTTACATCTAGCCCCATAGCCGCACCTTTTGAAATAGTTCCAAGCATGGTAAGCGTTGCCAAGCCTAGGGTTGGGCGAATGCCATAAATCATGCGGGATAAAATGCAGCGGCTCAAATGATCCGTTCCAAGGGGAAACTCAAGGCTAAACTTGTTTAAAATATCGGTTTCATAAGGGTCATGGGGAGCAATAAAGGGCGCTAATATTCCAATTAGGGCAATTAAAAGTATAAATCCCATGGTTAGCATAAAGCCTTTGTGCCGAAATACTCGAATTAGCATTATACCCCCTCCTTCCGAAGTTTGGGGTCTATAGCACATTGAATAATATCAAACAATAAATTGAATACAACAAAAAGAACACCTATAAACAGCACATAGGTTTGGATAATGGGATAATCTCTGTTAAAGATAGACTTAATGCAAAGGGTACCAAGGCCGGGAATGGCAAATACGTTTTCCACAACAATGGTTCCTGCAATCAGCTGAGGTATGCTCATGCCAACCGCAACTATACAGGTATGCAGAGAATTGCACAAAACATGCTTAATTAAAATATCCCTTTGGCTCAGCCCTCTGACATTGGCATACAGGACATAGTCCTGCTTCATATTATCCAGCATATTGTTGCGGATTAGCCTGATGTAAGTAGATATATAGGGCAGCGCCACTGTGACAGAAGGCAGAATTAAACTTTTATACCCATCGTTCAGCCCACTTGTCGGCAGTAAATGTGAAATAATATGGTTGAATGCCGGCTCTTGTTTAGGAGAAATATATGCAATCCCAAATTCGCATACTCATCTATCAATATAATTGATAATATCTTGAACCGTACCCTCAAGGTATTCTATTTCAATTAAGCCTTGTTTACGTTGGTAATAGTTTGCCAAAGCTGTTGCAATTAACCGGTTGGGATAAGAGGCTATGGCAAGGCGGGATTCTCCAATATAGGAAACCGGGTTTTTAATAATATCAATTTGCCGCAAAATATTTTTAGCATAATGATACAACCGTTCCCCATGCGATGTTAGCTTCAGTCCATGACTTGTACGCTCCAGCAGCTTTTGGTTTAATTCTACTTCTAAAAGATTAATAGATTTACTGATTGCAGGTTGAGAGATAGAGCTTTTGACTTGCCTTATAAAAACTTTTTTCTTCTACAGATGTAATAAAATATTCCAATTGCCTGATTTCCACATTCTTCCTCCCTATTAATTATCCTAAAATACAAATAAAGATAAAAATTGGCATTGATCCGGATAAATCTTTTTTGTTTTCCCTTGTTTACTTCTATCCGGCAACAGTATTTCCTCTGAATTTGAAACAATGCAAAATGTCTCGAACATAAGTAGCGGCCTTAGCTAGCTTTTATATGAGATAGTTATAATGACTGCGTATTAGAGCCTAATCCTGATTCAGCAGTAGAATATTTGAAGGTAGGCGCAATCACATTTGTTCGCAGTTAGTTAGCCTGATATAACTCCCTTTGAGTATATCCTTCATTATACTTTTGTGTCAACTTTGAAGGAAGTAATTAATCCCATTAGGGTAATTAATACTATGCCGGCCCTCTTGTTTTTTGGTAACAAAAAACAAGAGAAAACCGGGGTACTTTAAAACCAACAGAAACTTTCCGCATATTATTGATTTTAATTCAATCGATTGGCGATGTTTTTACTCCCAACCTACGGTTTTAAATATTCCCCCGAATATCAAAAAAGAAAAGTGATGGTTGATAATATCAAGGCTTCGTGGTAGAGTGAGTTAGTTTTAACTAACAAACCTTATATAACTTTTGCTTTCCCATATAAAGGATGGTGAGCTTAATATACCAAACGAAACATTGCAAGGGCAGGGCGTTCAAGCGGCCATGATTATCCCGCTCTATGGTCGAACCGGAATGAGTGAGCTATCTGTCAGGAGCCAAATGCGTTGACGCGGAAGTAATAGATTTTCTTGCAAAATATCCAACGGTGCAGCTGTGAATATTAGTTCGGGACTTGATATGACTTTTTCAAGAATAGATAATGGCAAAGCTCTTTGGTATAGCTTGGATTTACCGGGTGCTATTGCCTGACGTTAAATGCTGATACCTAAAAGCGAACACAGTGTGGATATTCCCAAACCGGTATATGATTACCTGTGTAATGCTGCGGTTCTGCGATTTGTTGGGAATGGGGAAATATGTTCGTATCACATGGTAAGTAGATGAGATTATGTATTTGCAGATTTCTTTAGTAGTAGGCCTGTTTGCCGCATTGCTGATGTTTAGCGGCGACATGCTTTTGTATTTCACAACAGGCAGCTACGACATGGACGGCACTTTTGAGCCGTACATATCCATTATGAAGGAATTACCTGATTGGCGGATAAAGCTCGGCGGGCTGCTTGGGCCTGTCGCAGCATTTTTCTATTGCATCGGATTTTCGCAGATTGTATTCACCGCTAATGAAAAATATATAGTATTAGCTAATGTGTCGGCGCTCTTTTCTGCGCTTGGTATCATTATCGGCGGGGGCATATCATGCGCAGTTCACCTATTTCGGGTTGGCAGGAAAGCACGGCGGCGAAGTAATGATGCCTTCCATGGCAAAAAACGTCATGCTTCTTATGACGTTGACTATGATTCCAACAGCTATGGGAAATATTATTTTGTCAGGGCTGATTGCGTTTGGAAAAACAAGCTATCCTGCGTGGATAACCATACTCACACCGGCAGCCACAGTTTCTCTGATCTCCCTATGGGGGAAACTGCCGCAACCGTTCAGGGTAGTTTTGGCCGGCGGATGGTACAATTTGATTTATGTGATTTTCTTTCTGGCTGCGCTGCTTACTTCTTAAAACGGGGATGATTTTATGACTCTTGTAATCCAATGTGTTGCTACCTGTCTTATATTTACGGCGATTGTAGTACCTACGCAGCTTAAAGACCCGCTGCTGCATATTATGTCTTATCCGGCGCCCATACGCAGGCGGGTTGAAGAGCTGCCGCAGTACGCAGGCACCATAAAAGAAAGCGCCGCCATATAGCTTGGAAAATTGCGTCTATATTCATTTTAGGGCTTATTCTTGCCATTGCCGCCTACTTTTCGGGAGCAAGAAACTTTTCCAACGCTTTTCGGCATGTTTTTATCCTGTTTCTTGCGGGAAACCTGTTTGATGTGATTGTTTTGGACTTATTATGGTTCTGCCATAGCAAAAGAGCCAGAATCCCCGGCACTGAAGATATGGATAAGGAGTACCGCAGCCCATGGCATCACATTCGCGGCGGGATAATTGGTTTGGGTCTGGGCACAGTGGTGTCGCTTATATCAGGCGGGATTATTTACTTTATTTCTATTTAGGAAGAATGTATTATACATGCTAATATTGAAAGGCACAAAAATAATGAAGCAGTATGCAGGACTTGAAAAAGATGCGCAATATTTGAATTATGCAGACGGAACATTTGATGAGGCGGTTAGCAATTTTATTTTTCATGAAATAAGAAGCCGGCCTGATAAAACAGCGCTGATATGGATAAAATTAAGGAGCCCAGCTCAAATGTTGCCAGAACAAATACAGGGCTTATCACTTTGGGCAAAAGCTCGAAGAAAATAATCCGCATATGTGATGCTCCCGATATTTTTGCCGCATCTATTGAGGTATCATTTTTAAACGACAATGCAATGCTTCTGGATAATCTTGCAAACTGAACCCACTATACGGATATTACCGATAATAAAAGATTCATAAGGCTTGCTCCGAAAAGAGCTGCCATAATCTCGGTGAAAACTCAACAACCTTATACATACCTGCAAAATCGCAGGAATCTATTTCGGTATAATTATATTCTTCTCCTACATTATGGATAATCAATTGAGCGTATGAAAGATTCATGGGAACATCTTTATTTGGGGTTTGGGTTATGGCTTCTATGACATGATCCGATTTAGCGCTGAAAGCAATGCCTTCCAAATAAGGATAGCCCTTAGGGTCCAATTCTCTTGAATGCTCCAGAGAGGCTATGACTTTTTCGGCGATAACAGATTCGCCGCTCCAAAATACGGCTTCCTCCTGTTGAATATTATATTATTTACAAAAAGGGCAATAAGAGTGCAGTTTTTCAGCAGCTTATGGGAAAAACATAGAGGTTTGTGAAAGCTAAGGCTTGATTTGTCTTATATTTAATCTCGGTATTTGAGGGCCATTATGACAAAATAGCAGTTGCCAAGTGGCATAAGCACTATCAAAGGCGAAAGAGGATTGCGCTGTTAGGTGGGTGAATAACATGGTGTTATCAAGCATTTGGCCCGGCGTTAATTATATTTCGGCAGAAATAAATCTGGAAAATGCCGAGGGCTATGCTTTTGCCGAGCTTGCATATACATTTATTGATTTAAATTCACTCCGTTTGCGATTAACATTACAGCGAGGTTTGGATGCTGTTAGATATTGAAGTTTTTATTGGTTTAAATGACTGCTTTGTGTGGTTTTAATTTGACACTTACACTAAGACAAGTGTATAGATACTATTTCATCAGCTATAATAGAAGGCGGTTGTATTTTATCAAAACAAGAAACGGGATAGCTTAATAGCTATCCCGTTTCTTGTTTGTCTTACAGCGTTTTCTTTTGTGAGGGCGACATTGCCGAGCCACCTTTAAAATACATTATCTACAAAAGTTTTAATACCCAGTCCGGTGCGAGTTCAGGCAATGGCTCGCTCTTTAACTTGGCAGCCTTATAAATGGCGATTGCCGATTCTCTTTTATCTTCGTAATCTTTTTTCGCCTCCGCTTTTAATAAAACCTCTTCAATCCGCTCTTTGGGAACAACACATACGCCATCATAATCCCCAACAACTAAATCTCCGGGGTTTACGGTTACGCCGCCGCATTGAATCGTTGTATTTATTTCACCAGGGTTATTTTTAATGGGCCCGGCAGGATGAAGTCCTCTGCTGTAAACAGGAAATTCAAGCTCTATTGTTCCTTGGCGATCTCTGGAGTAGCCATCAATAACAATTCCTGCATAACCCGCGGCTTGTGCTGCGCCCATTATTAAATCCCCAATGTAAGATTTATGAGGGTAGGACTTGCCGTCAATTACCATAACATATCCATCGCATGGTATTGCATAAGTGGCAATATGAATGGGAAAGTTATCTCCGTTTTCAGTCTCTACTGTTGCAGCGGTGCCCACCATTTTCATTGCGGGATTAATAGCATTAATTTCAGCACATATACAGCCATAGTTCGGAATATTCAGCTCTTTCATTCCGTCGCAAAGCTGTGCAACCGATAATTGAGCTGCTCTATTCAACAAATCCTTTTTGATAAGTTCAGGAAATGCGTGTAACATATATAACCTCCTAACTTTTTTTAGTCATTCAGCGTATCATACAATCTTAGTAGAATGCTTCACCTTTCATAAGCAATCGTGCTGTACGAAAGCCTGAGGTTGAACATATTTTCACTTCACCGGTTGCGTTTGTTTCAAAAATGACTCCTACATCCATAATCCCACCAGGATTGGCAAGAGCTAATTGAGCGGGTATGACTTTTTGACTTCTTAATATAATATCATTTACTACAGTTCCTGGAACCGCTGCCGCTGCTGCTGCACACATTCCGCCGGTCATTGCAAAAGTCTTATGCATTTTCTTCATGGTCAGCATAAAAATATGAATATCCATTTCCTTAGCACTAATTACATCACCATTTGTTGTAGTATAATCTGACGGCGGAGCTATTATCGCAATCTTAGGAACAGTTGGAGAAAGCTCAAATGCTTTCCGTTTATCTTTGACATAACCAAAGCGTTCCGCAAAAGTTGCTCGGATCTCCTCAAGTTTTTCACAAAGCTCTGTATTTTTATCCAGCTCTTCAGGAAGCTCATTGCCGCGAAGACCTACATCCTCGCTGCGAACAAACAGGAACAGATTAGAAGCATCTACTACTGATACCGGCACTTCTCCCAAGCCATCTACGGATACATAGTCTGTGGGATTTCCGGTAGGAAGTAGGTTACCTGTAGCGGCACCAGCCGGATCCAAAAACTGCATCTCGATTTTTGCGCCGGTTCTCTGAATTCCCGATATAACATAGTCTCCGTTGGTAATGACTTGACCTTCCGGTGTTGGAACAACGCTAATAATATCTTTTTGTGTATTTGTATTGCGTATGACTACCTTTGTTGTTCCTTTTTGCGCTTGTATTAAGCCGCTTTCAATTGCGTATGGCCCTATGGCAGAAGAAATATTTCCGCAATTTGCTTTATAATCAACAGCATTTTTACCTACAACCACCTGCGCAAACGTATAGTCAATATCAATCCCCGGCTGCTCGGACAATTTTATCAATGCAACTTTGCTGGTTACAATTACACCGCCGCCCAAGCCGTCAATCTGCTTCGGATCGGGGCCTCCGATGAGAGAAATTAAAACTGCATCTCGCTCCAGACCTGCCGGAGGCAGCAATGTTTCATCTAAAATCAGCCCTCGGCTTGTGCCTCCTCGGTAAATATAACACGGGATACTTTTTTGCATAGCAATTCCCCCTATTATTTTTTAGCTCAACTATATTAATTCCAAAGCAATCTTTATTGACCCGCAAGTCCCAGTTCTTCAACCAGAACTTTTACTATATCACATTGCTCATGATACAATTTAGTAAAATCTTTGGAATTCATAAATACAGGAGGTTCGCCCAAAGCAACAGCACGCTCTTGGAATTCTTCTGATTCTACGATTGTTTTAAATCCAGCTTCTAGTTTGTCAATAATCTCTTGAGGTGTATCGCTGCGCACAAAAATTCCTCTTGAGCTTGTAAGCGTTACATCATAGCCTTGCTCTATACATGTTGGAGCATCTGGAAAATCATCAATGCGCTCAGGTGAAGAAATACCTATAACACGCATATTGCCCGCTTTTACCTGTTCGCTAACAGACACGGAAAAAGATATAACAGCATCTATATGACCACCAAGAACTTGTGCTACGGCTTCGTTTGTTCCGGTAAAAGGAACTTCTTTTACTAAATCAATTATACCCATTTCCTTAAACATCATGCTTCCTGCTAAATGAGGTACCGCCGCAACGCCGGAATGACCCCAAGTGAATTTCCCCGGGTTCGCTTTTACATACTCAACAAGCTCATCTAATGAGTTGATTGGTAAATTTGAGTTAATAACAAGGCAAGGCGCGACATCGCTATACATAGCAACGCCTACAAAATCCTCCATCTTATAATCAACAGCACCGGTGTAAAGAGAAATAGGGAGAGACAGCGTGGCATTTAAAAGCGTATATCCATCTGCTGGTGAAGCTACAATATAGCTGTTTGCAATTGCTGTTGCAGCACCAGGTTTACAAGTTACGGCCATAGGCTGGCCAAAAGCTCCTTGAGCCCCTGGCGTCAAATTCTCAGCAGCTAAATGGTTTCCGCCGCCTGCGGCAAATCCTACAATGATTTCCAGTGGTTTTTCAGGGAACTTAGAGTTGCTGCTGTTGTTTGCTGGTGTTGCAGAATTACAGGCACTCATTGAAAACATCATAAAAATTGCTAATACAAAACTAACGACTCTATATTTACTATTCATCAAAATAGCCTCCTAATTATTATAAGTTAGTTTATAAACTTTATGGATTAAGTTGTTGCTGTAGTTGCTTTGTTATCTTTTAAATTTTTTCTAACCATATATATACAAAGTACCGTTGATATAATCAGTAAGAGCAAAGAAATCGGGCGGGTAAAGAAAATAGCGATACTGCCATCCGAAAGAATCATACTTTGGCGCATACTATTTTCTAGCATTGACCCAATAACAAAAGCAATAACCATAGGCGGTATAGGGAATCCGCCTTTTTTAAATAAATATCCAACTATGCCAAAAAGCAGCATTACCTGACAATCAAAATAGTTAGAACGAGATGCGTAGGTTCCTATAATACAAATACATAGGATCATCGGAAACAGTAATGATTTGCGTACATTCAATATTTTAGCGAATATAGGAACTCCAAAAGTACCCAGAACTACCAATGCGAAAACCGCTAAAATTAAACCTATGTAAATCATATAAACATCACCGATATTTTCGCTAAACATCAATGGACCCGGCATAATTCCTTGGGCAATTAACGCGCCAATCAAAATAGCCGTTACAACATCTCCCGGTATCCCCAATGTTAACATAGGGACCAATGCTCCTCCGCAAACGCCATTATTAGCAGCTTCCGGTGCCGCAATTCCCGCAAGATAGCCTGTACCGAATTTTTCGGGTGTTTTGGAACGCCTTTGAGCCTCTGCATAAGCGAGAAAATTTGCGGTGCTCCCGCCAATTCCCGGTAATATGCCAATTAGAGAACCCAAAACGCCGGAAATAATCATATTATACCTTTGACCCCAGTATTCTTGAAAGGTAAGAGGCTCGCCTTTATTGCTATGTACATCAGGCTTCGCATCTAATTCGGATTTTGGCTTCAACAATATATTCAGCACTTCTGAAAATGCAAAAAGTCCAATAAAAAGGGAAAGGCTTGAAAATCCATCCCATAGATTCATATTGCCAAATGTGAACCTATGTACACCATAAATTTGCTCGATTCCAACTGTAGACATGGCTAATCCAAGCCCTGCCGTAATCAGACCTTTAAGCAACGATTTTCCGGAAAGGCCGGCAATAAGCATTAAAGATAATACCATCATACTAAAGTATTCCGGCGGACCAAATTGCAATGTTACTTTAGCAAGACTTTGCGCACCGGCCAGCAAAATAATACAGCCGATAAAGCCGCCTGTGCATGAGGCATACAGAGCCATGCTCAACGCTTTACGGGCTTTTCCCTGCTGCGCCATCTGATAACCGTCTATAACAGTAGCTGCACTAGAAGCGGTACCGGGGGTATTAATCAGTATTGCCGAAATAGAACCGCCAAACATTGCTCCCTGATATGCCCCAAGAAGGAGAGCTATAGCGGTTACTTTCGGCATATACAAGCTAATCGGCAACAGCAGCGCAATTGTCATGCTTGGGCTAATACCCGGCAAACATCCTCCGATAATGCCGGCAAAACACCCTACAAACAAAAACAAGATGGCTCCGGGATTCATAAATTCCATGAAAATTTCAAACATAGCAACCTCCAGTTATTATTAGAACGGGAGTAATCCCGATGATAGGCTTACATGGAACACGCGAGAGAACAACAGATAAACAATTGCCGAAAAAGATACAGCAACCGCTATATTCTTGGCTAAATTCTCAGAACCAAAATAATACATCATACCAAACGAAAATAAAATCGAAGCAATTACAAAGCCTACTACAGGTAGCAATTGAATATACACAATCATTGCTATTAAAAAAATCACCTGTCTTAACAAATCATTCCAGTTAGCATTATAATTTTCTTTTTTAAAGAGTATGCTTTTGTCGGGAAGTTCACGTACGCGCATTATCACCAATGCTAAGCTGGCGATACCTATCATGCTGACTGCCAGTTGGGGAATGGTTTTTACTCCAACTGCAAAATTTGTATTTGCTTTTACGTGGGCCGGGATCAAATAAATTAAACAAAAAATTGAAAATGTGCAGCCTGCAACTCCATAGACTATATCCTTATGTTTACTGCTCAAGGTGTTTTTCCTCCTCTCTTTTTAAAAACTTAAACTAGTTCTAAATACTTAGTAAAGCTCTCCTCCTACAGCGGGGAAAAGATTCGCAAAACTCTCAGCATACTTATAACTGTTATTACCTGATAAGCGGCGGGCATGGTTGCCTCTCATGAATGCGCGCTGAGTGTAATATTCAATCAGATGGCTTTGAGCCTTAAAGCATTGCATCGCCCGGATTTTTTGCTCGTATGTATCAGTAATATCCACAAAGCTACCGGGTTTATAACTGCTCAATTCTGTTTGATGAGGTTCAAATCCATATATTCTCATTTGTTTAACCGGCTTTGTTCCCTCCAGTTCAACACCGGCAGAGGTACTCATTACGCTACATCTGTGAACAAACTCATGGATGTCATTGTGGTCAGGATTCATAATGTCATGCTTATCATGCGTGATTATGATATCCGGAGCAACCTCGCGGATTTTGCGAGTCAGCCTTTCTTCTTCCTGCAATCCAAGCGGTATAGGATAGTCTTGCAAGCCCCAGAATTCTATATTCTGAATGCCTAAAATAGCCGCTGCGCTTTCTGTTTCACCTTTTCTAATCTCCTGCACACGCTTTGCGTTTTGATCAGGTTGTTTCCACAAATCGTTGCTTTCGCCCCGTACTCCGAAGCTGAGAACGAGTACATGAACTTCTGCACCCTCCTTAATATACTTTGCAATGGTTCCTCCTGCACGCCACACATAGTCAGCGGCATGGCCGCTAACGACTAACAGCTTCGTGCCAGCTATCATATAATCCTCCACTCCTTTTTTTGAATGATATGTCAATATTGTTGAACAATTTTGAACTTCAACAATGCAAGTATATCACTCACATATTTTATATGTCAACATAAAACCTTATATCTAAACGGCAATTCCATAAAGTGCACATATATTATATAAAAAATTTAGCAATAAAGTATATCAATAATGTTAATCAATAATGATATAATTTTTTGACTTTTCCTTTTCAATGATGTAGACTAATAGAAAAATATTTAGATTGAGAGGGTTTAAAATGCCTAACATAGATACATCAACCAAGCCGGTGATGTTTGTATATAATGATATGCGCCAAAAAATATTGGATGGTTTTTTTAAGCCTTCTGAGAGCTTAACCGAAAGCGATTTATCAACATTATACAAAGTCAGCCGAAATACAGTGAAAAAAGTTCTGTTAATGCTTGAACGTGAAAATCTTGTCACTATTGAGCTGAATAAAGGTGCAAAAGTACGCTCATACTCACTCACAGAAGTATTGGAATTTTTAGAAGTAAGGGAAGGGCTTGAAGGGTTTATAGCGAGCTTATCTGTTCAATTTATAACTGACCAGCAAATTGCCCGAATGGAAGAAATACTTGATATTATGCGTATAAATAAAGACAATCAAAAGCTAGTTGAATATTCAAAGTACAACCAAGAATTTCACGCTGTTATCTTTAGCGCTTGTCCTAACAAAACTTTAGTAGAAATGACTCTTTCATTAAAGGCACAGATGAGCAAGTATAATACAAAAACTATTTTGATCCCAGGACGTGATAGCCAATCCTTTGCTGAACATTGCAGTATATTGGAGGCGTTCAAGGCTAGAGAAACGCAGCTAGCAGAAACATTAATGCGAAAGCATATTCATAATGTGCGTACTTGCTTTGAGGAAAATTACTCCTTATTGTTTTAAAGGAGAACAAATGTAATCTTGTAACCTTGAAAATGTTGCTTGCGTATCATTTTGATTGCCCTCTACTTGCGGTACCGTACCAATCGCCGCCACGCGGTCAAGTTCCTCCTCAACGGTAATAACATATCTGTCAACCATGTTGCTTGGCATCGCAACTATCGGGGGATTTTCGGTTGCCGCTGGCAGTTTAACAATACTTGACACAGGCAACAGCAAGGCCGCGATTACCACAAGCCACAAGTAGTATTGCGCGGCTTTAGGCAGGCGGTCACGGATAAGCGGTTTCAATACAAAAAACAAAACCGCGAGGACACTCCCCGATATGGACATTATAAGAACTGTACGGAGTACATCAATCACTTGCCGTCACCACCAATCTTAAAAAATTCGCGCAATTCCTCAATATCGGAATCGGTCAACTGCCCGCTACGCACTAAAGGCAGAGAGGCATAAGGAAAGATTAGAAAACTAACCTTATGCCAAGTGAACGGATTGATTAAGAGCACCATCCCAATTAGGGATTGGTGCTCTTATA
>JGI994J12354_10004117_pt1 | contig 13217 bp, 8 predicted proteins | sample IntmicLarv3ML3BL_FD_12354 | JGI IMG/M metagenome (IMG submission 12354)
ACCTCCACAGCCCCCCGTTCAATAGCGTTCAGACAAAATGGTATTAGTTTATATAAGAAAGCCCGCCATACGGCGGGCTTTCTTATATGTCTATATGGCGATTTTTTTTGCGATACCGGCCCGGCGATATGCCGGTAGCTTTCTTAAATACCGCCGAAAAATAATAAACATCGTCAAATCCCAGCAGCGCGGACACCTCAGACAAAGCACCGCTGGTGTTAAGAAGCAGGCTTCTGGCCTGTTCTATTCTGGTATTTTGCAAATACCGCATTGGGGAATATCCCGTTTCCTGCGTAAACAGCCGCGAAAAATAAAATTTAGATACATTGGCATGCCGGGCCAGCTCGTCCAATGTTAGCTTTTTGTGCATGTTTCGGCCGATATATTTAATAGTTCTGTCCACCATGCTGCTCACTCCCGGAGCGGCAATATTATTTCGGTTTAAAAATTGGAACAGCAGTCTATAGAAACCACTTTGCCCGTCGCGCAGAGCGTTAACTGCACCGTTATTAGAACTTGCCTCGAGTATTTCACGGTAACGTTCTTTAAATTCCTCTGTATCAGATAAATGAACCAAAGGTGACTTCGCCGTGATTCCGCCGGATTTCAAAATCTCTTCCGCGGCACCGCCCTTAAATTGAATCCAGTACAGCGACCAGGGCGCTGCGACCGAGCTGCCGTACGCTGTGTATGTGTGCGGAAAGCAAAAAAACACATTTCCTGCACAAATTCTGTATTTGTCTTCGCCGCAGCAAAAATAGCCCTCTCCGTCTGTGCACAAAAGCATCATATAAAAATCCGGGTCTTTACGTTCCAGCGTGTGAGAAACGGCATATTTATAGAATCCAGCCTCGAAATAATACAGCTGCCCGAAAACCTGGTCATTCTGTATTTTTTCTTCATCCACAATATGTGTAATATATCGCGACACCATATTTCATCACCTTTTTATAGCATAGCACATTTCACACAAAAAAGCAATATATTATATTTTTTCGCAATATTACATATTTGAATAGTATAAGAGCGGCTGTATACTATAAAAAACCTTATAAAAAAGGAAGTGTGACAATGTTGCAGCCCGAAATCATTAATCTTGGCGGCAAATGGCACGCCAAGGGCGAGGGATTTAACATAATCCCAAATTGTAAGCAGGTTGAAGATGAACAAATCGCAAAGGAAAACGAAGCACTGCGCCTGACACAGTGTCCGTGCCATGTTGAAGGTGATGTCTTTCTTCCCGGCACGCTTGATGAAAACGAGCTTGGATATGCCGAAACACCTCCCTCTATGGACAGGCTTGGCCGCCATTTTGCCTTTGCGGGTGTATGCAAATATGAAAAAACAATATATATCCCCCATTCATGGCTTGGAAAAACCGTTGTTTTGACAATGGAACGCACGCGCTCCACCAAAGTGTACATAAACGACGTATTTTGCCGCAACAAAAATTCTAAAATTTTAACAGCGTCGCAAGTTGTGGATATCACAGCTGCTCTGGAATACGGCGCGGACAACCGCATTGCCATAATCGTTGATAATTGCTATACCGATATACCTCTTAAAATCGTAAATACCCACATGGCCACCGAAGAAACCCAAACCAATTGGAATGGCATTTTGGGAACATTTACCCTAAGCGCGCTCAGTCCTGTGAGGCTCGAAAGCCTGAGCGTATACCCTTCCGGCGGCCTTGATACGCTGAAAGCAATTGCCACGGTGCGCAACGATACAGAAGCTGAATTTTCGGGAACGCTCGCAGTCTATATAGAGGGCGCTTCCGCCGAGCCTATAGCCGTGACGGTTCCTCCGCGCAGTAATAAAGATATTTGCTTTGACAATATAAACGCAAAAAATTTACCGATATGGAGCGAGTTTTCCCCCGCTCTCTGTCAAGCCAAAGCAATGCTCAGGGACGGCGAAGGCCAGACCATAGATATAAAAAATGTCCGGTTTGGACGCCGGGTATTCGGCGTAAGCCCCGATAATACCCGACTGCAATGTAATGGCGAAAACGTATTTTTACGCTGCGAGACCAACTGTGCTGTTTTTCCGCTGACAGGCTATGCCCCCATGCAGAGAAACGACTGGGACGGACTTTTCCGCAAGTATCAGGCATACGGAGTGAATACGGTTCGGTTTCATAGTTGGTGCCCGCCCAAAGCCGCGTTTGATGTTGCTGATGAACTCGGCCTGTATATCCAGCCCGAATTGTGTGCCTGGAATTATAATGGAATGTTTGGCGAAGAAACCGAACGAAGCTACTATGCCGCCGAAGCAAGCGCTATTCTCCGCGAATACGCAAACCACCCCTCTTTTGTAATGCTTACATTTGGCAATGAGCTGATTTTTACAGATGATGGGTATGAATATGCTGACGAGCTTTTAGTAGAATTACAAAAGCTTGACCCCACACGGCTGTATTCATTTGGCTCAAACATAAACTGCGGAGGCAAAGAGCCCACAGCGCATTCGGACTTTTTCACAGGACAAAAGCACATCGCCTCCATGCTGCGCGGATGTGACGGAGACTGCGCAGGGTTTATAAACAACAGCCGCCCCGCATCAAATACAGATTTCAGTGAAGTGATAAACGCTATAGGCAAACCAACCTTCAGCTTTGAGGTTGGCCAGTACCAGGTTTTCCCTGACGTAATAAACGAGCCGGATTTATACACAGGGGTTACCCGGCCTTCAAATTTATTGATGATTCATGATACTTTGAAAAGCTCCGGCATAACAGACGGGCAAATATCAGATTTTGTGGCGCTCACAGGCGAAACCGCTCTTATGTGCTACCGCATGGAAATAGAAGCGGCTTTGCGCACGCCTAATATGTCCGGTATATCACTTTTGGGGCTGCAGGATTTCCCAGGACAAGGCACAGCCCTTGTGGGGATGATAAACGCATTGGGTAAATCCAAAAGCTATCCCTTTGCCGATCCGGCACGGTTCCGTGCCTTCTTTTCCAGCGTGGTTCCCCTGCTAAAAACTGACGGATTCTGTTACAGCTCGGTAGACGTTTTCAAGGGGCAGCTATTGGTTTCCAATCATAGCGGACGTATTATCACAGAAAACGTGCGCTGCCTCCTCACCAACAAGGATGGTGATACTTTATGGGAAAAAGAATTTTCCAGCACCGCGATTGCAGCCGGAAAGCTGACAAATCTGGGCGACATAGAAATTCCGCTTGACAACATTAATTCGCCGGAACGTCTCACTCTCACGCTTACCATTGGGATCTTCATCAACAAATACAGAATATGGGTATACTCCGGGCAGGAACCGGATGCGGAAGATGTATACATAACAGAAGCTCTTAACAAGGAAGCTATGAAACGGCTTGGCAACGGCGGAAAGGTTTTTCTATCTCCCCGCGCATCGGCCGAAACACTGCCAAACAGCATCGGCGGGATTTTTAGCAATGGTTTTTGGTCAACCATGTTCGCCTCTACACAGCCGGGCACCCAAGGCCTGTTTATCAACAATATGCACGGAACGCTTGCACAGTTTCCATCTGAGCGCCATACAGAAATACCCTGGTGGCCCATTTGCAAATTTGGGCGTCCTGTGATTATGGATGATATAAACGCATCCCCCATCGTCGGGCTGATAGACGGCTTTGCAACAAACCGCAAGCTGGGTTTGCTGTTTGAAGGGCGCATAGGCAAAGGGCGGCTCGTATTTTCCTCGATGAATCTTGAGGAATCGGCGCTGCAATATCCCGAAGCCCGCGCGCTGCGCAGCAGTATACTCGCATATATGCAAAGCAGTGAATTCGCGCCGGAAAATGAGCTTTCACAAAATGCGGTCAGCAACTTAATAAAACCCGCTGATGAAAACTTAAAGGAGACGCTTTGATGAAAACAGACACCGTGAAAATATGGGAAGAGGACATAGTGATTCCTACCTATACCGAAGGAAAGCCAGATAAAAACCCTATGTTCTTTGAAAAGCGTGTATATCAGGGCAGCTCAGGAAAGGTATATCCTCACACCGTCATAGAAAGCATTTCAGATGAAAAGCAGGACCGTGTATACCGTGCTCTTTTTCTGGAAAACGAATATCTTCAGGTTATGATGCTGCCCGAGCTTGGCGGAAGAATCCAAAGGGCGCTGGATAAAACCAACAACTATGATTTTGTGTATTACAACCATGTGATAAAGCCGGCGCTTGTGGGGCTTTGCGGTCCCTGGATATCTGGAGGCATTGAATTCAACTGGCCGCAGCACCATCGCCCATCTACCTACGACCCTGTTGATTACCGTTTGGAAACCAATTCCGACGGAAGCGCAACTGTTTGGATGGGCGAAGTGGAAACTATGTTTAGAACCAAGTGCCTAACCGGCATTACGCTGTATCCCGGCCGCGCATACATAGAAATTTCCGCACAGCTTTACAATCGTACCAGTGTGCCCCAGACATTTTTATGGTGGGCAAACCCTGCTGTGCCTGCAAATGAGCACACCCAATCTGTGTTTCCGCCTGATGTTTACGCCGTCATGGATCACGGCAAGCGCGATGTGTCCGAATTTCCTATCGCCCGCGGAACATATTACAAAATGGATTATTCAAAGGGTGTGGATATTTCCCGGTTTAAAAACATTCCGGTGCCCACTTCTTACATGGCATATCACTCTGATTTCGACTTCGTCGGCGGTTATGACCACGAAAAGCAGGCCGGCATACTTCATATAGCCGACCATCACATCTCGCCGGGAAAGAAGCAGTGGACATGGGGCTGCGGTGAATTTGGGCAGGCATGGGACCGTATGCTCACAGATGATGACGGCCCGTATATCGAATTGATGACCGGCTGTTTCACCAACAACCAGCCTGATTTTTCATGGCTGGCCCCTTTTGAAGAAAAAACCTTTAAACAATATTTTATGCCATACAAAGGTGTCGGCATGGTAAAAAATGCGACCATCGACTGCGCGGCCAACCTGGAGCTTAATGGCAGCAGCGCAACCGCAATTATTTATACGACTGCGCAGCAGCCAAACGCCCTTATAACGCTGCAAGCCGGTGACCTGACGCTGTGGAAACAAACAGCAAACCTTTACCCTGAAGAGCCGTTTATGGCCGAAATACCCTTGGACGACAAGCCCAATAACCTTTGTCTTGCTGTGTTTAACAGCACAGGGGAGGAGTTAGTTTCCTGCCTGTTAAACGAAAAGAAAGCCATTCCTCCCATTCCCGATCCCGCTAAAGCGCCGCCTCTGCCTGCCGATGTAGCATCGCTTGAAGATTTATATCTTTATGGGCTGCACATTGAACAATACCGCCATGCCACATATCTGGCCGAGGACTACTATACCGAAGGTTTGCGGCGTGACCCTTCGGATATTCGGCTAAACGTTGCCTATGGGCTTTTGCTGTTCAGACGCGGACTTTTCGCACAAAGCGAAAAGTATTTTGCCGCCGCCACAGAAAAGCTCACACGTTCCAATCCCAATCCGGTTGAAGGCGAGGCATTTTACTACTATGGCCTCGCTCTGCGCTATCAGGATAAGCTTTCCAAAGCATACGACCATTTCTATAAGGCAACTTGGAACAGCGCCACGGCAGCGCAGGCTTTTTATAATATGGCATGCATCGCCTCGATACAGAAAAAGCCGGTTTTGGCGCTTGACCATGTGAAGAAGGCTCTTAGCTCCAATGCTCGTCACATGAAAGCCCGCACGCTGAACGCGTTGCTTTTGCGTGAGCTTGGCCGAACAGAAGAAGCCGAAAGCATAGAAGCTGAATCGCTGCGCATTGACCCATTACATGAATATCAACATGGCTACATAACCGGCATGAACGACAACCCATGCATAGAATACGCAATAGACCTTATAGACGGCGGATTTTATACGCAGGCGGCCGAGCTGCTGAAGCTTCATGGCGGCGAATATCCCCTGCTGAGATACTACCTTGCCTATGTGTATTTGCTAATGGGCGAAAATGAAAAGGCCGCGGACGAACAGGCCTTTTCCTCTTCACTAAATCGCGATGGCTGCTTTCCGCATCGGCTGGAGGATATAATCGTGCTGCAATCAGCCCTGCAGGAAAACCCCAAAGACGCCGCCGCGCATTATTATCTTGGCAATCTTTGGTACGACAAGCGTCAATATGAAGCCGCCATCAAACATTGGGAGGCTTCACGCGAAGCTGATCCGTCCTTTCCTACGGTTCACCGCAACCTCTCGCTCGCTTATTTTAACAAGAAAAATGATTCTGCTGCCGCATTGTCCGCTATGCAAACCGCTTTTTCGCTGGATCAAACCGATGCACGTGTATTTATGGAGCTTGACCAGCTTTTAAAAAGGCTGGGCAAAGATTATCATTCGCGTTTGGAACGGCTCGAAAAGCATATTAAGCTGGTCGAAACCAGAGACGATCTCTACCTGGAATATGTCACAGCGCTTAACGCGCTTGGGCACCACGAAAAAGCCTTAAAGAAAATTTCGGCGCGGCAGTTTCACCCTTGGGAGGGCGGCGAAGGCAAAATCTCAGCGCAATATTTGCTTTGCCTAACAGAGCTGGCCGAAGCAAATATGAACGGCGACGATATTCCATGCGCCGTTTCACTGCTCGAACGCGCACTTTTGCCCTATCCCGAAAATCTGGGTGAAGGCCGCCTGTGCGGCACGGTGCACAATCGGATTTTATATCTTATGGGGATTTGTATGCGGCGTTTGGGCAATGAAACCAGCGCAAAAGAATGGTTTACAAAGGCTGCGGCCGGTATTTCTGAGCCTGCTGGAATGATGTATTATAATGACCAACCGCCCGAAACAATTTATTATCAGGGGCTGGCATTGCAGGCGCTAGGCCGTGAAAACGAAGCCAATGAAAAATTCGGCAAGCTGACGGCCTATGCCGACAAACATGAAAACGATAATATCCGCATAGACTATTTTGCTGTTTCCCTGCCCGACCTTAACATTTTTGAGGACGATTTAAACCGCCGAAACAGGGTGCATTGCCAATTTATGCGTGCACTTGGCGCACTAGGACTTGGCGACCTGAAAACGGCCTCAAGTTCTTTTGAAAATGTATACAAGGAAGACTCAAACCATTTTGGTGTGCGGTTTGTTGGCAAATAACCGTAAATAACAAATCATATAACAACGGGGTTCCAGCATATTTTTGCCGGAACCCCGTTGTTATATGTAGCTAAATTTACTCAGAAAAAACAAACACCGATTTAACAGCCGCCAGCGTAAGGCTGAAGGATGTGTATTCACCATCAAAGGTATAATCAATATCGGAGCCGGCATTTAAATGCGGATCAAACAAAACCGGATTTTTAGCGCCGCGCAGGCACACATTGATTTTCACAGCATTGTCAGAGGAGTTGCTTATGAAATAAACATCCCTGCCATCTTTCACCTTATGTATATATGAAAGACAACCACCCTCAATTTTATCGTTGGTTGAAATGCGCACATCAAAGCACACTCCTGTGTTTTCAAGCGCATCTTCAAGCTCTTTTGCGCCGTATTCCGGCAGATAAAGTGCCTTACCACAATTTGCGTTGCTATTGGTTCCGTTGCCAAAAATACGGGATACAAGATGGCGCACCTCACCGTCCATGCCACGCTCAACAGCGCTTGACGGAAGTCTTGAAAAGGCTAAAACCCTACCGCCGTCATCGTAAAATTTGGCGATTTTCCTCAAGGATTCGATACTTATTGCCTCCATGCCGGGCATTATGATAGCGCTGAAATGCTGCGCATTCACTTGATTGTCCAGATGTAATTCCGCCCCGCGAACAGCGCATCTTTCCTCAAGTATTTCCGGATGAATGAAAACAAAATCCCGCCTTGCATCCAGCATAAGCATCTCACCCAGCTCTAAATAGTCCGAATATTCAGGGTTTACTCCACCTTTATACGCTTCACCCGGCCCGAAATAACACTGTGCCTGCAAATCGTGTATCGGATAGAGCACAGCAATATCTGCTATCTGCTGTCCTCCGGACAGTATTTCGCAGCATCTATGCGCATATTCGTTATATTGTGCAAGCGGCTCGGCAAATTTTTCGCTTCTGAACGAAAGCTCGGGCGGAAAATTTATCCGCGAGGGGTCGTTTGAATACCATGTGCCGTGCGGAACAAAGAAATTAATGCCCTTGGCCAGCATGTCCATGCCCTCTTTCAGCAAAACCTCCACAGGCATATGTTCACCCATATCGCCGTAAACCTCACACATAACACGCTCTTTGTCATAGTTCACAGCAGCCGAAGAGGCCAGCTTATACGCGCAAGAGCCGCGGCGGTATAAGGTTATCTCGTCCACGCCGGGATAGTCGGCCTGCCCGAGCACCTTAATAACATCGCCGCTTATTGAAACAGGGTTTACTATCTCTTCCTGATCCAGATGTCCGGTAAGCAGTATGCCATGTTCATGGCACCAATTGGCCAGCGAACCTATGTATTCACTCGCATAAAGTCCGGCACGAAACCCGAAAAGCAAATTTCGCGCCCACGCCGTGTCATCACCGATATTATACCATAGCGCCGGATAAAGCGAAACGGGCGAAAATCCATGCTTTTCGGCAAACTTAGCCTTAAATTTAGGCGTCCATATTCTTCCGCCGTCTACATGCCAAAAGGCCGGTTCGTCATAAAAAGCGTATTTTATTACCTCACCGAAAAATTCCGAAAAACGGTCGTAATACCGCTGGTGTGTGAGCTCAATGAGCTTGCCAACGGCTTCCCTATCAAGATAATCGACTATTTTAGCCTTACGGAAAGCCACCTGCGCCTGTCCGGCCGTTACACAATTAAAAAGCATTACGCGCCATTCGCCGGCCGGAGCTGTCCATTTCAATATTCCACTGGCGGCAAAGCCCGAAATATCCATACGCTCGTATGTGAGGGTATTCATGGCCACGGCGCCCTCAAAACCCTCGCCCGCCTCGGCTGTTACGGTTTGCCCGCCCTTGGCGGCAAGCTCGGTCATATCAAGCTGCTTGGCCGTGTATTGCGGATAATCTTGCTCGATTTCTCCGCCGGCAAAGCCGCTCGGAAATCCGTTTTCATCCCAAATAATTATACTAAGACCAAATTCACGCGCTGCTTCAAGCGCGCAGCGGTATTTTTCAAAATACTCCTCTGACATATATCCGCCGTTATTCCAGAGCACTATCATAACGCCGGTATAGCCATCTTTTTCGGAAAAGCCTTTAAATTGACGACGCACTTCCTCGAACTCAATTTCCTCAAGCGAAACATTCCAGACCCATTTGGGCATAGTTCCATACTGACGGTTTTCCTCTATCATAATAACGCACACCTTTTATCGAATATAATCTACCCTATTCAACCCAGGAAATCTTGCTTGTATCCAACTCGTGCGGCTTGCCGCCCGGGCTTTCAGCATAACCAAGCAAAACAGCTATACCTATTTCATAGCCCTCCGGAAATCCCAAACGCTTTTTAAAATATTCGTCCTTGTCTCCAGCAAAAGAAAACGCGGCCAATCCGCATATCAGGCTGTCAACACCGAGCGAAGCAGCAGCAAGCGCGATATTTTCCGATACAATACCGCAATCGAAAAGCTCCGCTCCGGCAGGCTCGGCTTTAGCCACGGGCACGACTATCATACAGGGGGAATTGTAATATACCTTCCCGCCGCGCGACATTATGCGGTCGTATGCGCTTTTGTCCGAAAAGGCGGCCAGGTTTTTCATTCCCTCGGCCTCAAGCTCGTCTATAAGCTCCCTGTTTTTAACAACAATAACGCGCCAAAGCTGACGGTTCATCCCGCTGGGCGAAGCAATAGCCGCCTCGGCTATGGTTTTTAGATCGCAATCTGCCGGCATTTTATCCGAAAAGGCGCGGCAGGAATAGCGTTCGTGAATTGCTTTTATAGTATCTATAGGCATTATTATCTCTCCTTTTTATACAGAGTAAAATAAATCCCGGCATTTTGCAATATAAATTTTCATATTTTTGAATTTTTTTCTTCAAGAGGGGCACCAAACGGCCTGATTAATAACAAAAACACCATCCACAAATATAGATGGCGTTTTTATTATTATAAATTATGCCTTGTATCCGTCTTCATATTGCTCGCCGATTTCATCGCGGCCCATTTCTCTCAGCTTGAATTTCTGTATTTTGCCACTGGCCGTCATAGGGAAGGCATCAATAAACTTTACATGGCGCGGCTTTTTATAGCGCGACATACCATCCCTGACAAATTCGATAAGCTCCTGTTCAGTTACATTCTGTTCACCGTTAAGTATAACAAAAGCCATTATTTCCTCACCGTATTTTTTATCCGGCACGCCGACAACCTGCACATCACTCACGGCAGGATGAGTATACAAAAACTCTTCTATTTCGCGCGGATAAATATTTTCGCCGCCGCGGATTATCATATCCTTAAGGCGTCCCGTGACACGAAAATATCCTTTTTCGTCCATAGTGCCTATGTCGCCCGTATGCAGCCAGCCCTCTTTATCTATGGCCTGTGTTGTGGCCTCGGGCATTTTATAATAACCGCACATAACATGATAGCCACGCGTAACTATCTCGCCGGGCACATCATACGGGCAGTCGAGCCCTGTATCGGGATCTATTATCTTGCCCTCACAATGAGGCAGCATCCGTCCCACTGTCGAAACACGCAATTCGAGTGAATCATCAGTTGTAGTTTGTGTCATGCCGGGGGAACATTCGGTTTGGCCGAATACCGAAGTTATGTGCCTCATATGCATTTCCTCAACCACGCGCTTCATAACATTTATCGGGCAGAGCGAACCGGCCATAATACCTGTGCGCATATGCGCAAACTTAAATTTTGAAAAATCTTCATGTCCCAGCATTGCTATAAACATGGTCGGCACACCATGAACGGCCGTGCAGTTTTCCATATCTATGGCCTCCATCACACGCAGCGGATGAAATTCGCGCACCATTACCATGGCCGTGCCATGTGACATAGACGCCATTGAGGCCAGCACTATACCGAAACAATGAAAAAGCGGCACCGTGATACACAGGCGGTCGTTTTCCGTGAACTGCATACAATCGCCTATAAATTTGCCGTTGTTCATTATGTTGTAATGCGAGAGCTGGACGCCCTTGGGAAATCCTGTAGTGCCCGAAGTGTATTGCATGTTTATGATATCATCAGGATCAAGGCTATTTTGCACAGCCTGCTGCTCGACCTCACTGGTACCGGAAGCCATATCATATACATCCTCAAAATTATACATTCCTGCCGGCGTTTTTTCGCGTGGGCCAACAAATATAACCGTTTTCAACAGCGGCAAAGTCTTTGACTGAAGCTTGCCCGGCTCGCTGTCTTTTAACTCGGGGCACAGCTCGTTTATGATATCCACGTAGCTAACATCACGATATCCGTCTATTAAAATAAGTGTGCTTGAATCAGACTGTCTCACCAGATATTCAAGCTCGAAAAGCTTATAGGCTGTGTTAACCGTTACCAGTATGCCGCCCATCTTGGCCGCACCGTACATTGTAAGCTGCCATTCAGGCACATTTGTGGCCCATATAGCCACTTTATCACCCTTCTTTATGCCCATCGACATAAAGCCGCGCGCGATTTCGGAGGTTTTCTCCGCAAACTGCGCATAGGTATATCTCTCTTTACCGTCGTGCGGATATACCATGCAGTCGTTATCGGGATATTTGGCCGCTTGAGTATCAACCAAATCCCCAAAAGTTACTCGTTGTAATTCTGTACGGCCTTCTTTGTAATCAACTATCATTTTCAACATACCTCTCTAAGAAAAAATAAAAAGAGCCCCGTCTCATAAAAGAGACGAAGCTCGTTACTCCGCGGTACCACTCTAATTGAACCCTAAGGCTCCCCTTTAGGCACTATCATGCCGAACCCGTGTAACGGTGGGTATCCGTCCAGCCTACTTCCGATAAAGGTTCAGCCGGCAGCTCCAGGGTGAGTTTCAACGATACTTCGACTGTCTTGCACCAAACGACAGCTCTCTAAACCCGCATTGCGTTTACTTATTCCCTATCAACGCTATTTTATTTGATATTGTTAGCATGATACCAGAAGCCCTTTGTTTTGTCAAGTGTTTTTTACAATACATTTTCATCGTAGCCTGAAGCATATTCACAGCCGGCAGCCTGATCAGGTATTATAACAGCGAATTTTATTGATGCCAAATCGCACATTATCAATGCGGCGTTCCGCACAGTTTGTAAAACTATATAGCTGGCACCCACCTCCACAAGCTTACCCGCGCGGCTGACAAGCTGGCCGCCCAGCAATAAATCGGCACGAATCCAGCGGCCTATCTGCTGGCGCATAAATCCGGCTGTATATATCGGGCTCTCCAGATTTTCGGGTATCTGACCCATTGAAACGCCCTCATCTGACGGCGTCTGATAATCGGGCAATGCCGGCAATTGTGTGGATGGCGGCATTGGTGGTTCTTGCTCCTGTACCGTGCCGCTGCCGCCAGGCATGCAAGGCAAAAGCTGCCCGCCATACGGCATATAGGGTGAATTGTTTATTGGGTTGCTGTAATCTATGGGATTATATGAGGCATTATTCATTGCCATATAAAACTGCTCCTTAGTAAGTAATACCGCCATCATCTGGCAATAATAGTATATTCAATGGCAATAGGACAGGTTCCTGCCCAATCTGTTTTATATGGTTATATTTGTCCATCCCGCCCGCATACACTGATAGCATGTTATTAAAACCTGCAAAATGAGGGGGACTTTTATGCTGTTTACTATCATAAAATATTTTTTAATGGTCGCCGCCGCGGCCTGCGCACTAACCATTATTATATTCGCTTTCCGCACAAGAAGGCCGCTGCGCACTTTATTTGCCTCAGCGCTCGGCGGAATTATAGCACTATTCGCTGTTTTGCTGTTTTCGCCGCTCACGGGCGTTCGTCTGGAAATAAACGTGTGGACAATGCTATGCTCCGCCGGCATGGGCATACCAGGTGTTATACTTATGTTGGTTATGAAAACCGTATGGAGCGTATAGCACGCCGCACGTGCACATATTATACGCCAATATATGCTACCGTAAAAATCTCGTTGGTTCCTCAATCAGCTTCACACAATGACATAATCATTTCGGCTACATCATCGGGCGGCAAATCGGCGTTTACTGTGTGCCCGGTCATCGCCTGATAGCACGGACGACGCTCACTGTACAGCCCGGCAATAAGCTCGCGGCGCTCACTGCTTCCCGGAGCGCCGGCCGCC
>JGI994J12354_10004118_pt1 | contig 13217 bp, 9 predicted proteins | sample IntmicLarv3ML3BL_FD_12354 | JGI IMG/M metagenome (IMG submission 12354)
AATATTTGGTCGATGTAGTCGCTGACTTCAACATAGTTTCTACCGAGCCGAGAAAAGTCTTTCACGATAATGCAGTTGACTTTCTTCGCTTTTACAGCTTCCATCATAGAGATAAAGCCTGCTCTCTGAAAGTTTGTACCAGTGAAACCATCGTCAATAAATTCAAGGGCTTCGCCATTTTGAAAATCTTCGCTCTTTGAAATGTACCAATCAAGCAAATCACGCTGATTACTCACGCTCTCACTGTCGGCGGTATTGCCATCATCAACAGAAAAGCGCAGATCCGTAGGCGTCATCAGTCTCGGTGCCTATCTTCGCAAGGTGGCAATCGACGGATATTTCATAACAGTCGACCTTTCCGATGTGCACGAGATGGTACGGTTGTTAAGAAATGCGACCAATAACATAAATCAGATTGCCAAACGAGTGAATGAAATGCAAAATTTTTACGCAGCCGATGTAGAGGACTTGCGCGTTAGATATGATTCTCTATGGGACGCAGCTCGAACAATTTTAGAAGGACTCGCGAAAATCAAATGATGAAATACTCAATATGAAAACAAATCATTTCCCTGTCCTGCACAGTAAAAATAGTAGCCAAGGGCAGCGCAGCCGACACGCAACGCGTGTCGATCCGGGGGTTCGGGGGCGTCGCCACCGACAAGCAGCAGAGCGAGTGTGTACCGCTCTGCCTTGCTTGCCACACGTTTGAACATGTTGAAAAGCAAATACGGAATCAAATCATTTAATAATACGATTATGGTGGTCATCGTGAAGATATGAATAATGTAAATGAAATTATTTTCACTAAAACGAAAGTTTTTATTGAATTTTTTCTGTTTTGTGATATACTATGTTTAATTGAAAATTAGGCGGGTGTATCAATATGGTTGTGAGCTATAACAATCTATGGAAGCTTATGATTGACAGAAAAATGAAAAAGCAGGAGTTGTGCAGACTGGCTAATATAAGTCCGACTACACTTGCTAAAATTGCAAATGATGGTGATGTATATGTTTCCACGTTGGAACGCATATGCAATGCACTGGGCTGTGATTTTGCAGATATTATGCAAATGAAATCGGAGGATTGAGAGGTGAAAATTATGCTAGTTAATAATAATGAATACATGACAATAGTCGAAGATGTCAAGGCACGAATTAAGTCGGCGCAGTATCGTGCTACGCTTGCTGTGAACAGTGAGCTTATTGAACTATACTGGAATATTGGTGTGATTATAAATGAATACAGCGTTTGGGGGAATAAATTTGTTGATAATCTTGCGCGGGATATAAAAATTGATTTTCCGAATGCGCAAGGATATTCCATACGGAATTTGAAGTATATGGCGAAATTCGCAAAGATATATCCCGATATTAAATTTGTGCAACGCACCGTTGCACAAATTCCGTGGCGTCATAATGTGGCTTTGATTGACAAGGTAAAAGATGAAGCACAACGGAGTTGGTATGCAGAAAAAGTAATTGAAGGCGGCTGGTCGCGCGACTGGCTTGTTACACAAATCGAGTATCAGCTTTATGAACGGCAGGCGATAGTGGAAAAAACGACCAACTTTCCGACTCGGCTTGCACCTCCGCAGAGTGACCTTGCAGAGCAAACAATGAAAGACCCATATATATTTGATTTTGTTACATATCGCAAAGGCATGGTAGAGCGTGAGGTCGAGAACGAGCTCGTAAAGAATATCACGAAGCTGTTGCTTGAGCTTGGTACAGGCTTTGCATTTATGGGTAATCAATATCACATTGAAGTGGAGAATGAAGATTTTTATATTGACCTGCTATTCTACAATCTAAAATTGCGTTGCTACGTTGTTATTGAATTAAAAACAGGAGATTTCAAGCCGGAGTATGCAGGGAAACTGAATTTTTATATTTCAGCGGTTGATGATAAGCTAAAAGGAGAACAAGACAACCCGACCATCGGCATATTGCTGTGCAAAAATAAGCGAGGCATGATAGCAGAATATTCCTTGCGCGATATTGAAAAACCTATCGGGGTAAGTGAATATAAATTGTTTGAGAAGCTCCCCCAGGAATATGAGGATGTTCTTCCGTCTGTCGAGGATATAGAAAAACGCATCGGGATGAAGATGTATGAAGATGACGCGGAGGAGCGTGAATAGAATGGGTACAAATATTTCAAAACAAAAACGTGATGGCCTGATTGCTAAAACCAGAAACATCTGCACATACATATCAACAACTCCGCAGGATGAAAACACGGGGGCTTTGTTTACATATTTGAGCGAGCTTGAAAAAGAAGTTAAGTCGAAAAAATACGGGCTTGTGTTTGAGGAGCATCGCGAGGGCATTGATGAACTTCTCGCTGCTAATACTCCTGTTTTGACCGAGGAGCAGGACTTGTTTATTTACGATGGCAGACAAATGAATGTTCTTATTGACGATAGAACACGAATTTATTAATAATGGAGGTTGCTAAAATGGCAATTGATGCAAACGAAATATCAGAAGCGTTTATGCCTAGCTTAGATGATAAGTATATGCAGCGCTTTCATAGATTAATAAAAAAAATAGAAGGGGCTTTCCCGAATTTTAAAAATCATTTAGTTCAACAGGAGATAGCTATATTTAGTGCCGAATATAAGGAGTCAGATTGTGAAGCTTTAAAGTATATGATAGCTCTTAGAGTTCTTTTCGATTTAACGCAGCAGGGCTGGCAATTAGATGTACAATCAGATGATAAATTGTATTTAACTATGCTAACAGAAAATTCAAATGATAAGGCTTACGTGAAAAGCCGGTTAAACTCAGAAAGAAAAGCACAGTTTAGCGACCCATCTATATTACGCTTTATCGAACGAATGGAAACCCCAAAAAAATATAATGGAAACACGGTATCCATACGGAATTTAATTGGAAATAAAACGGAAATAATTCGTAAAATTCAAACCAATGAGCATGTTATAGAACCATATCTTCAGCTAATATCACATGCTATTGATGAGCACACTGGCTACAGAGATTCTGACATATGGAGATATTTCAGATATACTTGGTCTATTCCCTATAAATCCATGCCTGGTCGAAATCTGTTCTATTTAGTGCGAGATGCGGCGCAGGAGTTCCATCCTATTGTTGGTATTTTTGCATTGGGCAATTCAGTGTTAAACCTTACTGTTAGAGATGATGAAATTGGCTGGACTATTGCTGGTATTAAGAAAAGCATAGAGAGACGCTCATGTAGGGAGATTAGTTCACAAATGGTCAGCCAAACAAATGGTGGAACTGTAGGCTATGAACGGACATACTATCTCGAAACTGAAGCAGAAAATCAAAAACGAGTTAAGGCATACTCTGAGAAAATTGTAAGTGTCCTACTTGAAAATTTAAAAAATGCCATTAAAGATATATACATAAAGGATTTAAATTATCACCGGGGGACCAAAAATCCAACTAAAGAAACGATAGATAGGCTGAAGCACTTGTCGGAGGAGCTTCGCGAGTTGGCAATAGATAATAAAAAAGTAGCTAAGGTGAAAAATTGGGAGACTGAAGCAAAGGAAACACTATTCAAGAAAAAAAGAGCGGCAGAGCTATCTAAACTGCTAGATGCTCTCCATTGCTTTAATGAATACCAAACTGAAGATAAATATATTTGGCTCTCGTCTATGATAAAGACTGAAAAAGGTAGAAAAGCTATTAATGTAGCACTTGTTGCAAACAGAAAAACAAAAATAGGCTCAAATATGATGGAGATTATCGTATGTGGTGCAATACCACCCTATAACGAGCTCTTAGGTGGCAAGCTCATAAGTATTCTGGCCTGTTCCCCGAGCGTTATTCGTGATTATACAGAAAAATATGAAAGCCAAGTAAGTGAAATCGCATCAAGAATGAAGGGGAAAAAAATAGTTAGAGATAGCCGTCTAGTATTTTTGGGTACAACAAGCCTCTATTCAATTGGTAGCAGTCAATATAATCGAATTAAAGTACCAATGAGTGATGCATTTACTCTTGAATTTAAAAAAATGGGTATTACAGAAGGATATGGAACGGTATACTTTTCAAAGGAAACAACAGGCGCAATGATGCATTTGTTGGAGCTACAGGACGGTGGACGCCGGATAAATAATATTTTTGGCGAGGGAACAAGCCCGAGATTTCGACTTATCAGTAGAGGCTTAAGTGCGATAGGTGTAAAAGCAGATGCTTTCCTTAATCATTATTCTCCAAGAATTGTATATTCGATAGAGCTGGCAGAAAACACAAATGATTTTTTGCTTGGATATACGGAGGATATAAAGTATCCATTTGATACATCAAATAACGATGCTATTTTAGCAAAGACACAGGAAATGATTGATTTTTGGTACAACCGATGGATGACGAAAAGACTTGAAACAGTTGACATCGTGCAACGTCTTGAGAGCTTTACTCCAGAGGATATATTATTAAGCTATACGAGGTGACTATATGAATAACCTGCAATTTATTAAAAAACTCTATAATGGCCGCAATTGCTATTCAGATTCGTTGACTGAAGGCGAAATTGAACAACTACATATCCCTTCTGGTGTTGAAACAATTGTTGCACGAATGGTAAAAGAAAATCGCATCATATTTTTAACGGGAAATCCAGGTGATGGAAAGACCTATATTATTCGAGCGATTGAGCAGACCTTGAAAGAGAAAAATGTTTATGTAGAAAAGGATCTAAATAGCGTTACTGATGTGGAAATCGAAAAGGTGATTTCAAATATTCTCGGATGCTACCATAATAATAAAAGCTGCATTATTGCCGCCAATGAATTCCCTTTTTTCAAGTTGATTCGAGCATCAAGGGTGCTTGCTCCCGAGCTACATAAGGAGCTTACGGCAATAAAGAAAAATACAATTATTTACGGCCATTCAGCGATTGAATTGAAACGTATATGTATTATTGATTTGAACGAAAGAAGTCTGCTTGATAAAGACCGTAGTATCATTACTCCGATTATAGAAAAATTTGTTCATTTACTTAAGGATAGTCAGGGAATTAATCATGCTCTAGATTACAATACCTCGGCATTTCAAAACGAGCATGTTGTTGAACAGCTAAAGAAGCTTTTCAGCTTGGTTGCAATGAGTGGAAGTCATTTCGCTATTCGAGATATTCTTGGCGCCCTTTCTTATACTATTACCTCTTGCACCAATGATGATGAGGACAATATGGGTTATTATTATGATGCTTTATTTTCCGGAGATAATGACCTAATGTCATTTATATTGAGCTTTGACCCAGTTATGCTTACTGTGCCTAGCTTAGACGAGCAGCTTTGGAATGGCGAAGCCGTAGAGGGCTGGCTAATGGGGCTTCCCACCCAGTGGCCGTATGAGCTAACAGAAAATAGTATAGAAGAAGCTAATAAGCTGTTTAAATCCATTAAAAGAAGATATTACTTTGAAAATATATATGCCAAAAGCTTGTCCAGCCTACAGCCGATGGATTATTTAGAGTGCGAACGTATTTTCACGAAACTTACTCAATCAAGTGAAAAAAGAATGATACTTAGAATGCTAATTCATTCGATGAATCGTTTGTTTCTTTCAAGCGACGAGGAGCGAGAGTATTTAAGAATATGGACAACTCACAGCTATGACCAAAGCCGTGCGGCTGGAGCCGCAGTATCAACAAGGTATATTGATACAACAGAGCTTGAGCTATTGTATCCGTCCCCCGCCTCATGGCTTATGGATATGGAGTATAGTCCAAATTGCTTGCTGATGAGACTTAAGAATAAGCCAGATGTCAAACTAGAAATAGACACTACTCTGTTGAGAGGACTCATTTGTGTAAAAAATGGTTATCCCGCTAGCCTCCTTTCTAGCCAATATGAATTAGCAATTGCACAATTTACTCAGCAGCTATCCTCAACTAGTTATGCAAAAAATTATGGAGATGGCAAAATTTTACTAGCTAATCGTAGAGACGGCTCGCAAAAAAGCGTTTTTATTGAGGATAATAAATACCGTTTTGATGATAGGGGGGAATATTAATGGCGAAGGAAATTGATTTATTAAATGATTATGGCGAGCAGATATGCGATGCATTGGGCTTTAATCCAACATCAAACTCTACAAAGCCGCTATCTGTTGCAAATGGTTTATTTCGGTTATGTCTTGAAACCGTCTATGATATAAAGGATATACACGAATGGATTGTAAGTGAACGCAGAATAAATCAGCGCATTTTATCCTCTGATGAAATTCGTGATAAATATAAAGATATTCTTACCTATGGAACAAAGGAATCCGTTGAAGATATAAAAGGAGCTCGATTCTTTCTTGAGCAGATTTTTAATCCGGATTCTACTGTCTATCCAAGCTATCCGAACTCTGTTTTAAATATTTCTTCTCGATGGCTCGTGCGAGACCGACTTCTGTCAGAGGCGAGAATTGGCGATTTTCTTTACGCGGTTCTAAACACAGAGCTTGATGGAGAAAAATCATTAGCTATTGAGCTAATAAATGAGGCATTAAAGAACGATGAGGATGATATTTCTCGGCTCATAAAGCCTATTTTGACTAGTACCTATAAAGCACGCATTGCAAATATCGAGCCCAATATTGAAACCGCACATATGAATAAAAGCAAGCTGGCGATACGAAAGGGCTTTGATACGTTGGCAAGCAATCTTAAATATACAGGTCAGGCGGGAAATACCCTGCTTGTCTTACAAAAAATGATAAACTATGCAATGTTTTCTACCTATTTTTATTTGATTGATGTAAACAGCTCGGAGTTTGGAGCTGATAGAATACCACTATTGCTCGATTCATCTGACGATTTAGATGCAATTGTACGTGCAAGTGAGCAATGCTTTGTTGCGGGCAAAAAGGCTGTAGAGATGTATATCGTTAATACCTTGGAGCAGCGTATTCAAAATGAAGGGATAATAGCTGATATTCATGATATTGAACAATGCAGAGGCTTTTTAAGTGCTATGCCTTTGAAAAGCTCAAATGAAAATAATAACGCCAGAGAAGCATTATTGCACTATTTTGATACATTTTCCTCTAGCGGGGAGGTGCCACTGCGTGCATTGGCACATGCACTCCAATTTGCAATTTATACCTTTACATATCAAAACAATACGCCGTCTGATTTTTGCCGTGTTTTGGGAACAAGAGCAGGGCTGGTTGGTCCCGGAGGGAACGCGACAAAATACAAAAGACTTCTTATCAATAGATTTCTTTTAGAAACGATAGTATTGAGTATTGTTAATATGGAGGAAATGCAGGATGGAATTGAACTGAGAGAGCTTGGCGAAGCAATGCGAGAACAATATTGCATTTTGATTGGTACAGATGCGGATAAGGAGTATTCCTTGCTTGAGGAGGCAAGGATTGCCCAAGATGCACCGGAGGACTTGCGTGGAGAGTTAGCAAGTAATGCTCGAGGAATAGCGGATATGTTAATTAGTCTTGGTCTTGCTAAAAGGTACGCCGATGGTGTTACTATAATTGGATGGAGGTTGTAAAATGCAGACGCTTTTAACTAATGTAATAATACAAGCTGTTGCGGAGAAAGAAAAAGCAGATAGCTTTGGAGTATCAATTATGAACCTCCCCGAGCTTGAGTATAGTCACCTTGTGCAGGGAATTAAACAGGATAAGCAGCTTGAGCTTTATTTTCTTGGTTTTCAGGAGGAACTTGTTAATGCTTTAAAGAAGGAACTTCCCATGGTAGAGGATGTCAGATACTTCTTTACAGTTGAAGAAGCAGAGGTCTCAAGAAACACAGGAAATGAACAGACATTTAGAGTTCATATAATTAAAAACCAGGAGCTTGAAAAGATATCCTCGCTCCGTTGGTACGATACCATTGGAATGGATGAGGTATATAAAAAAAGCTGTAGGTATGTATCGCAAAATCTTGCTAAGTCGAATGAAAGCATATCAAATCTTTTAAAGGCGTTAGGCAGACAGGATATTCGTTCACTTCTTAATTTTGAACGAGTAATTAGCTATCTTGAGTCAATACTAGCCGCCCCCCCGGAGCAATTACCTAATGCAATCGCTAATAACCTATATATGCTTGGATTATTGGCAAATAGTAGCTTTGGCACAGGAGCACCTACAGTTGATACATTCCGAGCTCAAATAAAAATAAATCATGAATTGGTATCTAGAATTAGTAGCTTAGAACAGAAGGAACGGCAAAATATTACAAATTATGCAGCAAAGCATCCTGATAATTCCATTGTAAGGCAAATGCTTAATTATTATCAAACGAGGGAGATTGAATTACTGAAGCAAATGGATATTGCCGAGGTGGAAGCTTGCCTGAAAAGTGTAGCTACCTCTAAGAATAAAGCGGGTAAAGCTACAGTTGGGAATGGAAATAAGGAACGCCCGTTAAATGCAACAACAGCTACTGCGAGGCTAGTTTTTGATAATAACACAGATCAAATTGATAATATTGTTGAAGAAATTGGCAGGGCTGTACGGGGACGCTCGGATACTGATAAACCCGATACTATAATAATACCAATTGGAGATGCACGCCTAAAAGTTGAGGTTGAGCCTGTTACAGAAAACATCTCAAGTGTTGCATCAACGGAAGCCTATTGGGGCGGAATACTTTATGCCAATGTGAAAAATCCTAAGGATGCTCTTTGTGCCTTTGAAAAATACGATTTTTCTCCATTTGATAAGGATTATATTGATGAGAGAATATTGGAGTATCTTAATCGGGCTAAAAAATATATTAAAAATTCAAGTGCTGCCGAGGATATATTGTCAGCCTTTATGCGATTTTCGGTAAAGCGTCAGACGTTACTTCAATATCGAGACAGACTGCAGGATATACCGATGCTTCAGGTAATAAATAAGTATTCGGATTTTGCAGAATATCTTTCACTATATGAACAACTTTTAGGTGCAATTAAAACTAATTTTTCTGTGCTATGGGATGAAGATTCTGTTGGTGCGAGAGACATTGTGAATACAATAATTTCTCTTGATTTTGTGTATGTGCTTGGAGGAGAAAATAATCACGCAATTCCTACTCCGCTTAACCCTTTATACCTATGGAAATATATTATGCTAGCACGAGAGATGCTTGAGGAGGGAACCGTTGAAGAGGGACAGGAATGTCATTTGTCGGATGATGATAAGTCGTTTATAATACGAAAGGCTGAGGATATCCCTGATCCATTAACGCTTGTACTTGTGCCCAATAGCATTGTCGAAAACTCCGAATGCTTACCTATTGCTGGTAGAATTGGATGCCTGCCTATTTACTCTACAAAGCCTCAGATCAATGAGGGAGATACAGGTATGGATGCTGTGCAGCAAGGAATTATAAGATATATGTGCTTATACCCTCATTCAAGTATGCTGCTACGCATTACATTTATAAACCCCCCTACTGTCGAGTCTGTGATTGGTATGCTGAAAAAACTGGATAAGGATAAAGAGTTTTCTGCATATGGTAATGTGGGTATTGATTTAACTATCTATCGCACCAAGGAGGCCTCCGCTGACTGGGTTGAGTTGAAGGATAAATCATTAAATGATGGCATACTTGCGAAGGTAAGAGGCAAAAAGACTGGTAGATTTAATTTATCTATTGTTGATAAGAATCTCAGCTATGACGACATTATCAGTCGTTTAAAGAAAGAACAGCATCTTTTGGTGGTTTTTGATCCAAACGAAAGATATGTTGATTTGGCACGTAATAGCAAGCAGGTTCATATCCATCCGCTTTGTGTGCCAAAGGTATATGAATATAATCGAATACAAGGAAGTGTTAAAATACGCCCGGCAAATGAAGGTGGTATTTTTGCAGATTATTCAGGGATTTTGGAAAAGCTTCGCGAGCAACCGTCATCCTTTGGTCACAGAAGTGTATTTGTAAATTCTCCCCTGAAAGAAGAAACCTATACACAACTACTGGCTCGCGCAGACTGGCTAATAATTCTGGATGAAAACCTAAAAAGCTGGGATGTTTCGCTTCGCTCCGCAAGTGAAAAACTATATTACAAGAGCAGCGACCATCGTTCGATAGGAATTTATTCAAAAAATAGTGGGAAATTTGTTTTAGGATATAATCAGCTAATTTCCTCTCTTGGTAATTACATTCCAAGTCTTGTTGGGGTCAATGATGTAATAGAGGCCATTAGAAATATTAATGATGATGGGCTTCTTAGTATTGCCTCGCATTCAACAAATAGTATCTTTGACAAAAATCACGGCAAAGGAAGCTTGGGGTTAGCTCTCGCTGCACTGAATTATAAGCAAAGCTTTCCAGATGCGCTTCTAGTGGGTTTAGATACGCAGCTCGCTCGTGAGTGGTTGTCCGAGAGAGAGGATGGTAGATTACCAGATTTAATTGGACTACGCTTTGCAGAAGAGGATAAAGTTCCTCAGGTAGATATAATTGAAGTGAAAACCTATGCAGATTACAGTATTAATCAGGATGCTATTTTTGGTAATGCTGTCGAACAGACAATTGTCCTTCAGACACTTCTTCACGAAATGCTTGGTCGCACAGAAAAGATAACGACTGTTTCGCGACGTGAAATTTTAAGAGAACAGGTGTTTGAGTGCCTATTTCATTCGGCCCTGTCACCCGATGAGAAATATGAGCAAGCACAGTGGTTAAACAAGCTCTTTGCGGGAGAATACGCCTTTGATCTTACGAAGACAATTTGTCATGTAGATTTTGAAAATAATGAATCAAGTAGTAATGAGTATCATGGGGATGGAACTGTCGCATATGAGCGCTTTGCACTGATTAAGCTGGGCTGCGAGAAAATTCAAAATCTGCTTAATGGAGGAATTACTCCCCAAACCGAAAGGTCCAATGAAGATCCTATCTCATTAAGCAATGAAGAAGCAAGGGCTCTGGATATAAAATTCATCAATAATGTCAATAACAGCAAAAATGCAGAACAACAACCAATACGGCCTTCGGCACATGAAAACACTGATGCGCTCAATGAAGAAATTGACACGCAGGAGGAGAAAGCAAATACAATAGCTCCCGAAATCGAAGAAAAATGCACTCGATTAAATCTTATACTAAAGGGCTATGGTATTAAGGCTAGCCCTGTTGATGCCAGCTTGGTTCAACGGGCAGCTCGCTTTACTCGCTTCAAAATTGAGCTAAGACCGGGCGAAACCATAAAGAAGCTGATGGATAAGAGTCAAGATATAGCTCGTGAATTAGAAGCGTACGGAGAAATATTTATTGATAATATAAAGGGAACAAGATATGTTGGTATGGATGTGCCATTTAATAGCTCAGGTCAAACAATAGAGCTTCTAGAAAGCATCTATATGCTTGAGAAAAGCGAGGGCAGCCTTGATGTTTTAGCAGGTCAGGCACCTAATGGTGCTTATGAAGTAATTGATTTAGCTAAAGCTCCACACATACTTGTTGCAGGAACTACTGGCTCAGGAAAAACGATGTTTCTTTACTCAATTATTGCAAGTCTTTTATATAAAAATAAAGCTGATGCTCTTGAAATGCTCATTGTTGACCCCAAGCAAACAGACTTTCATTTCTTTGAAGGGATCCCCAATTTGCGTAGAGGAAAGGTATTAATTGATGCAGATGAGGCTCTTGTAGCACTAGCAGAAATTAACAGCGTAGAGAAGGAGCAACGCACACAATTGATTCGTTCGGCCAATTGCAGAGATATTGATTCCTATAATGCCAAAAATCCAGATACACCAATGAAAAGATTGGTTATAGTCATCGATGAATATGCCGATTTAATTCAAGCCGCCGAGTTGCAAGGTAAGGACGTTAGGAAAAATTTTGAAACAAATCTATGTATGCTGGCTCAAAGGGTGCGAAATTTAGGAATTCATTTAGTAATTGCCACACAGCAGCCAAGAACTACTATTGTGACCTCATCCCTAAAGGCTGTGCTTCCTTATCGTGCTTCATTTAGATTGCCATCACATGTTGATTCGCAAACCATTCTTGACCGAGCAGGTGCAGAGGATTTATTAGGAAAGGGAGATATGCTTTTAATGACGGATAGTGATTTGTTGCGGATGCAGGGCTTCTATATTTCCGAGGAGCAATTAGTTGAATTTATTGAAAAACAAAAAGATTGAGAAGGGACATATACTATGCAGTTGCCAGCGAAAATAGTAAAAGGTGTTTTTGTTGAGGAGTTGAAAAATCGCTTTCTATGCTCAGTATTAATAGATGGTATGCTTGTTGAATGCTATGTCCCTTCCTCCTGCCGACTTGAAAATTTTTTAGAATTGAGAGGGAAAGAGGTTCTTTTAGTTCCCACTCAAGCTCCGAAAGCAAGAACTCAATATGCGTTACTTGCAATACCATATAAGAAAAAGCATATCCTTTTGAATACTGGATTATCGAACAGAGTTATAGAAGAAAGCATGGGGCGAAGATTTTTTTCTTTTATTGGAAAACGAAAAGAAGTGATTAGAGAGCATTATGTCGATGGCTATAAATGTGATTTGTATGTGAAGGACAGGAATATGCTTGTTGAGATAAAGAGTGTCATTTCATTAAATAGGGTCGCTAAATTTCCTACAGTTTTTTCGGACCGTTCTATAACGCAGCTTGAACAAATTTACAAGCTTTTATGCAATGGGCATCAAGCGACTTTTATCATTGCTTCCTTAAATCCATACGTTAAGGAAATCCATATGGATAAAAGGTCTAAGCTTTATCAAGCAATGCAGCCATGCATGGAAAAAGGAATGCGACTATTAGCCTTTTCGATAGGCTTCTCGCATGAGGAAATAGTAATAAAAAATAGCATTCCCATTATTTAAAGCAATAATACTCAAATATTCGCTCGTCGGTCGGCTTTTTGTATTTTGGAGTGTAAGATATATGAATTTTTCGACATTGCACTTCATAACAGGATCTTTCTGGAGTGATTTTTTTGGGAGGTTGTCTGTGTTTCTTACCACTTCAAAGAGTCGAAGAAACTTTTTTACAATCCCCCTTGACAATTATGTCCAAAACGAGAGAGGTCTTTACAGATTACACAGTCAATTTTCCCTGCTTCAATATCCCGTATTAAACGCAAAAAAGCAGGGCGCTGAAATACTGAGGTTAGATAGCGATACTCCCGAAAACCCTTTAATATTAATGTTTTCTTGATAGTGGACAAGCAATGAATGTACTAAAACTAAATATCTGCATGAGGAATACCAAAATTATAACATGGTATTCCTCTTTTTTTATGCCAATTT
>JGI994J12354_10004119_pt1 | contig 13216 bp, 11 predicted proteins | sample IntmicLarv3ML3BL_FD_12354 | JGI IMG/M metagenome (IMG submission 12354)
GTGTAAGTTATCGGCGCAATCCATTGCTCATATCTTGCGCCCTTGTAGCCATCCGAAGAACCCAAATCAATATCCCCGGTTGATGGTGAAGAGCCGATCAGAATAAACGTGACTTGCATGGTGTTGCTCGTGCCGCCGCTGCCACCGGTATTGCCGGTGCCGTAATTCGCTATGACTGAAACCGTAAATAGCGCCTGAACGCCGTCATATTTAGCTGTAATTACCTGCGCGCCGGTTGCAGTGTTGTTAAAACCTTCAAATGTAACATCGCTTGCGCTGAGTGTTTGCGTTGTTCCATCTGTCTTTTGGGCGGTGATTGTCATGCCCGTGGTATCAAATGTTTCACCGGTATAGTAGATGGATTTGAAGTCGCCGGAAATAATCAGCTTGCTGGTTACAGCAACAGCGCTTGGATCGTGAACAGGGTAGTTTTCCAATCCGACCCCCTGTGCCCAATTTGCCCAACTGCCTTCGCCAGCATTAAGTACCGTTATGATCTCGACTCCCGACATATAGGTCGCATTTACTGGTTCTGCGAGACTATACTTATCATCGCCCATCGGGTCATCATCTCGATTGTGGTTATCTTTACCGAACCCGTGGCCGGGAACAGAGGAATTAACAAAAGTCGTAGCATTTTGTGGCGCGGGATGGCTTGTGTCTATAAACACAACAGTGCCAATACCCTTTGTCGCGCCGCAACCGTCTAAGAAATAGTTGTTTGAAATAATGTTATAGCGGTTGAGTGATCTCATGTACCCGACTATGCCGCCAACATTCTCTCCTGATGATATGATGGTTCCAGAAAAATGGTTATTGCGGATATAACCGATACCATTCGACCATACTTGTGCCGCCGCAGGCTCGCCGCCGAGCAATCCGCCGACATTATTACCGCCCTTGACGGTTCCGGTAACATAGCTGTTTTCAATGGTTACAACAGGGGTGTTGCCTGCCGTTGCTGCATCACGATAACCGCTGCCGATAAGGCCGCCAACCCACGTTCCCGTGGCTTCAACTGTACCGTGGAACGCGCTGTTTATGACTTCGCACGGCCCCATCGATTGACCTTTATTTCCGACCAAGCCACCAACGTAGTTTGTTCCATATACAGTTGCATAGCTCACGCTGTTGGTAATGGTTCCGTTAAAGTGACCCGCAAAGGAGCCGACTTCCGGTTTGCTATCGGATGCGTTGGTATCCGCGTTCCAGCCGATTTTGACATTGGGTTCAACCGTGCTGTCTATGACATTGATGAGATTGATACCGGATGCCCATCCACTTGTGATGCCTGAACCACGAATAGTTGTGCCGTCTAATATCGTGAAGTTTTTGACTTCGAGAGTTATTGCGTCGGTCTTTGCCCACTCTTCGTAACTGTTGTTAGGGCCATAATCGACGAAATAATTTTCCAGAAGCCCGTTGCCGTCGATGTAGTCGCCCTTAATGCTCAGATTGTGTACCGCCGCATTACGCGCATATCCCAACAGCGGGCGAGAACCATAAGCAAACGTTATAGTATGGTCATTACCGTTAATCGTGCCGCTGAACATGCGAGCGAATGACAGTGCAGCGCCGCCGGTGGTCGGAGCTCTGTCATTAAACCCAATCGGAATCCAGTCGGCAGGCAGCATAATGTCATTTGTGAGATTAAGTGTCACGCCGTCGAATGTCACATTGTTCGGTTTTTGTCTGTTGACTACGCTGCTCAAAATCTGCATATCCAATGCGCTGCTTAGATTTATATCGCTTGTTCCATCCCACGTTATGGCGCGCATGATATTGAGCGTGTATATGGAAGACGTTCCTTCGACCGCATCACTTACTAAAAAGTCTACGGTTGTAATATCTGCTGAAATCGGAATTGTAACAGTCCATACGCCGCCGCTATCTACAGCATCGACCATGGATGCTTCGGCGACTGTCAATCGCATATTATCCACTATTTCAGCTATCTGAGGGATGACAGTAAATTCTACGCTTGTTGTATCTTTGTTTACATAGAAATCATAGTCAAAATGGAACGGGTCGAAGTCTGATGCGCCAAGCGCGTCAAACTCTCCTGCTTTTGTCAAAGTACCTGCTGCGAAATCCATTCCTAAGACTTTTTCGCTGCCAAATGCTGGAGTCGAATCGGCAAGTGACACTCCGCCCAACCTAACATCGTCTGTAACCTTTACGGTTAGGTAGTTAAACGCGACTTTGTTAGCCGAATCAAGCGGTGTAATCACGTAAGTACCCTTAGCAAGATTCAGTGTGAATTCGCCCTGTGCATTCGTTGTTTTGCCTGTGGTTGTCAAAGTACCATTGGACATATCGATGAAGAATAACGGCATATTTGCAACAGGAGAACCTGCGGATTTGAGCGTTATAACAGTATCCACATTTGCGGCAATGGCCGCTTCGCGAACTACGCTACTGTTATACTCAAATGTTGTATGCGCCATATCGCTCTGGATGAAATGAAGAACTGCGTCATCCGGAAGCGCTGTTTCGCCGGCGACGGCACGTGTATAATATTCGCCGTTGAGTATGAACGCGTCAAAGTCCAGCACGGAGCTGTCCTCGTTGTTCACTCGCGCCCAAGCATCAAGAATTGTCGGCTCGAAGGACGGGTAGTAACGATTGTCCGAAAGTGGGTCTATTGTGCTTGTGATGTTTTCAACGAGTCCGCTTGTAGCTGCTCCTGTCCAAACAGAATCGTTGCCCCAGTCGTCCCAGTGAACTCTTATTGTATCAAAATAGCTAAATTCGGCTGAACTCGGATTCTGAACAGAAACCTGTATATCCCGTGTTAGATTTCTGACTCTTTCGGGCGTAGCTGAACCACCTAACTCAGCACTGTTGCCGAGGCGTGTGTTTAATTTGGCATTTGTAGCTGTTGTTGTTTCTCCATCTGTATCGCCAATGTATGGGTATACATAGACAGCCTGGAAGTTTTGCTCACCTCCACTGCGTTGTTGGAAAAACGCTACGTTTTGTGTCATCGCCTGATTGTTATTCAGTATGGCAGCGTATTCGAGCTTACTGTCGGGTATAGTGGTGCTTGTGCCCCCCAACAGCGTCAAAGTGTTTGAAATCACCATGCTGTTTGGAAACACAACTTCTCGGATTGCCGTTCCCGCAAAAGGCCCATTGGCGGCGAGTCCGCGTATACTGGTTAGACCTTCCGGGAAGGTTATCTCTGTTAGAACAGGAGAAGCCCCAAGTATAAAACCGCTGGCAGAGCTACCGATGGTTCCAACATTCCAATTTGGCAAGTCAATCGTGTGAAGCTCCATTAACCGAGTAGTGCCAAAAGTAACTCCAGTCCAGCTGATATTACGATTACCGCTAATGGATTGCAGCTGTGAAGCGCCGGAAAATGCAGTGCCGCCAACAGTAATCAATTCACTTGACGTTTCAAAAACGATTGCGGTAACACGAGTATTTTCTATTATAGTATTACCCACAGTTGTTATGGATGCCGGAATTTTCAATTCACCAGTTATATCTGTGCCTCTAAATATATTTTGGTTAATAGCCGTCAGCCCGACAGGCAAGGTAATCTCTCCGGTTAGCTGCGTTTGATTCATGAACGCAGCATTTCCTATATCTATAATTGAGTTGGGAAAATCTATTGATGTAATGTAGTTACTGGAAACAGTACCATAACCCGAAATATTCTGCCCATATCGGAACGCATTTGCGGCGATATGGGTAACCCCATCCGGAATTTCCACAGCACCGCCATTGCCATTATATCTTACAATAGTAACAACACCATCTCCCGAATCGGTGACATCGAACGAGGCGAAATCATCGCCATTTGATGGTGCATAAGTCTCTATCCCTGTATACCATGTAGGGTCACTTAAAGCAAGAACAGGTGTTGCCAATGATAACACCATTGTAAATGCAAGCAAAAAAGCAATGACACTTCTCCGCCCTTTGAACAAGAAAGATTCCATTTCTGTCTACCTCCATATTTTTCAAAAAATTATGCCACAAGCCAGGGAGGGCACTAGATTCTCCCTGCCTTGTTGCATATAAGTAAGATTATTTTTTGATATGCGAGATCTTGATTTTGTGGACAAGCTCGCCGTTTTCGGTTGTTGTTTCATGCCCGAATGCTACGCCCACTCTCTCGTAACTCAACGTAAACGCGTTGCCAACACCCACGGCCTGCTGGTTGGCAAAACTAACAAGAGTAGCGACATCATACTCGCCAAGAGTCAGACCGGGATATGAGCCATTAGGCAATCCCTCGGGACCATGAGGCTGTGGCTGGCCGCTAACAGGATGTTGCGGTGTGCCGATGTAATACATAAACGACCAACCAATCCAACGACCGCTCCACTGCAAGGTTTCGGGGTCTTGTACAAGGTCATAGTAGCCTGAATCAAGGTCGAACAGGTTTCCGCCAAACTCCAATGTTTTTAAGTTTACCGTGGGAAGTTTAGGCGGGCCAGTGAACTGCGGGTCAATAACGTAAGATAAGTCCTGCATTGCGATTTTCTGGATAACTTCATACAACAATGTCGATGCACCCACAACAGGCGAGGTGAACGATTGGTTGAACCAAAAGCCGGTAGGATCTTCGCCAGCAGCCACACCGGGGTCTTCAAAGGGATCCTCATATGTAGCGGGAACTGGCTCCGCCATAGAATCATGCGATACCACCGGAACTCTGTCCATCTGATGATAAGCATCCCCAATGGGATCGGGAGGGGAAACATCGACGCGGTTTCTCATCGAAAACCGCATGTTAACAGGAGTAGAGGGAATCATGCTGCCATCGGTCTTAGCTTTCGGAGCGGCAGCAACGCGCGCCGCCACCATTTTTGCGTGAATGTCCTCGAAACCAGGGAGTACGAGGTTACCGTGAACTTCCATTTCGATTCTGCCACCAAGTTTGTCGAGCTGCGCTCTAATTTCTTTGCCTGTCATTCTTGCCATGATAAATTCCTCCTAAAATAAATTTGGATTTCCTAAATATGTCCCGGACACATGATTTGGAATTATGCAATCATATGTCAGCGATCACTTGCTTTGCGCGGGTGTTTTGATTGAGCGAATCGCAGAATCCCGCGAATAAAGCCTCTTTCTGCATCGCTCGACACTGAACCATCGGCATCGCCCCCTTATCATTTGGCGCTCCTGATATTGCTTATATGAATAAACGTGATTCGACCAACATCATCAGTGTTTGCCGAACCGCAGTTCTTCCGTAAATCCGCTTACGTAGTTGTTACTCAATCTCAAAAGCCTCGCTCGTCAATTCAACCCGAATCGGGATCCCGTTCTTCATTATTACCGCGACCATGCCTTCTGGCACGTCCCGCATATGTAAAATAACCTGTTTTTCTTGGTCAGACAGATTGGCAGCCTCAATTTTTAGCGGTGTTTCCTTTTCCGGCATATCCGCGCTAAACATGCGCCCACACTCCTCTCTTTTGGCTCATAATCCTTGGCATTGGTACGTAACAGTATGTCCGAGTATCGAAAAAAGAAAAGCGGTTCAGCAAATGTCAGGCGTATAGCCTTCAATCTGCCGAACCGCGGTACTTCCGTAGGTCCGAGTATTAAATTATGTAATCGTGATGCTTTTCTTCATATGCTCTACCCGAATGGGTTCGCCCTCGCGCATCTTTATACAAACCTCACCGAAACGAACGTCTCGCATCAAACGAACGACTTGTTCTTCTTTTTCGGAGAGCTTGAGTATCGAGTTTGTTGCAGGAGTTGCTTTTGCCGCTATTTCCGGCGCAGTCATACATTCACGCTCCTTATGGCATTTTCAGAAAACCATGCAATCTGCATTCGCCGAAAAATGGCTTGAAGTCGCATTTTTCGCCTCCGCACATTCATACTTGTTTTCAGAAAATGCTGTGGTTGTTACACGGAATACAAAAAACGCACGCGCCCCTCCAAATACGAGTAGGCGTGTGCGCGTGCGCATCGCTGTTATCGTACCCGAGTCCAAGCAGGCAGTTTTACTCTCTTATCCATGTATCTGACTTATCTTGTGCCGAAAGGCGCAAGCTTCACAGTGACCGGCTCGCGGGGCTTTACCCCATTCCATGTTTCGCCATTATAGCGAAAAAGAGAGAACTATTATATTTCAGTAAAATCAATGTAACCCTTTTAAGTTGGAAACATTTCCAACCTTGTATAACTCTAATTATACCCATGAATCTGCAAAAGTCAACAGGAATAATTGCTCTCTTTTTGTACTTTTTTGCTATCTTCGGCTGTTTTCCATATTCTTGAGCTTCCGATAATCTAACGGAGCCAACCCAGTATGCGCCTTAAACTTCTTGCAAAAGTTCGCCCTGTCATAAAAACCTGTCATAACGCTGATTTCGTACATACTCAATTCTGTATCTTCAAGGAGCGTTTTTGCTTGGTTGACCCGTTGTTTAATGATGAACTGATATGGCGGGATGCCTGTGTACTCTTTGAACACCCTTGTAAAGTGATACTTTGATAAACCTATCGCATTTGCCAAAGTGTCAACCGATATACGTTGCCAGTAATCTCGCTCAATGATATGAATCACACTTGGAATTCTTTTTAGATATTCGTGGTCATTGTGCGCAACCCCTGCGAGTGAATCCATGTCTGTGACGAGTGCGGTCAGTATCCGGCTGATGGCATCGCTTTGTATGCAAGCGCTTTTGATGCCCGGCTCTTTTAAGGCATCGAAAATCTGCTCGAATTGCATAATGACATCTGCCTCGCTTTTGGGACTGGTTTTTCCATCGGTGTTGTCGCAAAATAAATCGCAAAACTGTTTACCATATAGGCTGTTGAAATAAAGCCAACAGAAAACCCATTGTTCTCCCGATTTCATCATTTTTGAAGGGGAATACTCGAAGGGTTGGGCGCAATCAATCAACACCGCTTCGTTCCTATCAAGGGCAATATGCTTGTCCTTGTATAATATATGCCCTTGCCCCGAAACAGTATATAGTAGCAGATACGTTGCTGTACATTTACTCATCACAGATGAATTTTCCGGAGCAAATGTCTTTCCGCTATTGATAGCGCAATATGGAAACAAAGCAATTTGTTCCGTCTGTATGCCGGCATACTCCGCTATCGGAGGCATGACGAAGTTTTCAAAATCAGTTGCCATACCCATGCCCCTGTTCTACAATTTGTTCGATTTCATTATATCACAAGATTAGCAATTTCTGGCAAATAAATTGGTAATTTATAATTTATTCGCCTTTTCTTTCATCGCTGCACTATTTGGATTAGCGTAGCGTAGTGTCGTGTGTATATTCGAGTGTCCGGCTTGATTGGCGACCTCGTGGAAGCTGTATCCTTTCTCCAGTGCGTTTGAGCAGTAAAAATGACGCAGCTCATGAGGTGTTACCTCATCTGAAAAACGATTGCAGAGCTTATTGGCAATCGACCGGTCAAGTTGTTTGCCGACCCTGCCCGGAAACAAGCGAATACAATCCGAGTCCAGTTCCTTCAGATATTCTTTAACTGCATGGACGACTTTATCGCCGATGAAGACAACCCGCTCCTTGTTGCCCTTTCCCGCGTTGACCCTAATCTGCCGGCCAACCAAGTCCACATCCTCCAGACCGAGATTAAGCGTCTCGCTGATTCGCAGGCCCGCATACGCCATAATCGTCATAATTGCATAGTTGCGTATGCCGGACTCAAGCAGGACTCGTTGCCGAAATGCTTCCACATCTTTCTCACTCAATTTTCCCAGACTGGCATAGGACGCTTGAACACGGAGCAAATCCTTTTTGGAAACGGCACTTGCTTTCTGAAGACCCGTTTCGGTTAGGAACGTATCGAGGCTGATGAGTGCAGACAACTTTGCATTGATGGTCGTCGCTTTCAGTTTCTTGAAATTCTGCAAATACGACCGATAATCCAAAATATTGCTGTGAAGCAGTTCGTACATCTCGTTCCCGAAGGTTTCCCGATACCACTGCATATATAACTCTATATTTAATATGTAGGACTTCGCCGTGCCATTTGCGCGCCCCTGTTCCTGAATCCACTCCTTATAAATATCAACCATATAAAAACCTCCCGTAAATTATGTTGCAATCACTTTCGCGCGAATGGCGATAAGTTATGTTGCATTATCTACGGATATTTAACGGTTGGAGGGGCTATTTTGCAACAGAAGTTATATTATGTAGAATTTGCTTTTCAGCAGACCGATATAGCGGTTTATCATTTATTTTCGGGAGTACGATATTTTTGATTATCGCGGAACTCTTCCTTTTCGGTCTCATCAGCCTCACGGATGGCAGTCTTGCCGCAATCGGGGCAGGCGTCCGTCACACCAACACGCTCAAAGGTAAAGCGGCATTTATCACAAGTGTAAATCATACTATTCCCCCAGACTATAATTGGTTTATTTCTGTTTCAAGTGCTTGAATACATTTTATCCAAGTATACAAAGGCATTTACGAAAACAGAGCGGAGCAGCCAACAAAAACCATGCTTGCGTTATGTCACATAAAAGTGCTGGCTCACTATAACAAAAAGGAACAAACCGGTCTAGAATAGTAGTTGTAACCAACTATAAAGAAAGGATTGTTCCTATGAACAGTATAGCAAACATAGTTTTTCTTTCGGTGAAGGAGATCACAAAGAAATGGATGATGCCCGCGAGGGATTGAGCCTTAGCTTATAGTCAGATCATGATTTACTTCGCGGACAGGTTTGCGGCGTGAAAGCTAAAACCGTGGGCGCTGCCCCGGGATGCTTGGGCGAGCAGTTCGCGTAGCGAACGACCAGCCACACCCGGAGTTTTTACGCATTGGCTTACCGGCGAAAAGGAAAAGGGCGGATAATCTCCGCCGCTTCACCGTATAAGCTGCAGCACGCGTGAGGTCGCGCTTTTGCGGAGCCTCGGTTATGCTGCATTAAAAGTATTGTCGAATTTTCGGCGGATTATTCTATTTACACTGTTTGATGTTCAGAACCTACATTTTGGACGAAATCCGCCCAACATACCAGTTCAACGAAACCTGCCAAGACACGGCACCTCAAGCATTCCACGCGTTTTTCGAAAGCGTTAGTTTCGAAGATGCCATTAGAAACGCTATATCCGTCGGCGGAAACAGTGACACGCTGGCCGCAATTACCGGCAGCGTCGCCGAAGCTTATTACGGCGTACCCGCCAGCCTGAAAGGCGAAGCTCTCGGCTACCTCGACTCCCGGCTACTCACCGTCTTCGAAGAAACGGCAGCCTAAGACTATCTATGTGAAAAACGCAAAAAGCTCCCGGCGGCCTATGTCGCCGGGAGCTTTGTAGTTTACACCCTACTAATCAATCAGCTCTTTCGCACTCAAGAAAGCCGTATTTAGCGCGCCTACATTGTCGAACGATCCACCGTCTTTTAACCTATCCTTGACATGATTATTATATGCATCGAGGCTCATAGGTATAAAATTATACGTACCTCCGCCCTCTGACTCTACGCGAGTGAAAGAAAGGCCGTCATCTCGCATTTCCGTTTTTTCTGCCATCATCCGACGTTCTTTTACGGTGTCCAGCCAATGCACCAAAGTGCCACTATCATCATGAATCAACTCAATGTCCATCCCAATCAGCACCGTATCGTCTTGATCCGAGTGGACATAGTAAACATCTCCCGACAACCGCTCTCGCTCAGCCATACTCTCTCCTTCCTGCTCATTGCTGTTCGGAAAAAACACATTATTGTTATGCATCTGCACCTCCTTTTTCTTCCTGTTCTTGCATTACCTGCGCCCAGTCCACACCAAGATTTGTTTCCGCCCACTTCAATAGCGCTTGCGTATCTTCATCACTTTTTTCATTTGGAGTATCGTTGATCAGAGCCGTCAACTCAGGCTCGATTGATGACCAGTTCGAGTCAATCTCCCCGAGCAGTAGCTCTTTCAGCCCCTCCGCTCCACCGTGCTCCAAAATAAGAGCAGCCGCACCTGCAAAATCTTCAACAGTATTAACCCCTAGTTTTTCCGTCAAATCATTAAAGTCAGCCGCCCAACTCATATCGCCTTGCTCTATCGCCTCATGAATAGCTTTAATCTCCAGCGCTTTTTTCTCCGCCTCCAGCCGCAACTCCTCGGCCCTTGCTTCATCACGCAATTTCACAATATCTTCAATCTTTCGACCGTTGATTTCTTCCAACCCTCTTGTCTTAAGTTCTGCAATAACACCCTCTGCATCATACGCCACATATACATACTCCACAAAATCCGGGCCAATCCCAGTACGAAACATCTGCTCGTTGCCCGGATACAGTGAATTATCGTTGGCACGCCGAAACAACTCATCCGGAGTTAGGCGTTGTGAAAATGTAAATTCGTCCGTCCTGCCATAACGATCGCCATCATATGCGTACCAATCCATGCGATCGTAAAGCTCCGGCCTGAATACAATTGTAGTACCACTGGTGTAGTCATGGCTGGAAGCGGTATCGGTAAGCTGCTCCGGGCGAACAGTGCGCACGAAAACGTTATCTGCACCGCCAGTTCGAATATCTTCCAACGGCGACATGCCAGTTTTGAGAGAAAAACCTCTCTTATAACGCTCGGTTGTAGCCGTAAGCCCTTGCGTTAGAACTCTATAGATACTATCAGTACTACCCGTACTTAAATGATGCACCGCCCTCACATCACCGTACTGTGAAGCCAAATCTTCGTATTTACCGGGCTGCACCAACGCCGAATAGCCTTCTGCAACATCACGACGCTCCAATGACTCCGAGATGTCTGTATCAAGCATATCCGGCTCATCTTTTTTCTTTTTATAGTGCCAAGCGTAAACATTATTCTTATATTGCCGCTCCGCCTCCTCTGATGGCCGCTCCAGACCATCTTGTACAGCCAGCTCGTCCAAAGCGCCCCGCAAACCGTCCGACAACTGCTCGCCCGACATATCATAAGGCGCGATAATCTGGACAAAACCAAGCCCAGCCCTATTTCGCTCAGCCGACTTCGGATCAGCAATTGCCACCTGCAAGTCGCCCACCGCAAAAGCATATGCATCGATATTTAATCCCGGAACGTTCCAATTAATCCTGCCAGCCCCAACACTGTCTGGGTTCTCGCTTTGCCGCTGGCTCAACAAGCCAACCGCATGCCTATACGCATCCGCGGTTAGCTTAAAACTAAACTCCCACACTTCGCGGTCTTTGTTTCGCACCACATCAATGCGCTGCCCCTCAATGTGATCACGATCACAAATAACCTCCTCACGCGGCAATAGCTTTTTCTCAGCAGACGCTTCTACCTCACTTAGATCGGTAACAACCTCAGTAGCACGCCTCCTATAACGCCCTCCGCTCCTCTCTTTCGATTCTACAGACGGAATTGACGTCTCGCCAGCTGCCGGCGCAAGATGCGCCAATGCGTCCCAACTCATACTATCTACCCCTAAGCCAGCAGCTTCCAAAGTCTCCCAGCCTGTTCGAGTTAAAACTTCCGAGTCGCCACTACCGCTATAAACCTCACTCATAATTAACCATATTCTAGCACACACACCTAATGGAATCAATATCATCACTTCACATGGCTCACTATAACAAAAAGGAACAAACCGGTCTAGAATAGTAGTTGTAACCAACTATAAAGAAAGGATTGTTCCTATGAACAGTATAGCAAACATACTTGAAGGAGTGTGTTTGTTCTGGATTGTTATAGTGGTCCAAGCGCCTGCGCCTTGCTATTAGAATAAAGTGTGCTATAATTAGAACACATCTTCAAGCAGGATGGAATGGCTGAAAAATTGCAAAAAAATTGCACAGCCAGCCGATTGCAGCGTATAATGCCCGATACAGGCAGACGCTTCAGCGGTGGTAGTAAAACATATAACAGAGGGGGCGGTTAGCTCAGTTGGCTAGAGCGCGTCTTTGACGTAGACGTGTTCATAAGTTCAACTTCCATGCCATCTACCTCTTATACATTACAACACAAAATCGCAAAAACTGTTAATATTACGCGAAAAATTGCAAAAAAATTGCACAGCCCACAGACACCAACAGAGAACCCCGTACAAAAGACGGGGTTTTATGGTTTAATATACTTAAGCAGCGCTACATTTCGTGTTTCTTGTCAACCGTGATACGGCAACAGATAGCCCATCCCTTTGCGTTTTGGTTGTGCCATGCTGATAGATTTTTAAGGTGGTTTCCGGTTTAGCGTGACCAAGAATCTTCGCAGCATCTTTGATTGGTAAATCTGAATCTTTGAGATTCGTTGCTGCTATATGGCGAGTATCATGCACAGTTAAGTGGGGCAATCCGGCTTGTTTCGCCAAATTCTGAAAACAACGTAGAAAGTTTCGCGGCTCAAGCGGTGTACCGGCTTCGCTCATTACGACTGTACCTTGCAGCGATAATTGGAAATTTGGAGCAAACGGCGGTATATCAATATTATTCTTGTTGGCATGTTCTATAAGTGCGTTTTGAATATCAGAATTACGGGTATGGTGATTGAAATCAAAAGGTATGACGCGGAAACTGCTTTCCGTTTTAAGGTCGCTTGCTTTAATAGCGCCATTAATCCGCGTAATCTGTTGGCGCACATGGATTTCCTTCCTTTCAAAATCAATATCGTTCCAGCGGAGGCCTAAAATCTCCCCCTTACGGTATAATAAGACTAAATCCAAATATCCCAGTAAAATCAAGGGTTGTGGGGTTTATGGACAGTCATTTTCCACTATTATACCAATCAAAAATGGGGCGGAAAAAGCGGTCAAATAATGGCGATGTGTCATTACAGCTAAAATTTTCGCCCCAAAAAGGAGGACAAACATGGGCAAAGTTTTAGCAATCACCAACAGAAAAGGCGGCACAGGCAAAAGCACTACGAGCATAAGTTTAGGGGCTGGTTTAGCAAGACTCGGCAAAAAGGTTTTGATTATTGATGCTGACAGCCAGCACTCCGCAACAGTAAGCCTCGGCGTTAAAGAGCCGGACAAGTTGGCGGTTTCATTGGCAACAGTCATGCAAAGCATTATCAGAGAACAAGAGATAGACCCGCTTGACGGTATTATCTCACATGATGAGGGTATATCACTCATGCCCTTAAACAACGGACTTGCAGGGATGGAAATTGTCCTTGCACCGATAATCGGACGTGAAACCATATTGAGGCAGGAAGTGCGTAGGTTACTTGAAAAACCGGCCATTATTTATTTGGCTGACAATTCAATTTCCGGCCACGTTGTTTTTGTTATGCCTTGATTTACCGACCTTTCTCG
>JGI994J12354_10004121_pt1 | contig 13214 bp, 4 predicted proteins | sample IntmicLarv3ML3BL_FD_12354 | JGI IMG/M metagenome (IMG submission 12354)
AAGCCCATGTTTTAATAATGAAAAGTGAAAAATGAAAAATGAAAAATATAATATATTCATTGTTAATTGTGCATTGTTTATAAATTCTTCAGTAAGCACAAATACGCGTCCTCAAGGTTCGCTTCTACTCTTTCAGCGCCCGGATAGGGTTGCTCTATTGACAGATAGCGCACACTTATCTTATCACCATCCTGCATATTATTTATTACTAACGATTTATCAAGTTTTTCATCAAATTCATCCTTGTCAATATGGAATCGCCATACCTTGCCAATTGCCATGTCGATCATTTTTAACGGCTCGCCGAAATATTTCATTTCGCCTTTATTTATCACAACGACCTGATTACATGAACTTGAGATGTCTTCAATAATATGTGTCGAGAATATTACAATACGCTCTTTGCTCAATTCAACAAGAAGGTTACGGAAGCGTATACGTTCGCGCGGGTCAAGTCCCGCAGTAGGCTCATCTACAACGAGAATGCGCGGTAAGTGCAACAGTATCAGCGCTATACCTATGCGTTGCTTCATACCTCCCGAGAACGAACCAATCTTATGGTCTTTTTTCTCGAACATATTAACAGATCTAAGTACATACTCGATACGTTCTTCGCGCATCTTTATATCTGTCAGTCCTTTCATCATTGCCTGATAATCGAGGAACTCCCCTGAAGTCATATTCTCGTATGTTCCGAACTCCTGCGGCAGGAAGCCTATAAGGCTCTGCAGCTCTTCGCGGTAGACGCGCGTGTCAAGACCGTTGATCCAAATACTACCGTAGCTCTGTTCGAGGATACCCGTGACGATACGCATCATCGTAGACTTACCCGCACCGTTAGGGCCGAGTAAACCGAACATACCTGTCTTGATATCGAACGACACGCCACGCACAGCTTTAAACGGACGACGCTGTTTTCCGATAAGAGGCACACTCTTGACCATCCTGAAGAAAGAACGTTTAAAACCGGCGAAACGACCTTCGATACGTTCAATATTAATATTTTTAGAGTACAAATACTGCGAAGTAACATATATGACAATACCCACTATCCACAATACTCCTATGATAGCAGTCATTGCCGGATTTTCAAGTTTGCCGCCAAGTTGAATCAGAATAAGAATAGGTAACGCCCAGAATATTATACGGTTAACGTGTTTCACGATCTTACTTTTCTCAAAGCGGTAGTACAGGTACGACCTGATAATTCGCCATAGATATAGTGTCAAAGCATAAACCGCGAAGGCAAGAAGGAAGCTCCACAGCTTGCTTTCGATATAAAAATACGTGAAATATATCATGAATCCCCAAAGCAGGAACTGCCATATTGTGCCTGTAAAATCTTTCATCGAATGATATTCGCTTCTTAGCCCCAAGCGCTGCCTCAACAGCAGTCCGCTTTCCCACTGGCGTGAGAAACGTCCGGCACGGTCGTATATCTTAACAAGGTTGCGCACAACAATATGTATTTCTTTTTCGGGATCGACAACATCGGCTTTTGCTCGTCTGAGGCTTGTCTGAAAGAAATATGTCACCCCCGGAATCGCTGTAATAAGTAAAACAAGATACAGCGCTTGGTATAACATTTCGTTGGCATACATATAAATACAGAATAAACCTGCAAGAAACAGTACAAGATGTATTAGTTTTGTTTTTATCGACAGTCCGCGATACCATTTCAATGTATTTTCTAATCCCATGTACACGGTCGGTATCAGAACGAGCGTCAGCAGTGATGAAAATGTAAGTCCACCGATAACGGTTATGGCAAATGGTGCTCCGATGATGGCAGAATACTCGCTGTCGGCCATTGCAAGCGGGAATAATGCAATGATTGTTGTGATACTTGTTATCAAGATCGGGCGAATACGCGACAGTCCTGCCGTCATCAACGCACGTTCGCGACGGAACCCGCGCTTTCGCAGGACATTGGCATAGTCTATCAGGATGATACCGTTATTAGTAACAATACCTATAAGGATGATCAAACCAATAAGCGTGTTCGAAGTTAACCCGTTACCGGTCAAAATCAAAGCTGCTAAAGCGCCTATCGCCGCAAGTGGTATAGTAAAGAGCATCACAAGCGGTGTAGTTATAGATTCGAATACGCATGCAAGTATAATAAATATCAGAATAATAGCTGCAATGATCAGGAACTTAAAATCTTCAAACTGATCTTCTTCGTGAATCACCTCTATCGCCACACCGGCAGGGAGGTTATAGCTTGCTATAAGCTGATCAATATCTGCACGATAACCTTCAAGAAGAGTATTGGAATCTTCGACTGACTGTATAAAACGATATCGCACCTCCAGTTGTTTGTCCTGATTCACGCGCGTAATCTGCGAACGTCCATTAGCCCTGTTGATCGTAGCTATATCGACCAGATTATGTAAGCCGCCACTTGAATTAGGTATCTGAACAGCGTTAAGATCATCAATAGTTCTTTGCCGTCTTTCTAATCCCTGTTCTTCGAGCATGGCTGCGGTATTATCGCGTATAATAATATCATACGTTTCATCGCCTACTTTAAATGTTGTTCCGGACTGTGTTTCGGAACTAAGGTCAGCCAGCCCGGTTGTTATATTTGCACGGGATATATCGTATGATGTAAGCAGTATCTGATCGAAATCGAGCCTTATTTCGGGCTGACGACGCGGGAACGAAACGTTTGCGTTACGTATATACTCCTGCTCACTGAGGAAAAATCGAAAATCTTCGCCAACGACCTGCATCATATCATAGTCGGCGCCCTTGATAACAATACGCTCCTGATTACCGCCTATTCCCATCATATTCATAAATGCCTCATTACCGCTTGCGTTTCCTACGCCTCCTCCTTGTCCGCCGCCACCGCCCGATGCGTTCGACAGTCTTATGTTTGCTCCGTCAACATTCGGCATTTTTGATTGCACATCAGCTTTGATCTCCGACATCGTTCGCTTTGCTATCTTTTTGTAGTCTTTCTGTAAAACGAGTGTCACACGAGCCTCTTCGCCACTTATACTTGAGTTAATATCTTTCTTCTCGCCTATCTCTTCCAGACGTTCTTCGATCACTTTCACAACCTTATCGGTGTTTTCAATCGAACTGCCGGTACGCATCGTAACATAGATATCGAAGCGGTCGGTATCAACCTCATTGTTTTGAAGCGCTTGTGTTGCAAGCATAATTATCAATGTAAGGAAAAGCAAAATAATGGAACCGAATATCGCAACGCCGGGATTTCGCAAGCACGACTTTAGAAAAACAAGATATATCTGTACGGGGCGTTGCGTTACAGTCACTTTCTCATAGAAAGCGCTGCCGGATCTTTTGTTCGTCAGAGTAGCATATGCCGTCATCGGAATAAACAGCAATGCCACCGCCATCGAGACTAAAAGCGTCGATATGATCGACACTCCGATATGGGTGCCGAAAAGCTTTATTAGATAATTTTCAGTAAATATGAAAGGAATAAATACCGTTACCGTTGTAAGGGTTGCTGCAACGATAGAACGCCATACTTCGGTTGTTCCCTGCGTGACGGATCGTTCAGGCGACAAGCCCGTACCCGACAAGCGGTAAATATTCTCAAGCACGACGACACTATTATCGATAAGTAGCCCGACGGCCAGTACCATTCCGAGCAGCGTCAACATGTTTATCGTTATATCAGCATAATAGAAGAAGTTAAGCGCGGTATAAACGGATATAGGTATAGCTAATGCTATAAATCCTACGATACGCAGGTTCCTGAGGAAAAACCAAAGAATTATCACCGCCAGAAGGCCTCCGACTAAAGCAAGATTAATTACATCGTTGATATTATCCTCAATCGTCTCAGCTGTATTCGTCACAACGACCACCTCTACATCCTGATACGTTAATCTTTCGTTGACTTTATCGATTACATCTAATGTGCGGTGCGATAATTCGATAAGGTTGGATTGCGCGTCATTTATCAAAACGACCGAGATAGCATCCATTCCGTTTACACGGCTGTACGATGTTTCTTCCTTAAGATCGAAAAATACCGTCGCCACATCTTTCAAAAGGACAGGCCCCGGCGCTACAATAATATTTTCAAGCTCAGATACTTTTGTATATTGGGAATTAACATGAACAAAATATTGTGTTGTCGTTTCATACACATTTCCCGCAAACACTTTTTCCTGAGTGTTCGACCGCAAGAGGGCTTGTATTCTGGAAGTAGTGAGGTTCAAAGCCTTACAAGCTTCTTTATCGAGCCTTATCTCTATCGCTTTCTCACGTCCGCCGTACACATTTACCGCCGCCACACCGTCGATATTCTCAAACTCGGACACGATCTCTTCATCAACTACGTTACGTATGCGGTCAATACCGCCCGAACCGCGCACCTGCAATGCCATGAATACATTCGAACTAGCCATGGAGGCTGTATTCGCGCTCTGAACCCTTACCGTAAATTCTTCGGGCAGGTTCACCGATACCTCCTTCATCTTCTCTTCCAACTTCAATGTTGTAGCTTTCAGATTGATGTTGCTTTTAAACTCGATATTTATCGTTGACTGCCGGCTGTTGATGTTCGACGTTATCTTGTCGATACCTCCGATAGCGCTGATCGCCCCTTCAAGCGGAATTATGACCTCCGCCTCAATGAACGCAGGATCCATCTCCTGAGTAGCGACGACGTAGACAGTCAGTCTGGGCAGCTCCGCGTTAGGGATCAACTCTATTGGCAGTTGCTTATACGACACATACCCGAGCAGGGTAAGTGCAATAAACAGCATACTTATTGTTACTCTTCTTTTTAACAGAAAATTCATCCTTTTCTCTTCAGTCGGTTTTTCGTTTGTTCAAATACATAGTAGACGCAAGGAATGACTACAAGACTCATCAGTGTCGATGTCACAAGCCCTCCTATAACTGCGATAGCCATCGACGATCGTAAAGCCGCGCCCTCGCCTATATTTAAGGACATTGGTAATAAAGCGAGAATCGTCGTTATGCTTGTCATTATGATCGGGCGTATGCGTTGTTGTCCTGCCTGTATGATTGCATCGGTAAGATCCATGGTCTCTTTCAACTGGGTTATTCGCCCGACAAGCAGTATCGAATTGTTGATCGCGATACCCGCCAGCAGGATTATACCTATAATTCCCATTATATTGATCGTCGTGCCTGTTATGAAAAACAGCAGTAAGGAACCGACCAACGACAATGGTATGGTGAGCATTATGGTGAACGGGTGGAGCAACGATTCGTACTGCGACGCCAACACCATATAAACAAGGATTATCGACAATAACAAAGCGAACATTAGGCTGTTCATCGATTCCTGACGTTTCTCCTCTTCACCTGTTACGTTTATCGAATAATTCATGGGAAGCTCAATCCCACTCACCGACCGGCGTATCTGATCCGCCACCTTATCAAGTGATATATTCACATCCTTGTCGGCAAGTATCTTATTTATACGGCTTTGGTTGCGGCGGAATATTTCTTTCGGTGCATTCGAATATGTTATCGACGCTATCTCAAGCAATCGATATTCCTGATTTCCGCTTCGTATGACAAGGTTTTCCAATTCTCTCACATTTATTTCGGGCACCTTTATCACAATATCGCGCATCTCACCGCGATAGTCCATTTTACCTGCTTCGCGTCCTTGCAGGTGCTGCCTGATCTGCTCGGTAACGGTTCCTACCGCTATATTGTTTATACCTGCCATCGTACGGTCGACAGATATCCCTAATTCGGGAGCGCCATCGGCCATCGACGATTTAATATTGTAAATGCCTTCTACTGCATCCATCCTCAACAGTACCTGCTCCGTGATCTCTTCTATCTCGTCAAGATCAACTCCCTTCACTTCGACTACGATTGGTGCATCGTCACTTCCGAACAGCGAGCCGAGAGAGTAATCGTCCTGCTTGAAAGTCATTTCAAGTCCCTCAATACTTGCTGTCTGCTCAATGAAACGCGACATTATCTGCTCCGGTTTCAACGGACATGCTTCAGATAAAATAACTTTCATCATCGCTGTATGTTCGCCTTCGAAAACTTCTTTTTCGGGCGAGCCTTCGCCTATATGACTATAGATCGTCATCAGGCTGTCGCCGCTTATGGTGTGGAGTATGAACTCCAGATTATCAATAACAGCATTGGTACGTTCCAACCTTGTACCTTCGGATAATTTTACGGATACAGTAAAAGCTTTTCCTTCCGAGCGCGGAAGGAATTCCGTTCCAATGAAAGGAAGGAGAAGGACCGAAAGTCCTAATAATATGACTGAAATGATAATAACCGCCCAGCGAGCTTTCAATATTGACGCCAAAGTATTGCTGTACCACTTGAATTGAATAGATTTTGACTCAACTTTCGCTTTTTTGCGTTTCGTCATCTTATCGTACAACATAGGTATGACAAACAGAGCAACAAACAACGACGAAATAAGCGAGAACGCTACTGTCCATGCCTGATCTTTGAACATCTCACCCGACACGCCGTGCAGGTAGACTATCGGCAAGAATATCACTACCGTCGTTAATGTAGAGGCAATTACGGCGCCCGATACTTCTGACGTACCTGTAATAATGGATTCTTCGCGACTCAATCCTTTCTCATGGTTTCTAAAAATACTTTCTATGACGACTATCGCATTATCGATCAGCATACCACCTCCGAGTGCAAGCCCTCCCAAAGTCATTACGTTAAGGGTCAGGTCGTTAAAGTACATCAGGTTGAATGTCGCAATGATAGATATCGGAATGGACAAACTGATTATTAACGTAGTACCTATGCGACGCAGAAAAAGGAACAGCACAATAACGGCAAGTATCAATCCGAGAACAGCTGTATTTTTTACTTCGTTTATTGCCAATTTTATAAATGATCCCTGATCGTCTATAACCTTAAAATTATAACCCGGCAAAGCCTGTTCGACAACTTTCAACTGTGTGTTTATCAGGTCTACAACCTTTACGGTATTAAATTGCATTTCCTTGTAAACGGAAAGACCGATACAGCGTTCCCCGTTTATACGTACAATATTATCGGGACGCGCGTTTTCGAATACCACATCTGCTACTTCGCGAAGGAATACGGGCGCCATATCTTCACTTGCTCTTGCGGCGTTCGAACCCGCTCCTGTAGTCGATGGTATTGTTGCTCTGTAGCTTACTATAAGATTCTCGAAGTCGGCTTCGGTAGCGAACAACGACGTACTTTTCACAAGATACTGCAATCCAAGCTCGCTTACGCGACCGCCGGATATACTCTGATTATTCGCTTCAATCCTTGATGCTATATCAGCCATTGTCAGACCAAAAACGCCCAACCTGTAAGGGTTCGTTTTGATAGTAAGCACGGGTACTTCCTGCCCCGTCAGCGATACTTCGGCTACACCGTCGAGACGAATAAGCTCATTACGTATATAATTCTCTGCCATCTTACGCAACTCCGCCATGTCATTTATAGTACGGTGCCACATTGCTATCTGCACTACGGGAGCTGTGTTGGGGTCATGTTGTGTTATATTGAGCGATTCAATATCTCTGTTTTGCGAAAAGGTGCCCATCGCCTTCTGAAGGTCAAGGAATGCTTCATCCATATCCTTGTTCTGCTTGTACTCGACCGTCAGGCGCGCCGTTCCGGCTTTTATTATCGATGATACCTGCGTAACATCGTTCTGGCGGATAGCCATCGACTCCATGTTTTCGACAAACATCCTCTCAATCTCTTCAGGCGGACGTTCACCGGCCTTAATCTCAACAAAAAGGCGCGGAGAATTCATGTTTGGTAACAAATCCACGTTAAGACGATCGTACGATATCTTACCCAACAAGAGTATTGCCATCACAATCATACTTATCGTAACAGGATTTTTTACCGCGAATTTTATTATATTTTTCATTTATCTTGAAACGTTATAAATGTTCATACAGAATAGATCCTGCTTACTTCAATATCTTAACACGGCTGTTTTCACGCAGCGTCTCATGTCCGCGTATAACAAGGTTTTCATTTTCGTTCAAGCCCTCTATAACCTGCATGTTCTCTTCGTCTTCGAGGCCTGTCCTGATAATACGCATAACCGCAGTGTTTCTCTCAATAATATAAACATATTTCCTGTTACGGTTAGATATAACGGCGTCTTTCGGTATGACAATAGCGTTTTCTGCCTTGTCTACAACGATATCTGCCTTAACAAACATACCCGGGCGTATCTTAAGTTCTTTATTATCGATAAGTACTTTACCTCTAAAGGTACGCGTCTCAGTACTGATAGCAGGCGACATCTCGCTTATTATCGCATCAAGAGTATCGTCTGGCAATGTATAATGTGTGATTCGCACAGGCTGGTTGGACCTTACATATTCTATTGCACTTTCGGGCAGGTTCACGTCCATATACAAATTTGCGTAATCCATTAATCCGACCATCGGGCTTCCCTGATTAACACGGCTACCTTTTGTATAATGCGGCAATGAAACGATTACTCCGTCGAACGGTGCAATTACGTTCATCTTATTAATGTTTATCTCTGCATTATCAAGGTCTATTTTCGCGTTCATAGCTCTCACGTCGGTATTACGCATATCGCTCAATGTCACTCCGCCTTTCTCGAACAACTCTTTTTGTTTGACCTGCTCCTGCTCGGCTATCTCAAGGCTAAGCTTCTTTGCTTCTATCGATATTGAGTTTTCATACTCTCTGTTTTCGAATTTTATTATTATCTGTCCTTTCTTTACGGCATCACCTAATTTATAAGGTTTTCCTGTACGGGGATTTGACTGAAGAGTATATTCACCGGTCATTTCCGAGGGTAATTCGATACTGTATGTAGCCAGCGCCGTGCCGGTAGTATAGACTAACTTGTCGATAGAGCCAAGCTTCAACTCTTTCACCGATACAGGTGTTTCGATCTCGTTCTGGTTGTTCTGAGGTTGAGTGCCGCAAGCAACTAATACAATGCTTAAAACAATTGACAATTGACAATTGACAATTGACAATTTTCTTTCTTTCAAACAATGTGTCACTTTCTGAAGGGAAGCAATCGACAAATTTCCCTTGGTAATTTTCATTATTAAATGGCTGACGTTAAGCATAATATTTTGATGTTTTAATTATTATTTTTTTTATTGTTAATTTCTTATTGTATTTTTTTTAATTGTGCATTGCTTATTCAATTGAAAATTGAAAATGTTTTTTGTATTTTTAATTGTCAATTGTCAACTGTCAATTGTTTCTATTCATCATAAATTCTGCTAAGTGGAACGATAGGTACATCTTTCTCAAAATCGTACAGAGATAAAATTTTAAGGTTAAGTAATTGGATCTTGTAGTTTATCTGTTGTTGCCAGTATGATATCTTGTTGCTCGAAAGCTGAGTCTGGAACTGACTCATCTGCATACCGGTAAGATCACCGTTGCGATACCTTATCTGATTAATATCGTAAGTAAGTTGTGCACTGTTTACTCTCTTTTCGGCTATATCTATCTGCATCCGCAGGTTTTCCAATTCTCTCCACGTCTGGCGTACATCAAGCTCAATGTCAACTTTTTCATTATCATAATTAAGCTTTGCAATAGTCTGGGCTGCCTTCTGCGCGTTTACCCTTTTTTTATTCGCTCCCCAGTCAAAAATTGGAACGGAGAAACTTAACATTATCCTTGGGCTTGTTGTGGGGTTTTCATATATATTGTCAAAATTTTTATTATCGCCGGCAAGACCGAGTGATAAGCCGATATTTCCACTGAATTCATTCCCGGCTTTTACGGTGATCATCTGCAGTTCGGCCTGCTCCATACTTATCTCACGCTGACGCAATTCCATGCGTGAACTAAGTCCGTGGCTGATAGCCTGTTCTAAATCGACAACCACGGGACTTACTATTATTTCAGCATCCACATCGACATTTTCATTAAGTGACATTCCCAAAGTCTGTTTTAACTGGTCTTTTGCATTTTCAAGTGCAACTATACGTTCTTCTACTGTGGACTGCGCTGTAACATAGTTCAATTCTGCCTGAAAAAGTTCTTCTTTAGCTGACATGTCAGCGTCTACTTTATCTTTCATAAGATTGAAGTTTTCCTTGGCATTATTTAATTCATCACGACTTACGTCCAACTGATTTTTTGCCATATAAACTGCATAAAATTGCCGGGTTATGCTTTGCTCCGTACGAAGGCGCTGTAAAGCATAGTTAATTCTTGAGTTTTCATATTCGAATTCAATCTGCTTCAATGCCATTTTCCTGCGGTTATAAGTGAAAATAGGCTGATTAAGACGAAGGTTAAGGCTATTTGAAAAGGCTTGATTTGCAACATTAATACCCTGTGTATTAAGAGAATTATTGTCCTGCCACCCGAAAGTATTTGTAAGGGTTATATCACCATCCGTAAATAAAATGGGCTGTACTACCCTGAATGTACCTTGCGTAGCAAATCTTTCATTTGTATACCATTCCGAAACCCTGTTATCAAAACTACGCGTTTTTTCATAAGTCACCGGGTTCAGATCTAACGAGAACTGTGACCGTAATGATAATCTCTGCGCTTCGAGCTGGTATTTGGCTCTTTCAAAGTTAAGTCTTTGGGTTTTTAATGTAGGGTTATTTTCTTCAGCAATGTCAAGCGCTCTTTCTATTGTAAGCTTTTCCTGCGCTTGCACAAATATCGGCATTAATGCAATTAGAATAACCAATCGGACAAATATTATCCGTAACCGTCTGTTTTTCATAATTATATTTTATTTTACTTCAATTTTTTATTGTCAATTGTCAATTGTTTACATTATTTCCTCACAATCTTCACCGCATCCGCTGTCACTGTGCGCATTTCGCAGTCATTCGACATCACTACTTGAATGGTATCTTTCTCAAAGAAGTACGAACCAAGCAGACTCCATCCCTCATCTGAACGTCGTAAGTTTATATAAGCCTTCTCTTCATGGTTGTCATACCTCACTTTGAATCGATATTCGCCCCATGCGCCACCACCGCCACGGTTACCGCCGCCGCCACCGCCGCCGCCGAAGCCGCCACGGAAATTAGCCGGTTTGACTACATAGTAATATAGATCGTACGAGCCTGCTGCAGGAACGGGGATCTTCCATGTCGCTGTCTGGCTGCCGTTACCGTTTTTAATAACATAAGCCGAACGGATATGTGTGCCATAATACTTATCATTAGTCGTCAGTGTCCACTGCAATGGAGGACGCCAGTCAGTAACGCCCGAGTAAGGGAATGGATTCTCATTAACTCCTTCGAGCCATTGTGGTAGAAGCCCTACAATATCCGGTTTAGACAGGCTGAACAATTCTTTGTCTTCATTATCTACAATTACCTCTCCGACTATGTTCAATTGAGCTTCGCTTAAAATGAAATCACCCTCTTCGTCAATCGTTCTGTTCTGCTCGCGAACAATATTATTAACAGGCAGATTTATTATATTAGGCAGATTGGCAGATATCAGTGTATTGATAGAAATACTGCGTGGAGCTTCATCCCAGACGGATACGAATCTTTTCGTTTCACGCGCCGCTATTGACACTTTACGTTTTGCCCGCGGGTCATAAACATCGGTTGCTCCGCCACGCATCATACCTCCGCCACGCATCATACCTCCGCCTCCGCCTCCGCCTCGACCGCCAAAGTTCATGCCTCCGGTAGAACTTATGTCGATATTTATAATACCATCATTATCAGAGTCATTGGTAATTTGAAATTTTACGACATAAACTTCCTTATCTCGATTTATAATACGGGTTATCTCCGGCGAACCAACTATATATACCGGCAGAGTTGAGGGGTCATTCCATTTTATTAAAGGTGTAATAAAATCTTCACCTGCAATTTGTCCCATATTTTCAAGCAGATCTTCGAATCTTATGTTTTTGAAAATATTATCTTTCAGGACAGCTCGCAACGAATCGCGGTACTCCTTGTATCCGATATTACGTTCTCCCGCAGCAAACAATTCATTGATATAAAGTGCTATTATATTGTCAAGTAAATCGCGATGTTCGACATCGGCAAGTAAATCTTTGAATTTATATTGTTGAATAAGCAGGTTGGCTTTCTCGGTATTACTTATTCCGTTCGTCTGTCTCATCCAGTTATTATTATCTGTCTTATCCTGCAGATACAGTTCTATCAGGCGGTTTGCAATTGGCCATTCGGATGAGAAGATATTATATCTGAAATTATATAATTGAGGAAATATAAAATATGGATTAGGCTTGGAGGTAATGTTAGTTACACCGCGCTCCGTCGTAAAATTGATATCGCTCTCTGTCCTCAAGAAAGAGAATGTAAAACTGTTTAGTGTACGTATTGCAGCTTCAGCATCAGATATTTCCATTCCATTTCGGCTTGCCCATCGTTTCTCGTTCTTCACCCTTCTAACGATATCCGCCTCCATAAAAAGGCTTCCTTTTTCGGGGTACAGCACCATTTCGGGCTGCATCTTTTCCTGTGCCTGCGTCCATGTACGAACATAGCTTACAAACTGCACCGGTACTTCTACCAACGAAAAACGCCTGAACGAATAGTCAAGAGAGTATTGTGTTTCGGTATAACGTCTGCGTTCGCGCAATTGCGACGGTATAGTATCAATGATCGAGTCGAAAGCAACCGAGAAATAATCATGCTCTTTCAGATGCCAAATATTATAATGTGTGCCGTCGACATCTATTCCTTTTTGTTCGTAATCTCCAATAATAAGTGCTATGGCAGGAGTAGGGAAATCTGTCTCATATATAAATTGTGTCGAGTCTTGAGCTATTACCAGACTGTCTTTAGCGTTTAGCCGCACTCTGTTCATTCCGCGCCTTGCGGCCATGAATGTACTATCGCCAAAAGGTCTGTCAGGCCTTCCGCCTCGCATACCCTCCGGCCTTTCACCTCGACGTTCCGGACCGCCTTCAGGTCTTCTGTCGGGCATATCGCCCCTTCCGACATTCGATGAATCGCGAGAACCGGCTTCGCCGCCCCGGCTTCTTTCACCTTGGCCTCCCGGTGCGTTGACGCCACCTTCAGGTCTTCTTTGTTGACCTTCCGGCCTTGCTCCTTGGCCGCCGGTTTGTCCTACTTGTCTCGTACCTCCTCCGCCTGAAGCATTAGCGCCTCCTCCGGTTTGTCCAGCCGGTCTTGGGCCTCCTCCGGCTTGTGCTACCGGTCTTGGGCCTCCTCCTCCGGGACCGCCAAAGCCACCCGGACCGCCAAAGCCGCCTCTGCCTCCAATAG
>JGI994J12354_10004122_pt1 | contig 13209 bp, 11 predicted proteins | sample IntmicLarv3ML3BL_FD_12354 | JGI IMG/M metagenome (IMG submission 12354)
AGTCGTCAGTTTTGCAATCTGGCAAGGTCAAGGGTTTTGAGTTCCCGCACCAGCCCGCACACAAAATCTTCCATGATGCTGAGCATGCGTTCTCCGGTTTCAGCCCCCGCCCCCTGCATGGTGCCCAGATTGCCCAGGGGCGAAACGTCCTGGGTCTTGACCCAGGTCTGTATGGTGGCCCCCCGAAAGCGCAGTCCGTACCACTGGGTGAATGCAAGGTTTTCGGTAAGCCGGGCCGGTACATAGGGCTTGACCTTGTCCACGCGCACAAGATCCGGGCACAGGGCCATCAGGGGCGAGGCTTCGGCATAGTCGCTATGCCCGCCCAGGGCCAGATCGGGATTCAGCTCGCCGATGACGGAATACCAGTTCACCACGCAGGCGAACCCGCCGTTTTCGCGAGCCAGATCGCAAACGGGCTGTCCGAGGTGCGAGGCATTGCCGCTGTGGCCGTTGATGAAGACGATTTTTTTGGCCCCGTGCCTGAGCAGCGAACGCACGATGTCCTGAACAAAACGCACATAGGTCTCGGGCTCGATGGTCACTGTTCCGGGAAAGCATTCATGGTTGGAAGAGTCGCCGTAGGGCAGGGCGGGCAAAACCAGCACCCCTTCCTTCTGGGCCACCCGCTCGGCAATCGCCTCGGGAATGACGGTGTCTGTCATCAGGGGCAGGTGCTGCCCGTGCTGTTCGCAACTGCCCGTGGGTATAATGACTATATCGTTTGTTTCAAAGTAGGTTTTGATTTCGTCGTAGGAACAATGGTGGAAGCGCCACGGTGTTTTTTTCATGTGCGTTCTCCTGTACCGGAACCTGTCATCACGCGCAGAGCGCATTGGCCCGGTAGTGAAAGGGTAGGGGGAGAGGGGCCGAGACGGACTTTTCAGCAGGGTCTTGTTCCCTCGTGCAACTCTCTTGGTTATTCGTCCTTGGCCGCGTAAGCCTGGATAAATTCTGCCGCAGCGGCCGAACCGCTGGCAAAGGAGCGCAAGGCTTCTTCGTGCAACAGTTCCAGCGCCTCCAGGCGATAGGTGGAGCAGGCGCTTGAGGTCAGCATGGAAAAGGTGCGGGGACGTTCCAGGGCAATGGGCAGCACCTTTTTCACCCTGGCAGGGCTGTTGGTGAGGATGATCAGCGTGTCCGCCAGGAACAGGGCCTCGTCAAGTTCCGAGGTGACAAAAACATTGGTGAGCCGTTCATTTTCAAAGATGCGCACATAATATTCCTGCATCAGGCTGCGGGTCATGGCGTCCAGCCCCCGGAAGGGTTCATCCATGAACATGACCTTGGGCCTGTTGATCATGGCCCTGGCCAGTTCGGCCCTGCGCTGCATGCCGCCGGAAAGCTGGGAAGGGTATTTGTTCTTGAAGTCTGTAAGCCCCACCGTGCGCAGCAGGGCATTGCCGCGTTCCTCGATTTCGCTGGCGCGTATGGTGCGGCCGACCTTTGGGCCGCAGACAATATTTTCCCAGGTGGTCATCCAGGGGAACAGGGCGGATTCCTGGAAGACCACCAGCCTGTCCTGACCAGGGCCGCGCACGGGTTCGCCGTCCAGAAGAATTTCTCCGGAGTCGGGAATTTCATATCCGGCCATAAGGTTGATGAGGGTGGTCTTGCCGCACCCCGATGGCCCCACCAGCACGGTGAGTTTGCCGGGTTCCATGGTCATGGTGCAGTCTTCAATAACGGGCTTCGGGTCAGCGGTCTCCACGCCTACCCAGCGGGTCACCCCGTTCAGGCGGATTTCTCCTTCGGTCGAGGTTTGGGCGTTCGGGTGCGTCAGGTTCATAGGGTCGCCTTTTCGGGTCAGCGTGAGTAAAGCCACGGGGTCATATAGCGGGAAAGTATGCGGATCAGGGTTGAGGAAAGATACCCGGCAAGGCCGATACTCACCATGCCGAGGATAATTCCCGGAAACTCGCCCACCACATAGGCGCGCCAGGTCATCTGCCCCAGCCCCACGGCGCTGGAGGAGACCATTTCCGCCGCAATGACCACCATCCAGGCGGCGCCCATGCCCACCACCATACCCGTGGCAATGCTGGGCAGACAGGCCGGGTACAGGACATGACGGAAAATATCGCGCGGAGTAAAGCCCAAAGAAAGAGCCGCCCGCATGTACCGCTTGTCCGTGGATTTCACCCCTTCGACAATGTTGAGAACAATGGGGAAAAAGGCCCCCAGAAAGGTCAGGAACATCATGGAGGAATCGCTGGTGGGCCAGAATATGACCGCTGCGGGCATCCAGGCCAGGGGCGGAATGGGGCGCAGAATTTCGAACTGCGGGTACACCAGATCCAGACCGGTACGGTTTGCGGCCATGTAAAGACCCAGGGGTATGCCCAGAAGCTGGGCCGCCAGGAACCCGCCGTATACCCGGTACATGCTTGCCAGCCAGGACTGCCAGTATTCGGGCCGGGAAATATACCCGCCAAGAGCAAGCAGTACCGAGGAGGGCGTGGGCACGTTGCCGATGATGGGCACCTTGAACCGCACGCACAGTTCCCAGAGGACAGTGAAGAGGATGATTGCCGCATACCCCCTCAAGGCCGAACGCCCGAAGGGTTTGCTCAAAGTGCTGATCAGACGTTCTCTGTTCATGACATTTCCCGTTCCCCGGCTTCAAAGGCTTTCACGGCTTCCTCGTGGACAGCTTCGTCACATTCTTGCTTCAGGCGCATGAACTCGGGCGAAGCGGTGTCGCGAAAGGAGCGGGGACGCGGCAGGTCTACGGCCAGCGTTTTTTTGAAGCGCCCTGGCCGGGTGGTCATAATATGGACCCGGCTGCCCAGAAAGATGGCCTCATCGAGATCATGGGTGATGAAAAACACGGTACGCGGCATGGCGTCGTATACGTCCAGAAGAAACTGGTGAACCATGAGCTTGGTCAGGGCGTCCAGCGCCCGGAAAGGCTCGTCCAGAAGCAGAATGCTTGGGCTCATGATCATGGCCCGGGCAATTTCCACCCGGCGGCGCATGCCAGAGGAGATTTCGCCGGGGTAGGAGTTTTCGATCTTGTTGAGCCCGAGGCGGGCCAGCAGGCTTCGCGCCTTTTCGGCCAGTTCCGCGTCCGAACCGAGCTTCTGCGCTTTTGGGCCGTAAATGACGTTTTCAAGCACTGTGGCCCAGGGAAAGAGCGCGCCGTTCTGAAAGACCACCACCCGGTCCGGGCCGGGAACCGCCTCCTGCTCCGGAGAGCAGAGCAATTCGCCGTCCAGATGGATTTCCCCTGAGGAAATGCCGTGAAAGCCGGCAATGGCGTTCAGCAAGGTTGTTTTGCCGCACCCCGAGGGGCCGACAATGACGCAGAACTCTCCGGGTTCAATGTCCATGGAACAGTTGTCAACGGCCAGAACGCGCGCACCACGCGGATCGTATATTTTGCTTACATTGCTGATGCGGAGCCTGCCAGGCAGTGGATTCTGGGGTGCGTTCATCGGGCTTCCTCCCGTACCTTCCAGCGCATGAGCTGGTTGCCCACGAAACGGATCAGCAGACTGGACAGCCCGCCGGTAACGCCAAGGGTGATCATGCCGATGACAATGTTGGGAAATTGGGCCAGGTTATAGGAATCCCATATCAGGTAGCCAAGCCCGTATTCTCCGGAAACCATTTCAGCCGCCACCAGAGAGAACCAGGCAAAGCCCATGCTGATTTGTAACCCTGTAAAAATAAAGGGCATGGCACCGGGAACCACTATGGTGCGGAATATGTAGGCCGGTTTCGCGCCCAGGCAGCTTGCCGCACGGAAATAGGACTGATCTATTGACTCAACCCCAAGCATGGTGTTCAGGATGGTGGCGAAAAAGGACCCCAGAAAGGTCAAAAAAATGATGGCCACTTCGGCATGGGGCCACATGAGGATGGCCAGGGGCACCCACGCCAGGGTAGGGATGGGGCGGAATATTTCCATCAGGGGGAAGGTATAGTCTCTGAACGTCTTTTTCCAGCCCATGAACAGGCCCAGGGGAATACCCAGAAGCGTGGCCAGGAGAAAGGCCGTGTATACGCGCCACACGCTGGCGGCAGTGTGTATGTAGTATTCGGTCGTGAACAGGGAAAGGCCATACTCCGGCGTGGGAGAGAGCCAGGTCTTGAGGCTGATCAAGGGGCCGGGGAGTTTGGCGAAATAGGAGACCTTGAAATATTCCGACAAAAGAAACCAGAGCAAAACCGAGAAAGACACCCCGAGCACGTTGAGCAGAAGAGAAAGGCGTTTTCTGCGCCGCAATGCCACCAGGGTCGCCTCGGGAATGCGGTTTGGCCGTTTTTCCTCGGTTCCGGCGGGATGCGGGGAGGGGTCGCCTCCCCGCAGTGTGTTGGTCATGGATTCCATGCTAGTTGTCAAAGGGGCTTTCCGAAGCGGGGCGTCCTTCTATGACGCCAAGCACGGCCTTGTCGCTGAAGGGCTTGTCCAAACCGCTTTCCTTGAACACTTCGCGGGCTATGCTGTCGTCAATGGTGCCTTCGGGCAGGGTGGCGATGTTGATGACCTTTTCTTCATGCAGGAAGGGGGTGACATTATTGACCATATAGTCGCGCACGCTGTCGGTGATATAGAAGTCCTGCCAACGGCGCACCGGGTCAGGATGGTTCGCGGGCACCTTGCCGTACAGGGTGTACCACAGAACGCGCAGGGAAATGCCCTTGGCGTGTTTGGACAGCATCTCGGTGACGCTTTTCTGGTTGGCCGGGTCCAGAATATAGCGCTGGGCCTCCAGTTCGGACTTCAGGTAGGCCTTGGCAATGTCGGGGTGTTTTTCCAGGAAATCGGCCCGCATTATGATAGTGCCAACATCGGGAACGGGAATGGACTGACCAGCGGCCACGATGCGGGCAATGCCTTCGCCAACGTCAGTGGCAATACGGGAAACAGTGGGTTCCCAGCAGCCGGCGGCATCCAGCTTGCCACTGCGGAAGTTGGTGGCAATGGCCTCAATGTTCTGGTTCAGGTAATCCTTGGGCTTGACATTATATTTGGCAAAGAACTTGCGCATGAAAAGGTCGGTGCCGCTGCCGCGCGGGGCCGCGATAACCTTGCCGTCCAGCCAGCGGGCCAGCTCTTCATAACTCTTGAATTCCGGGGCGTCCGTGCGAACCAGCATGATGGAACTGTTGGTGCCCTCGCAGACCAGGGAGGTGCCGACCATTTTGATACTGGCCATGTCCGGCTTGGAGCAGGCGATAACCGCAGGCATCGCGCCAACATAGCCGATATGGTTTTTTCCTGCCAGCAGGGTGTTGAACAGGGTGGGGCCGGTGATGAACCCTTCGAACTGCAACTCCGTGCCCTTTGGCATGTATTTCTTCCAGAGCCCCAGCTCCTGGTTGACAATACAGGTGTAAGACATGCCGTCGTAGGGAATATAGCCCACGCTGAAGGTTTCCGCCTGGGCCGCACGCGGATCGTTCAGGGCGAACACAAGAAGCAGGGCCACTGTCAAATGCATGATTTTACGAAACATGATCCGTTCCTCCTCAAATATATGAGTATGTTGACGGCCTGGTCCTGATACACCCAATTGTGCATTCCCAGGCAGTGGCATCGGTTTGGCACGGTGACCGCACAAGGCGCTTGCGAGGCGGTCACCGGCGTTTCCGCGCCTGGCCCGCAAATTGTGCAAGGGGCAATTCGCGGGTCAGGCGGCAGTGGGAAATGGGCATAATACCACTTGACTCGGTGGTATACCAAATGCATACCACAGTCAAGCGCAAAAGCCCGTGCTTTGTAAAAAATAATTATTTTAAAAAATCAATGGGATAATGAGAATAGAGGGCCCGCATTGTGCACGAGGGGCACAATGCGGGCCAGTTCTTTGCGTCTTTAGAGCAGATTTACTTTGAAACGCTTCACTCGGAGTTGGCGGCGAAAATGAATTTCGCCTGCTCCTCGTTTGCGCGGACGAGGCTCTCGCCATCGTCCGTCAGAGCATTTTCAAAGTGAAAATGCTCTGGCTCGATTATTGTGGAGAGAGGGCAAGCCGAAAACCGAGGGCACCGTCTCTGGTCTCCCCGGAGTGGCGATCCCGTTGGCCCGAGCCGCAGAAATGCAGGCTGCCGTTCCAACTGCCGCCCCGAAACACACGGAGAGAGCCGGCAGGCGGGCCTTTGGGGTCGGTAACAACAGTGGCCGGATAATCGCCGTACACGTCTTGCACCCATTCCCGCACATTGCCGTGCATGTCATAGAGCCCCCAGGGGTTGGGCTTCTTCTGTCCCACGGGGTGCGGCTTATTGCCCGAATTGCTCACATACCACGCGTACTGCCCGAGAATGCCCGCGTCATTCCCAAAGGAAAACTCCGTCTTTGTGCCCGCTCTGGCCGCATATTCCCATTCCGCTTCTGTCGGAAGGCGGTAACGCGTATGCCCTTCCTTGGCATTCAGCCGATTGACAAATCCCTGGGCATCATGCCAGGTCACGTTTTCCACAGGGTTGCGCCTTGCCTTGAATACCGACGGGTTATTGTCCATAACAGCGTGCCATTGCTCCTGGGTCACTTCGTAGATTCCAAGATAAAAGGGCTTGCTGATACTTACCTTCACCGGTTTTCCGGGAACACGCTCATCAAAAGCGTTTACGCTTTCATGCAGGCTGCGCGAAAAGCTCCCTGCCCGGAGCAGGACAAACTTCATACCAATGCTGTTGGTATAGGTTTTTCTGCCGGGTGCAGGGCTGTCGCCTGCTTCCGCGGGCTTGCTCTGGCTTGCCGGGGGGGTTGCCGAGTCGGTTTTGACAGTAACGGCGCCGCCGGGAGGCAAAGGTTTTTGCGCTTCAGTGGTATCGGCAGCGGCTGGCCTGGAAGGTTTTTTGGATTCAGCGGCGGGAGCGGCGGCTGCGTCAGCGGCAGCCGTTGCGAGTATCTGCTCATAGGCAACGGCTCTATTGAACGCACCCTGGCCATAGCATTCCGCCAAAGAGTGGGAAGGATTCTTTGCCTGGATGGACTGCGCTTCGGTATCTCTGTGAGCCTCCCAAATTCTTTGGGATTTCAATATTGACTCCATACGATCGGGCGTCAGCGCGGTTGCAAGTTTTTTCAAAGCCGTTTGGAGTCGGGCTTCTGCATTCGCAAAGGCCGTGGATTCTTGCATGAATTGTCTATACTGGGCGTCAGAGAGAGCAAAAGACGGAGTTGCCAGCAAAAGAACAACAAAGACACTCAGCAGACAAGTTTTTATTGCTGCCATGGAGACCTCCCATTAGATGATGTTTCTGCACATAAAACCAGCGAACCCCTTTGTTACTTCGTGCCCTAATGCAGCCGCATGGCAAAGTTGATCATGAACACCACGCTGATCACCAGCATCACCCAGTTCACCTCCCGGATTTTGCCGGAGCCGACCTTGAGCAGGGCGTAGCTGGTGAACCCGAAGGCAAAGCCGTTGGCAATGCTGTAGGTAAGGGGCATCATGACTATGGTCAGGAAGGCGGGAAGGGCATCGGTAATGTCGTCAAAGCGGATATTCACCACCTCGCTCATCATGAGCGCACCGACAATAATGAGGGCGGGCGCGGTGGCAAAGCCCGGAACAAACCCGACCATGGGCGCGAAGAAAAGCGAAACGAGAAAGAGCGCGGCCACGGTAATGGCCGTAAGGCCGGTGCGGCCCCCTGCGGCAACCCCGGCTGCGCTTTCCACATAGGTGGTAACCGTGGAGATGCCAAGCACGGCGGAAACCATGGTGCCCACAGCATCGGTGGTCAGGGCGCGGTCAAGGTTGTCAATGCTTCCATCTGCCTGCATGAGGCCCGCCTTTCGTGTCAGGCCGATAAGGGTGCCCATGTTGTCAAAAAGTTCGACCACCGTGAAGGTGAAAATGATGGAAACAATGCCGTAGCTCAAGGCCCCCAGCAAATCCATGGCCATGAAGGTTTCCGAAAGGCTTGGAATATCAAGACTGACAAAGCTGTGCACCCCTTCCGGGGTCGGGGAAGCGCCTGTCAGCATGCCAAGGGCGGTGGTAAAGGCTATGCCGATGAGCAGCGAGGCCTTGACCCCGAAGGACATGAGAATGCCCGTGAACACAAGGCCCATCAGGCTGAGAAAGGGGGCAGGCTCGCCGGGAACAAAATGCAGGCTGCCGACATGCCCCGCTGTGACAAGGGTTGCCGCGCTGTCAACGACAATTCCCGCTTCTTTCATGCCCACAAAAGCGATAAACGTGCCAATGCCCACGCCAATGGCGTATTTGAGATTCATGGGCACGGCCCTGATAATGGCTTGCCGAATGCCGCCCAGTGTGAGAATGAGAAAGACAATTCCTGAAATGAACACCGCCCCGAGGGCTGTTTGCCAGTTCAGGCCCATGCCGAGAACCACGGTGTAGGTGAAAAAGGCGCTCAGGCCCATGCCCGGCGCAACGGCAACGGGAAAATTTGCCCAAAGCCCCATAAGCAGGGTACAGATGGCCGCAGACCATACGGTGGCCGCAATGGCCGCTTCTCGGGGAATTCCGGCAACAGCGAGAATGTTCGGGTTGACAAAGAGAATATAGCCCATGGCTATAAAGGTGGTGCACCCCGCGAGAATTTCGGTTTTTACCGTGGTTTTTTTCTGATTCAGTTGGAACAGGCGTTCGAGCATGCCTGCGGGCGGGGTTCGTTGTTCAGACATGGAGCCTCCAAAAAAAAGATTGGAAACTGGGTAGTGGGCTATTGTACATTGAAGGTGTTGGAGAAATTTCCCCGCACTTCCTTGGCCGCCGAGAGAGTATACGCCCGGAACAGCGCCCGGGCCAAAGGAGTACAGGGTCACGGCAAAAGAGCCCGACACCGGAAACAGCACCAGCGTACAATACCCGAAAGTATAGCAGTAGCGATTAATCTTCACCAGTAAAAAAACATGGGCCGTTGGCTGTTGCCAATTTGCCTTCGGGCGGTTATTTACAATAAAAGCCCATTTATATAAGAAGGAAAGCAAATGCAACGAGCACTCAAGTGTATAATGGCAATATGCCTGTTTTTTGCGGGACTTATCCTTATTTCCTTCAACCAGAACCTTGCGGGGCTGGTCGAAGGCTTTTTTCCGGGCAGCACCTTCTGGGTTCATACGGGGTTGCTCACAGTTGAAGCCCTGGCTTTTTTGCTGTTCTGGCGCGCCCTTTTCGGACGCAGGCATCACCTTGTGTTCAAAAAGGAGCTTGCCGACCATGAAAAGGCGGCTTTTGCCAAAGAGCTTGCCCGCCGTATGCGGAAAAACGGCAATCTGCCGCATGAGGAGCTCGATCCCTCGGCAGACGACTACCTGGAAAAATGCCTTGCCCACCTGAAAGACAAGGCGGACAGGGAAATAAAAGTCACGGCGGAGCGCATTTTCCTCGCTACCGCCCTTTCGCAAAATGGACGCATAGACGCCATTATTGTCTTTGTCTCCCTGTGCCGCCTTGTGTGGCGCATTTCATCCATCTATAACCAGCGACCCAACCCGGGCGAGGTGCTCTCCCTTTACTGGGCCGTTGTTACCGCCACCTTCCTCGCCTTTTCCCTTGAAGCGCTTGACCTTTCCACCGAGATTACCGTGGGCTTTGGCGAAAGCCTGCATGCGGTTGCCCCGGCGGCGGTTTCCGGCGGGGTTCCCTTTGTCGGCACGGCCCTGAAAAAGTTCACCTCTTCCGCCATTGACGGTTCGGCCAACGCCTACCTTGCCCTGCGCGCAGGGCTGATTACCCGCAATGCCTACATGTATGCCCTGGAAGGGCAGCCCGAAAGGGTGGCGGTGTACCGTGAGGCGGGCAGCATTCTGCTTTCCATGGCAAACAGGGTTGTGGACAAGATTGCCAAGACCATTGGCGAAAAGCTGTGGGGAATAACCAAGGCGGCGCCGGGAAAAACAGCCCAGGCCGTGGCCGGAGGCGTTACCCGCATAAGCGACGGGGTAACGAATTCCGCTGAAAAAATTGCCTCTGACGCGGCGGAGATGATGCATTCGGCGGGCAACACCATTTTGTCCAAAAGCAAATCCATTTTTTCGCCGGGCAAACCCTCGCCGGAGCAATCCGGGGCGTTCCGGGGGCGCGCAGACTGATCAGGGTTGCGGAGCATGATTGCGCCCCAGATGGGCCATGCTTCGTGCGCCAGCCTTTGGGGCAGGTTCTCCGGGTTTTTCGCCCGGAGCGTTCCTGTCCCCTTTTTCATTTGATTTTTCAGCCTTTACCGCCCCTCAGCGGCAGGAGCAGATATGAGCACAACCCTTACACCCAGGGAAATTGTCGCGGAACTGGACAAGTACATCATCGGTCAGGCCGAGGCAAAGCGCATGGTCGCGGTTGCCATACGCAACCGCTGGCGCAGGCAGCGTCTTTCCCCGGAATTGAAGGACGAGGTTTCGCCCAAGAACATCATCATGATGGGGCCGACCGGGGTGGGGAAAACGGAAATCGCCCGCCGCCTTGCGAAACTCTGCGGTTCGCCCTTCATCAAGGTGGACGCCACCAAGTACACCGAGGTGGGGTATGTGGGCCGCGATGTGGAATCCATGGTGCGCGACCTCATGGAAATAGGCATTGCTCTGGTGCGGGAAGAAGAGGCGGGGCGCGTGAAAAAGAATGCGGAAAGCGCGGCTGAAGAGCGGCTGCTTGATCTGCTGCTGCCGCCCACGGCCTCGTACGCGGCCGCAGGGGGCAAGGCCTCGTTCCAGGCTTCGGAAGGTTCAGGGGCCATTCCCCTGCCCGATTCGCCCATTTCCGCTGAACCCGTGCGGGAAGGGCGCGAGGCCCCTGCCACCACCCGTGAGAAACTGCGGGCCATGTGGCGGGCGGGCCGCCTTGACGACAAGACCGTGGAACTGGAGGTGGAACAGGCCTCCGGCCCGCAGGTGGAACTCATGGGAATGCCCGGCATGGAGCAGATGGGCTCGCAGCTCAAAGATACCTTTTCGCGCATGTTCCCCTCCAAAAAGAAGAAGCGCCGCTTCAAGCTGGACGAGGCCTACACCATTCTCGTGGGCGAGGAATCGGAACGGCTCATCGACCATGACGCGGTAACCGACCTCGCAAAGGAAAGGGTTGAGCAGAGCGGCATAATTTTCATTGACGAAATAGACAAGGTTGCCAGCCCCTCGCAGAGCGGGCGCGGCGGGGCCGATGTTTCCCGCGAGGGGGTGCAGCGCGACCTTCTGCCCATAGTGGAAGGGAGCGTGGTCAACACCAAGTACGGCATGATACGCACGGATCATGTGCTCTTCATTGCTGCCGGGGCCTTTCATGTGAGCAAGCCCGCAGACCTCATTCCCGAGCTGCAGGGACGCTTTCCCCTGCGGGTGGAACTTTCCGCTCTCGGCAAGGAGGAATTCCTGCGCATTCTCAAAGAGCCGCACAACGCGCTGACCATTCAGTATGCCGCGCTCATGGAAACCGAAGAGGTGCACATTTCCTTTGCCCCGGAGGCACTGGAAGAAATAGCCGCCTTTGCCGAGGAAACAAACCGCCGCACGGAAAACATCGGCGCGCGCAGGCTCTACACCATCATGGAAAGGATTCTGGCGGATCTCTCATTTGAAGCCCCAGAAAAAACAGGGGAAACCATTGTTATCGACCGGGAATGGGTCATGGCGAACCTTGGAGATGTGCGGGAGAATGCCGACTTGAGCCGCTTCATTCTCTAGAGCCACTGCCTACCTTGCCAAGCGCACAGTTTTGGAGCATGTTCGCCCTGATCGGGGCGCGGCGTGGCCCTGGCCGCGCCCATACACCATGCCCCTTTGGAGAACACCATGACAAACACGGACATTGGAAAAAAATCGGACAAGAGCAAGATTGCCCGGTATCAGTTGCAGGCCAAGCTGCTTATTGAGTGCATGCCCTACATGCGGAAGTTCCGCGGGCAGTTTGTGGTCATAAAGTATGGCGGGCACGCCATGAAGGATGAAACCCTCAAGCGCTCCTTTGCCCTGAACGTGGCCCTGCTGAAGTACATTGGTCTGCGTCCGATCATTGTGCACGGCGGGGGCCCGCAGATTGGCTCCATGCTGGAAAAGCTGCATATTGAAAGCACCTTCCGGCAGGGCCTGCGCGTAACCGATGACGCCACAATGGACGTGGTGGAAATGGTGCTGGTCGGCAAGGTGAACAAGGAAATAGTGAACCTGGTGAACGAAACCGGGGCGCGCGCCGTGGGGCTTTCGGGCAAGGATGGCCGCATCATTCAATGCCGCAAGCTGGAAATGGTGGTGACCAGTGAAGACAGGCCGCCGGAAATCATCGACCTTGGTCGGGTGGGCGAGGTGGTGAAGGTTGAAACCCAGCTCATTGACAGCCTGTCCACCGAAGACTTTATTCCGGTCATTGCCCCCACCGGGGTGGATGAAAACAACAATACCTACAATATCAATGCCGATGCCGTTGCCGCAGGCGTGGCCTCGGCCCTGAAAGCCTGTCGCCTTCTGTTGCTCACCGATGTTCCGGGCATTCTGACAAGGGAAAAGGTGCTGCTCCGCTCCCTTACGGTCAGCGAAACCCGCGCGCTCATCAAGGACGGCACCGTGCAGGGCGGCATGATTCCCAAGGTGAATTGCAGCGTTGCCGCCCTTGAGGCAGGGGTGGAAAAGGTGATGATCGTTGACGGCCGGGTGGAAAACTCCATTCTTCTCGAGCTCTTCACCGATTCGGGGATCGGCACGGAAATTGTGAGGGATGAAGCACCCTGATCATGGCCAGAAACAACGCGAAGCCGCCGGTTGTGGACATCATGCCCGAGGAGCTTGTTGAGCTTTTGCGCACAGTCAACAGGCCCCTGAGTTTTGACGGGATCATGAAAATTCTGCATGTGCCGCGAAGGCGCAAAAAACATATTGATTTTCTGCTGCACACCCTGGAAGCCCAGGGCACCATTGCCAAGGCGCACGGGAACTGGTTTTTCCCGCAAAAACGGGTGGTGGTCAGCGGTATTCTCGCCATGCAGCGCACGGGCGCGGCCTTTGTCTGCCCGGAATCTGACCCGGTTGGCAAGGGGCCGGGCAGGGGGGAGAGCGCCCCGGCAGGGCCGGGTGAACAGTCTGGCCCAAAGGGCGGATCGCGTGCGGAACAGACCGCAGGCGGAAGGGGCGACATCTACATCAGCCCGCAGGATATGGGCGAGGCCTGGGACGGCGACAGGGTCGAGGTGCTTGTTTTGCCAGGCAGGCGGCCGTCGCCAGACAGTCGGCCATTGCCGGGGAGGCGGCCATCGCCAGGCAGGAGTGGCCCGAGCCGGGAGGGGCGGGTTCTCAAG
>JGI994J12354_10004123_pt1 | contig 13208 bp, 14 predicted proteins | sample IntmicLarv3ML3BL_FD_12354 | JGI IMG/M metagenome (IMG submission 12354)
TAACAGTTTCAAGCCTCAATTATGACGACTTTACCGCAGTTCTCACGGTGAAAACCGTTGATAAACAGCCGGTGACGATTACGGCAAATATGGCAGGCGGCGTTTACAATGGCACACCCTATGCTTACAGCAATGCCGTTGTAAAGGATAATATGTCAAACAGCACCGTGAGTGGGGTTACGCTTGATGTCCTCTATGAGAGTACAGACAGCGGCGGATACAGCAGTGCAACCGCACCCACAAATGCGGGCGATTACAAGCTCACGCTTTCCGTGCCGGGCACTAATCTTACCTATACAGGCAGTGCGGTTTTCAATTTCAGCATTACTAAGTGCCCCATTACGGTAAAAGCGGACAACAAAAGCGTTATTCAAAATGGAACGCTCCCGGCGCTTACCTACACGATTGACGGGCAGATTGGCGGCGATACGGCGCTTATCGGCACACCGACCGTAAGCAGTGCGGCTACAACTGCCGCAACAGGCACATTCCCCATTGAGGTGGATATGACAGGTGTGACAGGCTACACCGCCAACTACATGGCGGCAAGCCCTGCATTTATCAACGGCACGCTAACCGTGGCAGAAGCGATCTATTCCATCACTTTAAATAACGGCGCAAGCGGGCATACATTCCCTGCCGCAACCGTGGGTTACGGTGCACAAAGCGGTCATGTGGTCACTGTGACAAACACAGGCAACCAAGATACAGGCGTGTTGAATGCAAGTATGACACAGGGTAATCCCACGGAAATTACCGTTGTTTCGGCCGCTATCGGAAATATTGCCCCGGGCGGTACAGCAACTTTTACCCTTGTACCTCAAACCGGCCTTGTGGCAGGAACATATACCGTTGAAATAGCGGTTTCTGATAATGGCACAAATAGCATTTTAGAAACATATACTGTCAGCTTTACAGTAAATGCGGCGGGAACCGTGCCGCCATCAGGCGGAGGCGGCGGCGGTTCATCAGGCGGCAGCACAAATCCTTCTACTCCCGCCATCACCACAGACAAGCAGCCGGATTTACCGAAAACAGCAACCACCACAATGGGCGGCACAGTGCAAAGCGGCAATGTGTCAGCCACCATTACAGACACAATGGTGCAGAACGCTCTAAGCAGAGCAGGAACAGACCCGGACGGCATTGCCCTCATTTTCAATGTCAACGGCAGTAACTTCACCGGGCAGGTGATTACCATTGAAGCTGCTGCCCTCCAGCGCTTGGTGTCCTCCGGCGTGAAATATGCACAGGTTGAAACAGGCATATTCAAATTCAGCTTTGATACAGCGGCGTTGGTCGAGCTTAACAAACAGACCACAGGAACAGTGACAATCAGTGCCACTCCTGTTCCCTCGGCACAGGGAAACCGTCCTGCCTTTGATATTACCATCAAGGACAGCACGGGCAAGAATATTACAAACCTCGGCAGCGGCGAAATGATGCGGGGCATTGCCTACACACCGACAGCAAGTGAGCGCACAGGCAATCTCTATATCCGCAAGCTGGTAAACGGCAAGTGGGAAACGATTAGCAATTCAAGCTACAATAACGGCTTTGTCATTTGGAGCGGCAACACTTGTTCCGTTTATGGCGTTGCTTACCAAACGCCGACACCGGCCTTCACCGACATTAACGGTCATTGGGCGGCAGAGCATATTGACTTTGTTGCAAGTCGCGGGATTATGTTGGGTACTTCCTCAACCACCTTTGCGCCTGACATAGCTATGACGAGAGGTATGTTCATTACGTTGCTTGGAAGAATTGCCGAGGCTGATGTGAGTGGCTATACCACAAGCAGATTTATCGATGTTTCAACAGACAGCTATTATGCACCATATGTTGAGTGGGCGGCTGAAAACAAAATCGTTTCCGGTACGGGCAATAATCAGTTTTCACCGGACAGAGCCATCACTCGTGAAGAAATGGCTGCTATGATGGTGAACTACGCAAAAGCCCTTAATTATAAGCTGCCGGTTTCACTTTCAGCATTCACGTTTGCAGATGCAAGCAGTATCAGCAGTTATGCCAAAGATGCAGTAACGACCATTCAGCAGGCNGGGATTATTATCGGCAAAAACGGTGGTGTGTTTGATCCNAAAGGTAATCTGACCCGCGCCGAAGCCGCAACAGTGGTTCGCCGCTTTGTTGAGCTTGTAATGCTNGACGCAGAATGAGAGCGGTCAGTGGTTCTATTACAGCCNGACAACAGGCAAGGAGCTCACAGGCTGGCAGACCATAGACGGCAACCGGTATTACTTCAACNCTAACGGCACTATGCGTACAGGCTGACTCTACCTCAACGGCGAAGGTTACAGCTTCTACACAAGCGGAAAAAAAGCAAGACACCGGGAATACACTCCGGTGTCTTGTATATCATTTTTTATGAAATAGGGGAGGACCATCAAAGTAAACGACACGCCCGCCTAATATATCCATTTCCTTGACTGAGTGCGTAACGGCTATTACAGGTATATTGAGCTGTTTTATAATCTCTGCACAACTCTCGGAAAGAGCCGCATCCAGTCCGTTAAATGGTTCGTCCAGCAGCAGGAGTGCAGGATTGCAGGCAAGCGCTCTTGCAAGGGCAACGCGTCTGCTCATGCCGCCCGAAAGCTGAGAAGGCATGGTGTTGTAATCATTTTCCATACCCAGACGTGAAAGCCATAGCTCAGCGGCAGCATCATCTGAAACAGCAGCAACATTCTGTTTCGCGCTAAGCCAGGGGAGCAGTCTATCCTCCTGAAACATCAAAGACACCCGATCAGGAATATTCTTTGTACTTCCAAATTGCGGTTCTGTTAGATTTGCAATAATATGGAGCAATGATGTTTTGCCGCATCCTGATGGACCACTGATACAGGTTACGCCATGCGCAGGAAACTCAATGCTGAAATTGTCCAGTACATTTTTCTCGCCGAATGATAGTGTGATATTTTCAAGCACAAATGGATTATATTGTGTGTTATTTTGATTGGAGACTTCAGTGCTGCGAGTTGGGAATGAATATTTGGGAGCATGTAAAGACAGGAAAAAAGAGTTTACATAAATAATCAATTATGAAACTAATTGCTATGATTACGGCTGTCCATGCGAATAAAGATGGTGTTTCTAAATATATTTTGGAATGAAACAGCTCAGTGCCTATAGCTTGTTTAGGTAGACATAACACTTCTGCTGCTATACCAGACTTCCATGACAGCCCCTGAGATGTTAAGCAGGATGAAATAAACTGAGGCATAATGGATGGTATGTATATCAGCTTCAGTTTTTTACTTCTGCTGAACCGGTATGCCTTTGCCATTTCCAGAAGATTTGTGTCAACATCTGATATTGCAGTTGAAACCTCGGCCCACACGATAGGTATGACCATAAGGGCGGACATGACAGCAGGCACAAGAGCACGGGATACCCAAAGAAGAACAAGTATTATAAAAGATGCTACAGGAGTGGCACGCACTATGCGTATAATTGGGCTCAACAGGAGGTCAGCGATTTTCGATATGTGAGTAACGATAGCAAGCAAGACACCAACGAGAACACCGAGAACAAAACCGCATGCAATGCGAAGCACCGATGAACCTGCTGTAATCCAAAACAACGGACTGCCGGATATTTCAAAAAGCCTGCGAACCACAGAGATGGGCGGGGGAAGGATTAACTCCTTGCCCACGCCCATTGCGGCAAACTGCCAGACTGCCAGCCAAAAGGCGGCAACAGCCAGTACTTTTGTTATTTGCTTAATGCTCTTTGTGATAGAAATCCTCACCTGGTATCGAGCCTCCTATGGAAGTTGGATCAGCAGCTAAAAGCACCTTGAAGTAACCGGTAACCGTAGGGTAAATGTCATTACCAGCAATATAGCAGAGGTTTGCATTTGGTATTGCGGCTCTTGCAATTGCTTCATTAGCGACAATCTCATATTGTGCCATCAGAGCAGCCGCAGAATCGTCTGACTGGGCTTTTTTCACGGATTCTTCATAGTGCTTCAGGAAAATAGAAATTGCTTCCGGATTTTCATTGATAAATTCAGTGCGGGCAACTATGCAACCCATTACAAGCTCACTGTCTTCCATCGTGGTTTTCCACTCGGCAGTGATGTCTATGGCAGTGCGGACACTTTCATTTTTCAGTTGAACAGCTGTAGCAGCAGGAACGGGAAGCATACATATTTCGATTCCACCGGTGGCCATCAGTGTTGTCAGCTCGTCGCTGTCACGCCATTCAATGGTTACATCCTCGCCTGGGATTAGATCGTTTGACGTTAAAATGTGATTTAATACGTATTCCGGATTCGCGCCCTGACCGGTTGCATAAATAGTTTTTCCGGATAAATCAGAAACAGATTGTATGCTGTCACCGTTTTCCAGAATATAAAGTACACCCATTGTGTTAAGCGCGAGAAGCTGGATGCCGCCCTCTGTTTTATTATATAGTGTTGCGGCAACATTGGTAGGAAGCGCGGCAATATCAAGCTCACCGTTTATCAAAAGAGCAGTTATATCTGTGGGTGCTGCTGCGAGGGTAATCTCGTAGTCTACATTGTCGCTTTCAATATATAGATCATTTGCCGCACCATCCATAATGTAAACGCCGCCCATTCCGGTGGGACCTTTCAGCAGTCCGAGGTTATAGGTAACAGGATCAGGGAGAGGTTCGGGAGTCGCTTCAGGCGTCGCGGGAGGAGTTGTTTGTGCAGGAGGTTCAGATGGTTGTGAATCCTTGTTGCCCGTATTGCAAGCGGCAAGAGAAAAAATGAGAGTCAACGACAGTGCCAGTGCAATTAGTTTTGATGTTTTTTTCATGCTAGAGTTTTCTCCAATCTTAGTTTGTCGAGAATTGTGATTTCGTGAAGTGAACGTGCTATCAGCCCATCTGATTCCAGTTTGTCAAGAGCACGGTAGAGAGAGGCTCTGCCAACGCCGATAATCTCTGCCAGTGAGGAAAAACTATCAACATATAAAGAGTTCCCGCCGGAATCCAGAAGATGGAGCGCCAGACTCTCTTCAACAGTACCGGCAGCAAGGCATGCAATTTTTCTGTTTAGAAAGCGAATACGGTCAGAAAGGAAGCGAATGTAATTCTCAGCGACACTATAGTCCTTACTCATAAGCTGTTCCATAAATTCCTGACTGAAAAATGCAACTTTGCTGTTAGCGACAGAGAGAAGTTCTGTGGCGTAGCCGCCCTCTGAAAAAAGTGCAGACACACCAAATATTTCGCCAAGAGATAAAAAACGCATAGTAAGTTTGTTTTTTCCAGACTGGCTCATGACCTTTAAGCTGCCGCTGAGGATAACTCCTATACCGCTGTCATCAATAGCTTCTCCAGGAAAAAAGCTTTTAATGCAGCATGTATCGGAAGTCAATGCCTCTTCAAAAGCACCTTCATCTGTACTTCTGAATAAAAAGCTCTCTTTAAGCAGAATAAAGTCTTTTTTTGATAGTAAATCAGTATCCATTATCACGCTCCATTTTATTGTCTCAAATGATACAATCCACAAAGAGATTAACATGGTTAGATGAATCTGTCAAGGAAATAAAATACTTGCAATTCCAGATATAAGATGTTATAATGAGCACCGTAAGAAAGAAGTTTTTAGTGTTGAGTGGGTGCATCCCACTCTTTTTCTTGATTATTTTTAGAATGTTAAAATCTGGAAGCTGGTGACTTATGAGCAAGACAACTGAAATCGTATGGAATCTTGCCCGCCCTGCAGCCGAAAAATGCGGCTGTGAAATCTGGGATGTTGAATATGTTAAAGAGGCGGGAAGCTGGTACCTTCGTATATATATTGATAAGGAAAATGGTGTTTCGATAGAGGACTGTGAAGCTATGAGCCGCGAGCTTGATCCTATCCTTGATGAGGCGGACCCGATTCAGGAAAGCTATATTTTTGAAGTTAGTTCGGCTGGCGCTGAGCGTGAGCTGAAAAGGCCGTCCGATTTCGAGAGATTTATTGGAAGCAATGTTGAACTGAAACTTTACAAGGGCATTGACGGACAGAAACAGTTTGTTGGTACTCTCAAAGCTTATAAAGACGGTGATGTCACTATTTCTACCGCCGAAGATGACATGGTTTTTGAAAAAAGTCAGGTCGCATTAGTGCGGCTTAGAATTATATAAACAGGGTACTTCACGTGAGTAAATGGAGGAACAATAAACAATGAACGCTGAATTTTTTGCCGCAATAGAAGATATAGAGCGGGAGAAGGGAATCCCAAAGGATTACATGCTTGAAAAAATCACCCAAGCTCTTCTTGCGGCGTTCAAAAAAGATAATCCTGAGGCTGCTGAGAATGTTGTTGTCGATATTAATGAAGACAAAAAAAGAATAGATATGTATGTCCAGATGACAGTGGTTGAAGAGGTTGAGTTTCCCGCCATTGAGCTTCTTGAAGAGTCTGCGAAGAAATATTCAAAACGCGCGGCTTTGGGTGATATTGTCAAAGCCCCTGTCGAAACTAAAAAATTCGGACGAATTGCCGCACAGGCTGCAAAGCAGGTAATAATTCAGGGCATACGTGAAGCGGAACGCGGCATGGTTTATGAGGAGTTCACTTCCAAAGAACATGAAATTCTCACCGGGATTGTTTCCCGCGTAGAGCCAAGATCAGGAAATATAAGCATAAAAATCAGTTCTAATTCTGAATTTACTGAGGCAATGCTCTCGGCAAACGAACAGATAAAAAGCGAGCAGTTGGCAGAAGGCGACAGAATCAAGGTATATGTGGTTGAAGTTAGAAAGTCTACAAGAGGCCCGCAGGTACTGATTTCGAGAACCCATCCGGGACTTGTAAAAAGACTGTTTGAGCTTGAAGTACCGGAGATATTTGACGGAACAGTAGAAATTCGCAGCATAGCGCGCGAAGCCGGGAACCGCACAAAAATGGCTGTTTGGTCCGCAGATGCTGAGGTTGACCCAATTGGAGCTTGCGTTGGTCCAAAAGGCGGGCGTGTAGCAACGATTGTTGACGAGCTTGCCGGTGAAAAAATAGATATTATTAAATACAGTGAGAGTGCGGAAGAATATGTAGCAGCAGCCCTTTCACCAGCTGAAGTTGTGAGTGTAACACTCCTTGATGACGGAAAGAGCTGCCGGGTGATTGTGCCGGATACCCAGCTTTCTCTGGCAATAGGCAAAGAAGGGCAAAATGCCAGACTTGCCGCAAAGCTCACCGGATATAAAATAGATATAAAACCGGAGAGCGAAGGAAATTAATTATTAAAGGAGGCAGTCGGAATGCCCAAAAAAATACCCATGCGGCAGTGTCTTGGCTGCCGCGAAATGAGACCAAAGAAAGAACTGATCCGTGTGGTGAGATCACCGGAAGGGGACGTCACACTGGATTTTAAAGGCAAAGCTCCGGGGAGAGGCGCATATATTTGCCCCGATGCTGTGTGCCTGAAAAAGGCAATTAAGACAAAGGCGCTTGAAAGAGCATACGATATGAAAATTCCGGATGAGATTTATGATGGTCTGGAAGCACAGATGGAGGCTAATGATGGATAAGACTTTGAATTTATTTGGTCTTAGCCGCAAAGCAGGAAGCCTTGAATTAGGCGAGGATGCTTCCGGTGCTGCCGTCAGGTCAGGCAAGGCCAAGGTTCTCATGCTGGCAAATGATGCCTCTGAAAATGCACGACGGCGGGCAGAAGGCTTTGTTTTTGAAACAAACATACCCCTTATAACGCTGCCGTATGCGAAAGCTGATATTTCATGGGTATCGGGAAAACGAGGATGCTCAATGGCGGTAATAACAGATATCGGATTTGCACACACAATTCTCTCGTCCCTTGCAGCAGTTAACGCGAGGAATATGGTGAGATTTCTGAGATAATAAAAGCCAGAGAAGAAAAGTCCAAACAGAGAAAAAAAGAATCTCTGGCACATGATAGAAACAAGAAATTTGGAAAGAAACGAGCATCACTGGAGAAAAATTGACGGAAGTGGTTCCGCAGCTTGCATAGTAACGGCGTTGCATTAGATGTGAGCATTAAAACTTATATCTGGTGTAAAAGGAAAGGACGGTCATTTTATGAGTAGTTTAATAAAGTATAGAGTGCATGAATTAGCAAAGGATTTCCAGCTAAGCTCCAAGGAGGTCGTGCAGATTCTGACTGACTATGCCACAGCGCCTAAGAACCATATGCAGGTTCTGGACGATAATGAGCTTTCGCTGATTTTCGAATATTTAACTCAAAAGAATCAGGTGGGTAGCATAGAAGAAATATATGCAGTAGAAGAAAAGGTGTCGGAACCGGCACCAGCTCCGGCAGCAGAACAGAAAACTGCCAAAAAGCCGGAACAAAAGCAGGTTCAAACCCCTGCAAAAACACAACAGACAGCGGCTCAGCCCCAGAAAGCCCCTTCTGACAAGCCGCAGCAGGCAGGTGTGCCGCAGTCAAAGGTTAAGGAGACCCGTGTTATTGATACACGCGGTGCCTCTGTGAACCTGGCAAAGTATGATGAGCGTCTGGATAAACTTGTTCCGGACAGCGCTCAGAATATGAACCGCGGTAAAGAAAAATTTACCAATAAAAACAAGCAGCGCCAGCAGCAGACGCCGTCTTCAAAGAGAAGGCAGGAAGAGCGCGACAAAATGCAGCGTTTGCAGTTTGAAATTGCAAAAAAAGCTCCTGTCAAGGTTTCCATTCCTGACGAGATCGCAGTAGGTGAGCTTGCCAGCAGAATGAAAAAGACAGGCGCAGAGGTTGTACGCCAGTTAATAAAAATGGGTACTATGGCGTCTGTATCGGATATAATCGATTATGATACAGCTGCTCTGGTTGCTATGGAACTGGGCTGCACAGTAGAAAAAGAAATAATAGTAACTGTTGAAGAGCGTCTTATTGACGACCACAAGGACAGCGATGAGGATTTGGTATCCCGCGCTCCAGTTATAGTTGTCATGGGTCACGTCGATCACGGAAAGACTTCGCTTCTCGATAGAATCCGCAGGGCAAATGTTGTCGCAGGCGAAGCAGGCGGCATTACCCAGCATATCGGAGCGTATAGGGTTGAGATTAACGGCAGCCCCATAACATTCCTTGACACACCGGGGCATGAAGCGTTTACATCAATGCGTGCACGCGGTGCGCTGGTAACAGATATTGCCATTCTGGTTGTTGCCGCTGATGATGGCATTATGCCGCAGACGATTGAGTCAATTAACCATGCTAAAGCCGCTGATATTCCGATAATTGTTGCCATTAACAAGATGGACACGGTGGGGGCAAACCCTGAGCGTATTAAGCAGCAGCTTACTGAATACGAGTTGGTTTCGGAAGAATGGGGCGGAGATACCATTGTCTGCCCGATATCCGCTAAAACCGGTGACGGTATTGAGAACCTTCTTGAGATGGTTGTTCTCACTTCAGAAATGAGAGAACTCAAAGCCAATCCCAACCGCCCGGCAAAAGGAACTGTTGTGGAAGCGCGTCTTGACAAGGGCAGAGGTCCGATTATGACAGTGCTTGTACAGAACGGCACATTGAATCAGGGCGATATAATCATAGCAGGAACTGCGGTTGGACGTGTTCGTGTTATGACTAATGATAAAGGCGAAAAAGTAGAACTTGCAGGACCGTCAATACCGGTGGAGATAACCGGTATGTCGGAAGTCCCCAATGCCGGCGATATCTTCAACGCTGTAAGCGATGAGCGCATGGCAAGAGAGCTTGTTGACCAGCGCAAGCAGCAGTATAAAGAACAGAATCTGGGATCAAACCGCAAAGTCTCCCTTGAAGACCTCTTTGCCAGAATTCAGGAAGGCGAGCTTAAAGACTTTAATATTATTGTCAAAGCTGATGTTCAGGGCAGCGCTGAGGCTGTTAAGACATCTTTACAGAAGCTCACAAATGAAGAAGTCCGTGTAAAAGTTATTCACTCAGGCGTCGGTGCCATAAATGAATCAGATGTCATGCTGGCATATACAAGCGGTGCTATTATTGTCGGATTCAATGTCAGACCGGATAATGCTGCCCGCGAGAGTGCAATGAGAAACAATGTTGATATGCGCATGTACCGTGTTATCTATGACTGCATTGACGAAATAGAATCGGCAATGAAGGGAATGTTGGCACCTAAGTTCAAGGAAGTCATCATCGGTCATGCTGAAGTGCGTATGGTTTATAAAGTATCAAAAATCGGTACTGTCTGCGGCTGCTATGTTCAGGAAGGCAAAATCCAGAGAGGATGCCAGGTGCGTATAGTCCGCGATGGAATTGTTATTCACGAAGGCGATCTTGCGTCACTGCGCAGATTTAAAGACGATGTGAAGGAAGTTGCCACGAACTATGAATGCGGAATTCAGGTCGAGAAGTTTAACGACATTAAGGAAGGCGATATCATAGAAGCCTTTATAATGGAACAGATACAGGTATAAGGTGCAGTAATGTCAAACAGGATTTTTAGAACAAATGAAGATATTCAGCGTGTGCTCAGCACCCTTCTGCGGCAGATAAAAGACCCCAGAGTTAATCAGGGAATGCTGAGTATCACCAGAGTGGATACAACCGGTGATTTGAGATATTCAAAAGTATATCTCAGTGTGCTTGGAATGACAGATGAAAAAGAACTAAAAAAGGGGCTAAAGTCGGCATCCGGCTGGCTTAGGCGCGAATTGGGGCAGACACTCAGTCTGCGCTATACCCCTGAGCTGATTTTTGAAGTGGACCATTCCATTGAACACGGAGCACATATAAACAACATTATCAGCGGTTTAGAAATCACTACTGAACCGGAGGATGAAGATGCAGCTGAATGAATGTATAGAATTTTTAAGAGAAAATGACAACTATATTATAGTTACACACAGGCGCCCCGACGGAGACACAATTTGCTCCGCGGGGGCGCTTTGCTTGGCTTTAAGGGCAATAGGAAAGACAGCGTACTTATTGCCAAATTCAGAAGTGACCGAAAAGTATATGGATTATGCGGCTCCTTTTACTATGCCTGATAATTTCGCGTATGAAACCATCGTCTCTGTTGATTTGGCTTCAGAAGGGCTGTTCCCTTATGACTTCAACGAAGAGGTGGATCTATGTATCGACCACCACCCATCAAATACCGGATTTGCAAAACACAGCATAATATGGGAGACACTTGCATCCTGTGGTGAGCTGGTATTTGAAATCATTAAGGCTATGGATATAACAATCACACCACAAATTGCCGAGTATATATATGTTGCAATTGTAACAGACACAGGATGCTTTGGATATGCAAATACGAAAGCGGAGACACTGCGCACAGCTGCAGATGTTCTGGATTACGGCGTTAATAACGGTGTGCTGAATAAAGAGCTTTTCAGAGCGTCTTCCAGAGCGCGGCTTGCCCTTGAGGGGGAAGTATTCTCAACACTGGATGTTTATTGCGGTGGAAAAATCGTTATCGCGACTATCACATTGGATATGATTGAAAGAACCGGAACTACTGAAAATGATTATGATGATCTTGCTTCATTAGCCGGTCGTCTTGCAGGCAGCAGAATAACCGCTACTATTACGGAAAAATCAAAAAATCTTTGCAAAGTCTCTGTCCGGTCAGTTAAAACTGTGAACGCAAACGCTGTATGTGCCAGATTCGGCGGGGGCGGTCATGCAATGGCGGCAGGCTGCGCAATTGAGTGCGGATACGAAGAAGCAAAGAAAATGCTTGTTGAGGCGATGATGGAGGAACTGGGATGAACGGAATCCTGCTGGTTGACAAACCGGAGGGATGGACAAGCCATGATGTGGTCGCAAAGCTCAGAGGAATTCTCAAGGAACGCAGAATAGGGCATTCCGGTACACTTGACCCGATGGCAACAGGACTTCTTGTAATATTCGTTGGACGCGCTACACGTGCGGTTGAGTACGCGGAAGCTGATAAAAAATGCTATCACTGCCGGATTGAAGCTGGGCATGGTAACAGATACATTAGACACCACAGGAAATGTTATTTCTGAGACTCCTTGTGATGTTTCTATACAGGATATTGAAAGTGTTCTGCATAATTTTCAAGGGGAGATCGAGCAGATTCCGCCGATGTATTCAGCTATAAAGATAGACGGGCAAAAACTATATCAGCTCGCCCGAAAAGGTAAAGAAGTTGAACGCAAGGCAAGACCCGTGACAATTTATGATTTAGATGTATATTCAGGTGAGCATGGAATCATGATGAATGTCTGCTGCTCTAAAGGTACATATATACGCAGCTTGTGTCACGATATCGGGAATGCCCTTGGATGCGGCGGCTGTATGTCATATTTGAGAAGAACAAGGGCAGGAGCGTTTTCAGTTGAGAATGCACTGAGCCTTGATGCAATAGAGGCTTCAGATGATCGTGAGAGCCTTCTTATTCCGGTTGACCGGCTTTTTATGGACCGCCAGAGTGCGGTCATAACTCCCGCCCAGGAAAAGAAATGCCGCAACGGAACTGATTTTAAAACTGATCTGCCGGACGGTGAATACAGAATTTACTCTGAAAGCGGAGAATTCCTGATGCTTGCAAGAGCATCAGGCAATCTTATGAATACAATAAAGAGCTTTTTCGAGGTTTAAAATATGCCAGCTAAAAAAAGAGTAATTGCACTTGGTTTTTTTGATGGAGTTCATCTAGCCCACGGAGCACTTTTAAACAAAGCCACGCAGCGCGCTGCGGAATTGGGAGCAACACCGGCTGTGCTGACTTTTGACGCGCATCCGGACATGCTTGTTCATGAAGAACAGGTTGAGCTAATTAACAGCGCTGACGGCAGAGCAGATATTATCAGCCGGTACTACGGAATAAATGATGTAATCTATGTTCACTTCGATAATGAAACCATGAAAACTCCGTGGAAAGATTTTATTATCAGTGTAATTAAAGAACTTGGCGGAATACACTTTGTAGCCGGACACGACTTCCGCTTTGGATATAAAGGTGAAGGTACATCGAACCTTTTAAAAGAGTATTGTGCCGAGCATGGTATTGGCTGCGATATTATTGAAGAAATGACACTGAACGGCATAAGAATCAGCTCTACATATGTCAGAGAACTCATTGCCTCCGGTGACATGGAGAGCGCAATGGCATTTCTTGGTCATCCCCATTCCCTTGTTGACACCGTTAGATATGGGTATAAACTTGGCAGAACCCTGGGATCACCGACAATAAACATGGTTTTTCCGGATGGAGTGATAATTCCGCCCTACGGCGTGTACGCAACCAAAGTACAGTTTGA
>JGI994J12354_10004124_pt1 | contig 13203 bp, 11 predicted proteins | sample IntmicLarv3ML3BL_FD_12354 | JGI IMG/M metagenome (IMG submission 12354)
TTCCCCGCCTGCATAAACCGTTACAATTGCGCCTGCCTGCGCCTTTTCATTAATATAGCCGCCGGTGTTTTCTTTTGTTTGCGTCCATATTTCAACCCCGTCACCTGAGGTCACGCTTTCTTCGATTTTAATCAGGCATTTTCTTTTGCCGTCTTTTTCGGTATTTTTAGCAACGGAAATAATTTTGCCCAAATAAGTTCCCGTAGATTTCGGCGTTAAATTGCTCATCATATCCGCCCCTGCGAAATCGTAGAAATATCCCTTTGTAAAGCTACCGCCCCGGTTGAAAATCTGGGTAACATCTCTTAAGGAATCCTGCGAAGCCCCCATATCCCCTGCCGCTATCCTGTCAAGGGCTTCCCTATAGGCTCTAGTTACAACGGCAACATATTCAGGGCTTTTCATCCGCCCTTCAATTTTAAGGGTGTGAACGCCAGTTGCTACTATCTCATTAAGCCTGTCCAAGGTCATAATATCTCTCGGGCTTAAAAGATAGCCCTCGGCGCCTTTTTTAGTGCCGTTCATCAAATTATACAGCTGGCGGCAGCTCCCGGCGCATTTGCCTCTGTTGCCGCTTCTGCCGCCTATAAAGCTAGACATCAGGCATTGCCCCGAATAAGATACACAAAGCGCGCCATGGGCAAAAACTTCAATCTCAATGCCTGAATTTTTAACAATATCACTTACCTCCGCGATGGAAAGCTCTCTCGAAAGAACTATTCTGTCAAAGCCTTGATTTTTAAGAAAAACCGCACCCTCCAGAGAATGAACCGTCATCTGCGTACTGGCGTGGAGCCTTATTTCAGGCATATGCTTTACTATAGCGGAAAAAAAGCCAATATCTTGAATAATAAAGGCATCGGCTCCGCTTTTGTACATTTTCTCCGCAAAGAGCAATACCCTGTCCAGTTCCACATCTTTGTACAGGGTATTTAAGGTTATATTAACTTTTGCGCCACGCAAATGGGCGTAGTCTATGGCCTCCGCCAATTGCTCATCAGAGAAGTTAAGAGCCCCTGCCCTTGCATTAAAATCTCTCCCGCCGAAATAAACGGCATCTGCGCCGTTATTAACTGCCGCCATAAAGCTCTCAAAGCTCCCTGCCGGGCATAAAAGCTCAGGTATATTCATATAATCACCTATTTATCTTAGCTACTTTTTTATCTTTCTTAAGGTCTTCTTCCAGCTCAAAGGCTTCCATATATTCTTCAAGCTCATTTTTCAGCCTTTCGGATTCCTGCACCATTGTTTCATTTTCTTCTTTCAGCCTTCTGTTCTCTTCCATAAGGCTTTCTAGCTTAGCATCAATATCGCTGTATTTTTCTACAAATTCATCAACCTTTGCGCTGAGTTCTTTGCTCTTTGCCCGCTCGGCAAACAAATCATCCGCAATATTAAGAGAAATAAAAAGCGTTTTAAGCCTCGGATTAATCGATGCCTCGCTTTTAACAGAATAAATGCTTTTGATTTTCTTATCGATATACGTGGCTACGGTTTGAATATGCTCCGGAGATTCGTGGCTTGTAAGCTCGTATACCACATCGTCAATAACAACTTTAATTCGGTTTAAATGTGGCATAAATGCCCTCCTTCCAAATGACAGCGCATAACATTATCTTATTGGAATTATACCATATGTTTTAAGCATTTAACAATATTTATTAAAACAAAGCCTTAATAAAAAAATCCGGCCGTTTTAAGACCGGATTTTAAGGTTAAGAATACGGATAATATTTTTTCGGATAAACCATGTATAAGCCTGCGTTCCCGCTAAAATTTCAGCACTATACAATAAATGAAAAAACTATTTTACAGCTTCCATAATTTTATCAAAGCGGTCTTTCGCCATAACGGTTTGCGGTTCCTTACCATCTCGGGATACGGCGTAAAACAATTCATTATAGTCATATAATTCATATTTCGCGCTGTAGCTAATAGAACCGTCGTCCTGTTTTTCATAGTTTCCATCGCTATTTTTCAGCTGCTTTGCATTAATATCCCCGCTTGCAACAAGCCCATCTATATCCATAGTCCATATAGGTGCTTTGCCGCTTATACTCCAAGGCTCTATAATGCTATCCCAAGTCAGCTCAAATACTGTAGCGTACGCTTTCTTATCTATATCGTTTTCCTGAGGTTTTATGTTTTTTTCATACCCCGGGCCTGTAAGTGAAACCGTTTGCGCCTGCTTAGGTATTACATCTGTTAAGCGGCGGTCAAAGACTGCCGAAGGCTCAGCGCCATCCAATTTAGCAAAATACCCTGTTTTGGCGGTGTAAATATAATCCTCGCCTTCAAGCATAATATAGCGCAGCCCGTTTCCCGCGTCATTGCCTACATAGAAATGCAGCGTGTTCTCCCCGTCATATACCTTAAGCATATTGCAGCTTTCATTAAAGCCGTAGCTCTCTATATCTACCGCATCCATTACAACGCCTGTGAGCCTTATGTCATTAACACCGTTATATATCGAGCTATAGGCATATTCATTATCAAGGCGCCTGCTTCCGTTTGTCAGCGCGTCAATATAAATTTCTCTGAACCATCCAATATATTCCACACCGTAAGGCATACCGTTTATAAAAGAATATTCATTGCCCTTTATGCGGAAAACCAGTTCTTCAAGCTCCGTTAACGTCACCTGGGGCAAGCCCTTTGACAAGAACTCATTATATCCGTTGAAAAACTTATCACCTGCGGTTTTTGAAATTGTGTACACAGTATCATCGCCCTCAGCCATGGCATAATAGAACTTGCCATCTACCGTGGCATTGCCTACATAAATCGTGCTACTGTATCCGTCGCTAAAATTGAGAGTTGCTATAGACTTAGGCTCCAAAAGCCCGAAAGCCGCCAAATCCCCGCCGGAAACCGTATCCTGCCCGTAAAGGCTCATTACTGCCGCTGCGGCCGCGGATACGTTCATATCGCTCAGGCGGAAATCGCTGTGGCCTTCCATATTCCATTTTTCACTTGTGCGCATAAAAACAAATTCATCGCTGTTTTTAAGCTCGAAGGAAGCAAGCTCTCTTCCTAGTGCATCTACAAGAAAAAATCCGCTTACAGGCGCCTCCACCTGCTCGTTTTCATCAGGCTTGTTAAGCGTAGCAAAATATACGCCGCAAAGCACAATAAGACTTACCGCCATTAGGCCTAATCTCAAAATTTTCTTATTCATTACTTGTTACGCCTCCTGAGCCAAACCACAATCCCCAATGCCATTATAATGCCGGGAACTACGAATATGCTTATTGCGCCTATTTTATAAACCTCATCCATACTTGTCATATTCAAATCAGAGCTTGTAATAACCTTTGCCTCTATATATTCATTCGCCATACGGTCGCAGGTCCAGTTAAATATATTTATAAGCATATTGGAGTTTGCGCCGTTATTAAGCTCATCAGCTATAAGCGCACTGGTTCCTATCAGTACAATTTTTGCAGTTTTTGTGCTTGATAAACTTTCATCCTTTATAGCCACGGCTACAGCAAACGGGCCTTGTTCATCGCCTGCTTCTTTGTTTAGGGTTGTATAGCTTTCCAAATCCTTCAAATATGAAGCAGGGCTTGTAATAAGGAACGGATCTATGGTCAAATCCTGTCTTTTAATATCGATTTTATAAATGGGCCTTGCATTAGTTATATTAACTTTATAATCAGATTGCGCAAATCCCGATACAATCTCATGGTTATTATATATAGGCAATATGGCAAAAGGATTCACCTGCCCGTTGGCTAAAGGCGTAAGATAAGCAGAATCGCCTTCAAGAACAGCATTTTCTTCCAAGTTTACACCGTAATAATTGACTATTTTTTTGATATTTACATAATCCTCGCCTGTATAGTCAATGAATAATACGGCTTTCCCACCGCCTGCCAGATAATCCATTACCATCTGGGCTTCCTGCTCAGTATAGTCGCGCAAAGGTGTTGTTATAAACAATACGCTTGCATCCTCAGGGATTTTCTCAAGCCCTGAAAAAGATAAATCCGCCAAATCATAATTTGAATCCGCAAAATATTTCTTAAAATTTGCCGACATAGGAACTTCATTATGCCCTGTAACAAAATATACCTTGCTATTTTCGCTAAAAGCAACATATTTAACAGCATTTGTAATCCTGTATTCCACTGTTATGGTTTCCACAACTTCCTCGTTTGTGAAATAATCATAGGTGGAGGTATACATTTCATTGGGGAAAATAACCTTATACTTATCGCCGGAGGTTACTATAATGCTGTTAGTCGGTATCGTTTCTTCCGGCTTTGAATATTTTCTCGCAAAGTCTATATTCACATAAGGGTCAACATTTTGAACGCTTATATTGGGATATGCTTTATATTCTTCAAGATATTGCTGATAAATAGCCAGCTCTTCGCCTGTTTTATATAAAGTGTAAATATCGATATTCGCATCAATATCCGCAAGAACCTCATGGCTTTTTTCAGATATGCTGTAAAGCCTGTTCGGTGTCAAATCATAATATATATCCAAATTTTGAGCAATCATATTTACAACCAGCATAATTGCAACTGCAAATACACTTGCTAAAGTTGAAAATGTGCCCATTTTGAGCTTAACAGATTTATTATTATTCTCCATATAAGCACCCCCTAAGCCCATCTTCTTTTTTCAATTATGCTTATGGTGAAGAAATTAAGCAATAATGAAAAAGATATATAGTAAACCATATCTGTCACTTCTAAAATCCCCAGCGAAAACCCTTGAAAATGGCTCATGAGAGAAACCCATTTCAAGCTCTTTACAGCCAAGCCGTCATAAAGGCTCGGGCTGGTGAGAAAAATCACTGCGCTGATTAAAACAAGCCCCGCAAACGCTGCAATACCCGCTTTGATATTTTTAGTGGAGCTATATAGCATAAAGCTGAGTATTAAAGCAATAACAGCCGCAAATACAAGCCCCGCTTCTCTTGTGGAAGGGATTGCATTAATAACAGAATCCGCCATGTAGAAAACAAAAATCAGCGCAAAAGATCCTACCGCCGCCACAATTTGGTTATTGGTCATAACGCTTACCAACATACCGATGGAAACAAAGGAACAGCCCAGAAAATAAAAGCCTATATAAGTTCCCGCTATTCTGTTTACAGGCAACTTCCCGAAGGAGCTGATTAAATAAGGAAAAATCAAAGTAATAATCATAGCTATAAGTAAAACTAAACAAGCCGCAACGAATTTGCCCAAAACAATGGAATACGTCGGCACAGGCGATGTATAGAGGAGCTGATCCGTTTTCTGCGCATATTCTTCCGCGAAAAGCCGCATTGTAAGCATGGGCACCATAACCATAAATATCATGGTTGAATTAATAAGTGTATAAAAATACTCGCCGTTAAGCTGCAAAACATTAGTCATCATAAAAAAGAGAGCTGTCAGTATAACAAAGAAAAACAGAAAAACATAGCCGGACATATTGTGGAAATATGTTTTCATTTCTTTTTTAATAATCGCCGTCATTGTTTTCTCCCTCCTCTTTATTTTCTCCTGCTTCAGATGGTTCTTGAATTTCTTCTATTTCTTCTGAAAAATCTGTATCTGCAATATTTTCATCTTCTGTTGCTTCTTCCCATTCCCCGTCAAATTCATCAACGAGCTCGTCTTCCGTTTCCAGCCCTTCCATTGATGAAGCAGCTGTTATGTTAAGGAATATTTCTTCAAGAGTAAGGTCAAGATTTTTCATACTTAAGACAATAAGATTGTTTTCCACGCAGGCTTTGTACACATTTTCCCTTATATCCGCGCTCTCATCCCCGATTAATATTACATCAACGCTGCCTTCTTCTTTGCTGCCGGCATTTTCAATGCTTTTAACAAAATCCACATTTGAAAATACATTATTTACCCTTTCAAAGGCGTTTTTAACCCGTATTTGCACACGATTTTGCCCGCTGACAGCGCTTGAAAGTTTATCCGGCGTATCGCTGGCAACTATCCTGCCTTTATTAATAATCATTATGCGTTCGCAAACAGCAGCCACCTCCGATAAAATATGGCTGGAAAGTATGACTGTATGCTTTTTGCCAAGCTCGGTTATAACGGAGCGCATTTCAATAATCTGCTTAGGGTCGAGGCCGGATGTAGGCTCATCCAATATAATAACATCAGGATTGCCAACCATGGCCTGGCAAAGACCTACCCTTTGCCGGTAGCCCTTGGAAAGGTTTTTATTAATCCTGCCCCGCATATCGCTTATTTTAACGGTTTCCATTATGGCCTCAAGATGCTCTTTGCGCCCGGCCTTCTTAACCTTTTTTATATCCGCTACAAAATTAAGGTATTCCCAAACCGTCATATTAGGATAAAGCGGCGGAACATCAGGCAAATAGCCTATATTTGCTTTGGCCTCCAGCGGATTTTCGATAATATCGAACCCGTTTACAACAGCGGTACCCTCCGTAGGAGAAAGATAACCTGTTATAATATTCATAGTAGTGGTTTTCCCCGCGCCGTTAGGTCCGAGAAACCCGACTATTTCCCCATCTCTTATGGTAAAGCTCAGATTATCCACAGCCAAATGCTGGCCATATCTTTTTGTAAGGCCCTTTACCTCTATCAAAAAAATCCCTCCATATACAAAATTGCTTTTTGCTTTTACAATATTTATTAACTATTTATTTATATTTAAGCCACTCAACCACCCTCATATAAAATGCCTGAATTTTAAAGCCCGGTTCATTTAAACAAGCCCCTATAAATCACGATTTTTATTCTAATTGACACAATTGAACATTTCATGAACAAAATGTAAAATATGCTTGAAAGGTCAGCCTGGGCCGACCCTTTTCCGACAGCCAATCAATATCTTTCAAATTAACATTGTACCTTTTATTAATAAAAAAGTAAAGGCTGGCACATAAACCGCCAGCCCCTAAATTCCGGTAGATTTTTCCGCCGGACAATTGGCATTTACTCACCGAAATCCTCGAATATACGCCAATTTAATCCGAAATTTGATTCAGCCTCTGTTATAAGTTCATACATATTTTCAAACACATTCTTCTTTTCTTCTTTGCTCAAGCCGGTTTCATCTATATCAACAAAGGCTTGGATCATTTCTATAATAACATCGTTAAAAAGGTTAATATTATTCTCAACTATTTCAACCACAGCGGATATTTCCCTGAGCGTTTCCTTATACATGCCCATTTCAAAATGTATGCTTGCCAGAAGTATCAGATCTTTTAAATAGCCCGTATTATCAAAGCCTGTCAAATCCATGCGTATAGCCAGAGATTTCCCTAAAAGCTCAGCCGCCCGTTTACATTCGCCTTTTCGCTTATACAAGGCAGCGGCTTTTGATAAGCATTCGCAATAAAAAATATGCTTGCACCCTATGTTTTCCTCAAAAAGTTTAATTATTTTGAGATTATATTCCAGTTCACTTTTTTCATCCTTCAAGCATTTGCAAGATTGCGATAAGCATTCCAGCGCCCTTAAAATATACGGATGCTTCTCCCCTATAACTTTATGGGTCATGGTTATAAAAAGCTCCATATAATCCTTAGATTTTTCATAATCGCCATTATCATAATAAACATTTGCCATGTAATATAAATTCTTTATATACTCCATTGAAAGTATGCCGTATACCTGAGCGCTTAAATCCAGCGCAATATGGAACTGCTCCAGCGCCTTGTCCCTGGTGCCCAAGGCCTCCAAGGTGTAGCCTATGGAATTTATATTATCTATGTAATCTTCGCTGCGTTTATCCCAGCTTTTAAGCGCCTGCCTTAGATAGTGGAGTGCCCTTTCATAATCGCCCGCTTCAAAATAAGCATTGCCCAGATTGTAAAGGCTGGCTCCCGTTTCCGTCGATTTATAGCCCAGCAGATTAAATTTAAGCCTGTAGCTTTCTTTAAAAAGCCCCAGCGCTTCTTCTTTTCTTCCTGTTTTCATATAAATAAGCGCCAGATTATTGAGCCTGTAGGCATATCCTATATCCTTGCCGCATACACGCTTGTAAACCCTGCCGGACTCTTTATACATTTGCTCTGCGCGAATCAAATTACCTATTTCATCATTAATTACCGCTATATCAAAAATATCATCCGCATATTTTCTGGAGTTTGTCAGCTTGCATTTGAAATATTCGTCAATAATCAAATCGCCGACCTTAGCAGCTTCCTTCAAATCATTTTTAACCGAAAGGGAATTAAATCTATTTTTAAGTTTAAATATATTAGCATAACTCATTTAGATCCCCCCTTACAAGCGTTCCTCCCAATAAAGCCTGATACCTGCTTTAGCCTCGTCGTAGCTGAAGCCCCGCCTGCCCAGAAAATTATAAATTTTCTGTTTTTCCGTCTCGTTAAACTCTTTTATGTCGTCGCTTTTAATCTTTTTTTCAAGTATTTCCTTAACCTTCTCCGCCGGATCTTCTTCTAAAGAGCCTAAAACCTCATCAATTATATCCCGCTTTATGCCTTTTTGAAAAAGTTCGCTTTTAAGCCGCTGTTTGCCGTAGCCTGAGCGAATTTTACTTTGAACATATTTCTGCGCATAAGAAAAATCATCTATAAACTTATGTGTTTCAAGAAAACTTAAAACCTCGCCAAGTATATCCTCGTCAAAATCATAGGTTTTAAGTTTTCTCTCCATTTCCCTCTTTGTTCTTGCAGAATAAGATAAATATCGCAAAGCGAGATTTTTGGCATCCTGCAATACAGCGTTTGCCTTTATTTTTTCAAGATAATCCTTGTCAATTTCCGCGCCCTCTTTCAGCCTGTAAATATAAATATCCTCAGCGCTCATGCCAAAGGCAAACTCCCCGTCAATAAATACGGATCGCCTGTTTTTATTTTTCTTCTGCTCTTCGATGGCGGTTATTATCATGGTTTTTCACTTTCGCTTAATAGCCTATGTATCGGGGCTGCCGTAGTTTGATTTGTAAAATATCTGATACAGAAAACCTTCAAGCTGCCTGATAGCGGCTATTATTCTTCTGAATCTTCAATCTCTTCAAAATCTATATCCAGTTCAGGAATTTCTTCTGTTATTATCTCTTCCGCTGCTTCCTCATCGGAGAAATCCTCAAGCACTATTTCTTCATCTTCTTTTTTAGCCTTGGCTCTCGATTTTGATTTAGGCTTATCTTCAGAATTTTCAGCCGCGGCTTCTTTTTCAGCCTGTGCACCTACAGGCTTAAGCCCGTATTCTTTACGGACGAGATTCTCTATTTCAAGGCAGGTTTCACCATTGTCTATTAAATATTGCTTAGCGTTTTCGCGACCTTGGCCTATTCTCAGTTCATTATACGAGTACCATGCGCCGCTTTTGTTAACAATTTTGAGCCCTTCCGCCAAGTCGATAATATCGCCAACGGTTGAAATGCCCTTGCCGTACATAATATCGAACTCGCAGGTTTTAAAAGGAGGCGCCAGCTTATTTTTGGCAACCTTAACCTTAGTTCTACTGCCTACAGGCACATCCGATACCTTAATAGTTTCAGCCCTTCTTATGTCAATCCTGACAGAAGCGTAGAATTTAAGCGCGCGGCCGCCTGTTGTGGTTGTATTTTCGCCGTAGCTCATGCCGCCGATTTTTTCCCTCAGTTGGTTGATGAAAACAACCGTACAATTGGTTTTATGTACAATACCTGTGAGCTTTCTGAGAGCCTGGCTCATAAGCCTTGCCTGGAGGCCCATGTGGCTTGCGCCCATTTCGCCCTCAATTTCCGCCCTTGGAACGAGAGCCGCAACGGAGTCAATAACAATAATATCAATAGCGCCTGAACGAACCATAGCTTCCGCAATTTCCAACGCCTGCTCGCCGTCATCCGGCTGCGATATGTATAATTCGTCAATATTAACGCCTAAATTTTTCGCATAAATAGGGTCAAGGGCATGCTCCGCATCAACATAGCTGGCAATGCCGCCCATTTTTTGAACCTGCGCAACCACCTGCAAAGCAAGCGTCGTTTTACCTGATGATTCAGGGCCGAATATTTCAATTATACGCCCTTTGGGAATGCCGCCTATACCCAGCGCAATATCCAAGCTCAAGCTGCCTGTAGATATAGCGGGAACATCCTCCATAATAGTTTGGCCCAGCTTCATAATTGCGCCCTTGCCAAAATCCTTTTCAATTAAAGAAATTGCATTATTTAACGCCTTTTCCTTTTCGGAAGTGCTTTGTTCCTTATAGTCTATTACAGCCTTTCTCTTATCCTTAGCCATTATACCCTCCTACTTATATACTTAGCCCGCCCCGTATTCTAATTTCATACAACGCAGGCCTTAACAATCCAATTCCTTTTTATATTATATGACTTTCGCCGGATATTCTCAATACCGGCTTTAAGCGAAAATTTCAGCTATTTGCTTTACTTCTTTTATTTGCGCCGAAATTTAGAAATTCCAGCTTTGTTTCGGAAATAATTATTGCGCAAAAAACTATAATACAGCCCAAAACCATCTGGCCTGTCAAAATTTCCCCGTAAATAATGGCGGAAAGCGCTGTGCCGAAAACCGCTTCCAAACTCATTATAATCGCAGCCTTAACAGCCGTAGTATATTTCTGCCCTACATTTTGCCCGATGTATGCTATAAAAGTGCAAATAGTGCCCAAATAAAGTATACTAAAGGCACCCTTCCAGCTAAAGGCAGGCAAATCGTGCCTTGTCAGCGCAAAAAATCCACTTGCCAAAAGCGCCAGAATAAAGTTGAAAACAATGATAATCACCGTCAGATTAATGGGGTCATATTCTTTTGTATATTTATCAGTCAAAACCACCTGAAAAGCATAGGCAAGCGAGCAGAGCAAAGTCAAAGGTATCCCGATGGAAAGATTAAACCCATCCGTAAGGGAAATAAAGCCAATGCCTATAACAGTAAGCACAGCGCCAAAATTAGCGTATACATCCGGCTTTTCCTTTATAATCAGCCAGCGTATAAACGGCGTAAGAACCACATAAACCGCTGTAACAAAAGCATTTACCGATGGCGTTGTATATTGCAGCCCGTAGGTTTGGAAGACAAAGCCCAAAAATAAACATAAGCCGATTACTAAACCCACTTTAACTTCCGCCATATTTATGGTTTTAAGTTTTTTATAAAAAAATACGCATAAGCAAATACTTCCTATAAACATCCTCCCACAAATAAGCTGGAAAGGTGTCAACCCCGCATCCAGCGCATATTGGCTGCCTACGAAGCCGCTGCCCCATACAAAAGCCGCCACAAGCAGCATTAGATTAGCCTTTTTGCCGTCCATTTTTATGCCCATAATGCCCTGCTTTCAAAAGTATTATATAAGCCTTCTCAAATTGTCAAATGTTGAAGTCAACGCCCTACTTCTAATGCGCTGGCGCCCGCCTGAATATTGAAATTCCTTAACCTGAGTTTCACCGTTTATACAAATGCCTATGTACACCAGACCTACGGGCTTTTCGGTGCTTCCGCCGTCCGGCCCCGCAATGCCTGTAATACCAACGCCAATATTCGTATTTAAGTTTTTACAAATGCCCTCAGCCATTTCCTTTGCGGTTTCAGCAGATACTGCGCCGTATTTTTCAAGGGTTTCTTCTTTAACGCCAAGGCGCTTAACTTTAGCCTCGTTGGAATAGGTTACAACGCCCTCCATGAACACCTTGCTGGAGCCTGCTATATCAACAATTGCGGAAGCAACCATGCCGCCTGTGCAGCTTTCCGCCACTGCAATTGTCATATTCTTTTCAATCAACTTATTTACGATCACCTGAGCAAGGCTGGTTTCTTTGCCCTCGCCGTAAATATTATCGCCGAACCTATTATACAGCTCCTTAATGGTCGGCTCCATAATCTTATGCGCCTCTTCCTCCGTATGGGCGGAAGCCGTTACGCGAAATGTCAATTCATTGGTCTGTGCATATGGCGCGATAGTCGGATTAGACTGCGTTTCGATTAAATCCTTTATCATTTCCTCCGCGGAGGATTCACCGACACCGCAAATCCGCAATGTGCGGGAAACGTACATTCCGTCTGTGCGCTCTCTGAGATAAGGGGCTACAGTTTCTTCAAACATAGGAACGAGCTCTCTCGGAGGCCCGGGGAGCATGATTAATATTTTGCCGTTTTCATTTATAATACAACCGGGAGCTGTGCCGTTGCTGTTTGGAATAATGGTTGAGCCTATGGGAAAACATGCCTGCTTCTCATTATTTTTAGTCATGGGGCGGCCGAATTTTACGAAATGGTTTTTGAGTATTTCAAATTCCTCGGGCACAAGCTCTATTTTTTTGCCGAAATATTCAGCCCCTATTTCTTTAGTCAAATCGTCTTTCGTAGGGCCTAGGCCGCCTGATGTTATTACAACATCCGCTCTTTCAAACGCTTCCGCATAAGCCTTTTTAAGCCTTGCAGGATTGTCCCCCACAACGGTCTGATGATATACTGCCACTCCCAAGCCTGCTAATTCCTTGGATAAATACTGGGCATTGGTATTTAAAATATCTCCCAGCAAAAGTTCGGTACCTACCGCTAGTATCTCAGCAGTCACTCTAATCGCTCCCTTTATGTTTTTTAGCCTTTTATGCGGCCAATTAAATCCTATTTAAGCACATCTATATTTTTCACTATATATTCAACGGCTGAAATTATAGTGAATGCAACGGAAACAATAATCAGCCCCCAGCCGATTAAATCATATATCCCGCCCGAAAATCCAAGAAGCAGATATATAACCATAATCATCTGGCTGATAGTTTTTATTTTAGCTGTTTTGCTGGCTGCAATTACCAGCCCGCCGTCTGAAGCCACAAGGCGGAAGCCCGAAATAATAAATTCCCTCGCAATTATTATAACAACCGCAATTGAAGGTATGCTGCCCAGCTCAATCATAGCTATCATAGCGGAGCAGACGAGAACCTTATCTGCAATAGGGTCCATAAACTTGCCGAAATTTGTTACAAGATCATATTTTCTGGCAATATATCCGTCCAGCGCATCTGTTAAAGAAGCCAGAACGAATATAGCCGTTGCAATATACCGGCTGTACTCGCCGCCTGTTCCCATCATAAGTACAAAAAGGAAAACAGGTATCATAAGCACTCTCAGCATAGTCAGCTTATTGGGCAGATTCATCTGTAAGCACCCCCGTCAAATCATAGTCAGAGCTGGCAGTAATTCTAACAAGCCTGAACTCCCCCGCCATAATATCCTCATCGCTTTCAAAAAACACCATGCCGTCAATTTCAGTGGCATCG
>JGI994J12354_10004125_pt1 | contig 13202 bp, 13 predicted proteins | sample IntmicLarv3ML3BL_FD_12354 | JGI IMG/M metagenome (IMG submission 12354)
TGGCAGGTTATTATATGCATATCGAACCCGGAAATAGTTTTCTTTCGTGCGGACTTTATATGAGTATGCCCGATGTGTTAAAAGCGGTTCGTACAGCCATTGACGAAGATTATGAAGTGTTTCAAAAAATTATTTCAAAAAAAGAATTTAAGCAAACTTTTGGCGACCTTTCGCGCGATGACGATGCGCTTTCGCGTGTGCCGCAAGGATTTGATAAAAATTCTCCGGCAGCCGATTATTTAAAACTAAAACATTTTTACGTGATGGTTTCATTGAAAAACAAAGAAGCGATGGCGAGCACTTTCCTCCAAAAAGCGCTTGGTTATTGCCGTTTAATGAAACCGCTCGGCGATTTTTTGAACGAAGCGGTAAAAAATCGCTAAGCATAAATAGAGATTGTTAATACAAATGCAACAATTTCTTATTTTTTTGTACCTTTGCGCCCCATTGTTAAATCATATAATATGATTGTAGTACATACAATTTCGGATATTCGACAAGTATTGAATTTAGCGCAAGAACAGCGCAAATCAATTGGTTTTGTTCCCACAATGGGAGCTTTGCACGATGGTCATATCTCATTGGTGCGCGAATGTAAAAAACATTGCGATATCACAGTTGTAAGCATTTTTGTTAATCCTACGCAATTTAATAATCCCGACGATTTTAAACATTATCCGCGCACGTTGGAAAACGACAGCGAGCAATTGCGACAAGCCGGCGCTGATATTGTGTTTGCGCCCAACGAAAAAGAAATTTATCCCGAACCCGATACGCGTATATTCGATTTCGGATTGTTGGATAAAGTGATGGAAGGAGAATTTCGTCCCGGACATTTTAACGGAGTGGCGCAAGTAGTAAGCCGTTTGTTTGCTATTGTGCAGCCCGATAAAGCGTTTTTTGGCGAAAAGGATTTTCAACAAGTGGCGGTTCTTCGCGAAATGGTAGCGCAAATGGGAAATCAACCGGAGATAATCGCTTTCCCGACTGTGCGTGAAAACGACGGATTAGCAATGAGTTCGCGTAATGTGCGATTGACTGAAAATCAACGAAAACAAGCTCCTGCAATTTATGCCGCGTTGCTCGAAGCGAAAAATAAAGTGGCGAACACTTCGGTCGAATTATTAAAAAAATGGGTAATGGACACCATTCATTCTACTTCGGAATTGAAAGTAGAATATGTAGAAATAGTGAACGAAAAAACATTACAACCGGTAAGTACTTGGAACGATTGCGAACACATTCGCTTATGTGTAGCGGTGTTTGCGTATCCTGTACGACTGATTGATAATATACAATTGGTTTAAAAATTTTAATATATCGTTGAAATTATTCTTATGCAAATAGAACTATTAAAATCGAAAATACACCGTGCAAAAATTACGGAAGCTAATTTGAATTACATTGGCAGTATTACCATTGACGAAAATTTGATGGACGCCGCTAATTTACTTCCTTACGAAAAAGTAACGATTGCCGATATCAACAATGGCGAGCGTTTCGATACTTATGTTATCAAAGGCGAACGTGGAAGCGGAAAAATTGGAATTAATGGCGCAGCGGCGCACAAAGTGGCGGTGGGCGATTTGATTATCATTATGGCTTACGCTTCGATGGATTTTGAAGAAGCAAAAAAATTTACACCTGCGGTTGTTTTTCCCGATAGCGCTACGAATCGCTTATTATAATTAATCGCAATTTTTTCATTCAAACTTTCAATTCGATGGAGCAAACACGCAAAAAGAAAATTGTGATAGGAGTGTTGAAATACTTGTTATTTCTATCTATTGCGGTGGTGTTTCTTTATTTTTCGTTTAAAGATATTTCGTGGAATGAAATGTGGGAAGGTTTGAAATCGGCAAATATTTGGTGGGTTGCTATTTCGATGGTAGTTGGTTGGTTTTCGTTTCTTGCGCGTGCGCGCCGTTGGCAATTTATTATCGAACCTTTGGGATATAAACCTTCGTTGAAAAATACTTACGACGCGGTAATGTTTATGTATTTGACAAATATGGCTGTGCCTCGTATGGGCGAAGTGGCGCGTTGCGGCGCATTACGAAAAACCGAAAAAATTCCTTTCGAATCTTTACTTGGAACAGTAATGTTGGAGCGGGCTTTCGATATAGTGTGTTTATTTTCTATTGGCGTGGTAGTTGTATTTTTGCGATTAGATGTTTTCGGCGATTTTTTGAGCACAAAACTTTGGCAGCCTTTTGTAGAGCGCACTTCCGGAAGTCTTTCTTCTTTATATGTTTTGTCGGGCATATTAGCAATTGCGATTTTGCTTATAATTATATTTCGCAAACAAATTAACCGATTATCTTTTATCGGAAAAATTAAAAAAGTGTGGTCGGGTTTGGTTGCCGGTTTAAAATCCGGTTTTCAATTGAAACGCCGTTGGGAATTTCTATTTTATACACTTTTGATTTGGGCGATTTATTGGTTTCAAGGTTACAGCGTTTTGTTGGCAATGCCCGAAACTGTTCACTTAGACGCGGTTGATGCTTTGTTTATAATGATTGTCGGCGGACTTGGTTGGGTTGTGCCTGCGCCCGGCGGAATGGGTTCTTTTCATTTTCTGGTATCGCTAGCGTTGTTGGTGGTTTATGCTGTTCCGAATGGTATCGTCTATGCCACAATTTCGCACGAAACACAAGTGATTGTAATGATTGTTTTCGGACTTATTTCGTGGGCTTCTATCGCGCTCGTTAGTAAGAAAAAAGAGTCAATCGGCTCTTTGTAATCGAAAAATAAAAAACTTTTTCTACTTGAATTTCACGCAATCGTTTTTCCCAATTCCAAGCGGAAAGCAATGTATTTTCAATGGTTTCCTTGGCTTGCCAATTTAAAATACGATTGGCTTTTTGCGCGTCAGCCCAAATTTGTTCAATATCTTCGGCGTGGCGCGAAACTATTTTATAAGGTAATTTCACACCGGTTGTTTTATTAATTTTTGTACATACAAAGGAGAAAATTTAATGCTAAATTTTATAAAATGAGATAAATTGAAAATCTGCATTTTCCACTTTGAATATTATTGTTTTCAACAAAATATTGAAACAATTCACTGCTTATTAACTTTCTTTTAACCACCTATTGACAAGTAATGAACAAGCTAACTGCTTCACAAAATTTATCGATTAAAATTCTTAGCGATTAAAACGTATCTTTGTAAACAAATATTCATTGGATTTTAAAATCAATAAAAAATATGGCAAAAACCACCAAACCCACGACTCCTAAAACACGAACAGTTGATGCAATTGCGTTGGAAGCGAATAAGCGACCGCCGCAATCGGTGGATTTGGAAAAAGCTGTATTGGGCGCGCTAATGTTGGAAAAAGAAGCAATTATAGAAGTGCAAGAATATTTGCACCCCGAAACATTTTATAATCCGATACACGAAAAAATATTTATGGCTATTCAAGCCATTTCGTTGCGCCACGAGCCAATTGATATTATGACTGTGGCGGAAGAGTTGACAAGAAAAGGAGAATTAAACGAAATCGGCGGCTCTTATTATTTGTCGCAACTAACGATGACAGTGGGCTCGGCGGCTCACATTGAATATCACGCGAAAGTGTTGGCGCAAAAATATATTCAACGACAATTGATTTCCGCTTCCGCCGATATTCAACGCGATTCGTTTGAAGAAGATGTCGTGATTGACGAATTGTTAGATACTGCTCAACAGAAAATTTTTGATATTGCCGAAGGAAATATTCGTCGCGAAACCGAACACGTGGGAAATGTCGTAAATAAAGCGTTTAAAGAATTAGAAGAAGCGCAATTGCGCGACGATGGACTGAGCGGCGTTCCGTCCGGTTATACGGCGCTCGACCGTATGACTTTGGGTTGGCAAGCTTCCGATTTGGCTATTGTGGCGGCTCGTCCTTCTATGGGTAAAACGGCTTTTGTATTGACTATGGCACGAAATATGGCGGTGGAACACAAAGTTCCTATTGCTTTCTTTTCGTTGGAAATGCCTTCCGTGCAATTGGTAAAACGATTGATGATGAGCGAAACAGGTATTGAATCCGATAAAATTCGCGGAGGAAAAAAATTGGCATCATACGAGTGGACGCAAATCGAAGAAACCTTACAAAATCTTGTAACCGCGCCACTTTATATTGATGATACACCGGCATTATCTATTTTTGAATTTCGTTCAAAAGCTCGCCGTTTGGTTGCTTCGTATGGAATTAAGATGATTATAATCGACTATTTGCAATTAATGACCGGACCGCCCGAAATGCAAAAAGGCTTGCGAGAGCAAGAAGTTTCAGCCATTTCACGTTCTTTAAAAGCGATTGCAAAAGAATTAAATATTCCGATTATCGCGCTTTCGCAGTTAAATCGTTCGGTAGAAATGCGTGGAGGAAACAAGCGTCCGCAATTGAGCGACTTGCGTGAATCCGGCGCTATTGAACAGGATGCCGATTTGGTATTGTTTATTCACCGCCCCGAATATTACGGAATTCAAGAAGATGATGATGGACATTCTATGCGTGGCGTTGCCGAAATTATTATCTCGAAACACAGGAATGGATCGATAGGAGAGGTGCGTTTGGCATTCAAACACGGACAAGCAAAATTCACAGATTTGGACGATGCCGATTTGCACTCATTGACGCCCGATAATACGACAACAACTGCTGACCCACTTGTCTTTTCCTCGAAAATGAACACGATTCCTCACAACACGGAGTTTGATTTGCCTCCGAAATCTACAACTGATAGGCCATTTTAAAAAAATAAAATGCAAGAAAAAACTGTAGTCATAGTTGCCGGAGGTAGCGGCGCGCGAATGGGAACAGAAATTCCCAAGCAATTTTTATTATTAGCCGGAAAGCCGATATTAATGCACACAATTACACAGTTTTTTTTGTTCGATTCTTCAATTTCTATTGCGGTTGTTTTACCGGAAAGCTATGTGTCGCAATGGAAACAACTATGCGATGAATATAAATTTACAATTCCGCATACGATAGTTGTCGGTGGCGATACTCGTTTTCAATCGGTAAAAAATGCGTTGTCGAAAATTTTCGACACAGATTTAATTGCAGTGCACGATGGCGTTCGTCCGTTAATTTCTCAATCGATTATTACACGATGTTTTGAAGTGGCGGCAGAATTTGGTAGCGCAATTCCGGTTGTTCCGATGCTCGATTCGTTGCGCCAACAAACAAACGATACAAGTTGCAATGTGTTACGAGAAAATTATTTTGTAGTGCAAACACCGCAAATTTTTCGTTCCGATTGGCTGTTGCAAGCCTACGAAAAGCCTTGCAAATCCTCGTTTACAGACGATGCTTCTGTGGTAGAAGCGGCAGGTTATAAAATGAAACTAACAGAAGGAAGTCGCGAAAATATTAAAATTACCGAACCTTTGGATTTGAAGATTGCCGCGCTTTTGCTCGCTGATTCTAATTAAAAAAACGAAATTATTTTTTCTTCGTTTTATTTGCCCTTTTTGCTTTTGGCTCTGTGGTTTTTACCTTTGCCGGTGCTTTTTCTTTTACCCAAACTTGTCGTTCAAAAATTTGTTCGAGCGAAATCAAAGTTTCGGTATTGCTTACATTTGGCAAGGTTTGAATAGTATTCAACAACACATTCATTAAATGTTCGTGGTCGCGGCAAAAAAGTTTTAATAACAACGCGTAGTTGCCGGTTACAAAATGACATTCCACCACTTCCGGAATATTTCTAATTGCCGTTACCGTACTCGGATAGAGGCTCGATTGTTCGAGATGTACGCCGACAAAAGCGCAAACGCCCAAGCCCAAAGCCAATGGTTTTACTAATAATCGCGCGCCGGTAATAATGCCGGCTTCTTCCATTTTTTTTACACGTTGATGAACAGCTGCGCCGGAAATATGACACTCTCGTGCAATTTCCAAGAAAGGCATACGCGCATTTTTAATTAATGCGCTTAATATTTTTTGATCAAGATTATCAATGTTGTACTTAGTTTCCATAATGGGGGTTTTGCAATACTAAAAGCAAAGTTACGAATATAATTGAAAAATGGAAGCAAAAAGCGAAAAAAAATGAAAAAGCGTTAGTTTTTACTCCCTCAAAACTTACGATTTATTAGTTAATAATTTGTAAGTAGAGGAGAAGAAACAATGAGAAATTTAAGATAAAATGACGTTTTTAGCTTGCCATATCCGACATAAACTTCAATCGGACTAAGCGAATTTCCAATTCGGAAAAATCAGTTCCCAAAGTATCTTGCGCTTCGTCTATCGAATCCGATTCTGCTTCGTGATGAAAATAGTCATAAATGTCATCTACTTTTTCGTCATCAATAGTTTGTTCTATGAAATAATCGATACAGATTTTCGTTCCTGAATTTACAATGGCTTCTATCTCGTCCAACAACGCGACCATTTCTAATCCTTTCGAGCTGGCAATATCGTCGAGCATTACTTTTCGGTCTATACTTTGAATAATGTGTACTTTCAGTCCCGATTTATTTATCAACGATTTTACGACTAACTCTTGCGGTCGCTCAATTTCTTTTTCTTCCACATAATTGTTGATAATAGTCAAAAATTCAGAGCCAAATTTCTGCGCTTTTCCTTCGCCAACTCCGTGGCAATTTTTTAATTCATCAATGGTTATCGGAAATTGAATACACATATCTTCGATAGACGGATCTTGGAAAATAGCATAAGCCGGAATGTCGAGGCGGCGCGATAAATCGTGCAATTGCGATTTGAGAATCGAAAATAATTCTTCGTCGAAACTTCCGCTCGATTTAGTTTGTCCGATAAAAATATCGTCATCATCATCTTCGGAATTGTATTCGTGATCTTCGGGAAGCATTATCGGATAAGGCGATTGAAGATAGGCGTAGCCGGCTTCCGTAATTTTTATTAATCCGTAATTTACAATTTCTTTTTCTATCAAATGATGAATTAGAGCTTGCCGAATAATCGTGTGCCAAAAACGAGTATCTTTTTCAGAGCCGCGCCCAAACTCACGTAGTTCGTGTTGTTGATACGATTTAATTACCGAAGTCAGCGTGCCGGTAATTACATTGACAATGTGATCGGGTTTAAATTTTTCACGCAATGCAACAATAGTTTGTAGCATCGTTAGTAAATATTCTTGCGCTTCGAACAATGGTTTTGGATGTACACAATTGTCGCAGTTTCCGCAATCGATTTGAGTATATTCTTCGCCGAAATAATTCAACAAAACTTTTCTGCGACACGAGCCAGTTTCCGAATAAGCAACAGTTTCGAGCAATAATTGTTTGCCGATTTCTTGTTCGTTCACCGGTTTTCCCTGCATAAATTTTTCCAGCTTTTGTACATTTTTATAACTGTAAAAAGCGATACATTGTCCTTCACCGCCATCGCGTCCGGCGCGCCCTGTTTCTTGATAATAACCTTCCAAACTTTTTGGAATATCGTAATGGATTACAAAACGAACATCGGGTTTGTCGATGCCCATACCAAAAGCGATAGTCGCTACAATCACATCGACATCTTCCATCAAAAACGCATCTTGATTTCGTGTTCGTGTGGCGGCATCTAATCCCGCGTGATAGGGCAAGGCTTTTATACCGTTTACGATAAGCACATCGGCTAAATCTTCTACTTTTTTGCGACTCAAACAATAAATAATTCCCGATTTGCCGGAATTATTTTTTATGAATTTTATAATTTCTCGGTCTGTGTTTGTTTTCGGACGAATTTCGTAATATAAATTCGGACGATTGAACGATGATTTAAAAACTTGGGCATCGAGCATTCCCATTGTTTTTTGAATATCGTGCTGTACTTTTGGTGTAGCAGTTGCTGTAAGCGCAATAATTGGCGCTTCGCCAATTTCGTTGACAATAGAACGAATGCGACGATATTCGGGACGAAAATCGTGTCCCCATTCCGAAATACAATGCGCTTCGTCAATCGCGTAAAACGAAATTTTTATTTTTTGTAATAGCTGAATATTTTCTTCTTTCGTCAACGATTCGGGCGCTACATAAAGTAGTTTGGTAGCACCACTAATTAAGCCATCGTGTACTTCTTGTAATTGCTGTTTATTCAGCGACGAATTTAAAAAATGCGCGATATCATTGTTGTTCGCAATAAATCCGCGAATAGCATCTACTTGGTTTTTCATTAAAGCAATAAGTGGCGACACAATAATAGCGGTGCCTTCCATTATCAAAGCAGGCAACTGATAGCAAAGCGATTTTCCGCCGCCGGTAGGCATTAACACAAATGTATTGTTGCCTGCCATTACATTGCGGATTACAGCTTCTTGCTGTCCTTTAAATGAATTGAAACCAAAATAGGTTTTTAGCTGTGTGTGTAAAAAGTCGTTAGTTATTTCCATTAGTTTAGTGACAATGATAGAAAGTTTTTACTTTTCATTATCTTTGCGCTACTAAATTAGAATATTTTTAACGAATAGCAAAATTTATTTTTCAAATGAGCAATTTAACGGACATTGGTCGATTAGCAATTAAGACGATAGAAACCGAAGCTGATGCTATCAAGAAAATGGCGTTGTACATTGATTCCGACTTTGAACAAACAGTTCAAATGCTTTACGATTGTAAGGGTAGAATTATTATTTCGGGAATCGGAAAAAGCGCGATTATTGCCAATAAAATTGTGGCGACTTTAAACTCGACAGGAACACCTGCCGTTTTTATGCACGCTGCCGATGCTATTCACGGCGATTTAGGAATTGTGCAACCCGACGATATCGTAATTTGTATTTCTAAAAGCGGAAGTACGCCCGAAATAAAAGTATTAGTGCCGCTTATCCGAAATATGGGAAATAAATTGATAGCGATGGTTTCAAATATGGAATCCTATCTTGCGCAGCAAGCCGATTGTGTTTTGCGCACTTCGGTTGATGAAGAAGCTTGCCCGAATAATTTAGCGCCAACTTCGAGTACCACCGCGCAATTAGTAATGGGCGACGCGTTGGCGATTTGTTTGTTGAAACTTCGCGGATTTACGGCGCAGGATTTTGCGCGTGTGCACCCGGGCGGAGCGTTGGGAAAAAAATTATATATACGAGTGGACGATATTGTAGATAGAACACGAGTACCCAAAGTTTTAGTGTCGGAAACCATTCACAATACCATTATCACAATTTCTACTGGACGGCTTGGCGCAACGGTTGTAGTCGATGAAAAAAATACGATTGTAGGAATTATTACTGATGGCGATGTGCGTCGAATGATTGAAAAAAACGCTAATTTTACCACCTTAAAAGCGCAAGATATTATGATTTGCGCGCCAAAGCAAATTGAAGCGGACGAGTTGGCAATAAAAGCGGTAGCAATAATGGAAAAAAACGAAATCTCGCAATTGGTTGCTACGCAAGGCGGAGAATATATCGGAATGATACACATACACGATATTTTGCGAGAAGGAATAGTTTAAAATTATGAAATTACATTGCAAAGATTTAGTTAAAAAATACGGCTCGCGTACCGTAGTGAAAGGCGTGTCGGTTCAAGTAGAGCAAGGCGAAATTGTGGGTTTGTTAGGACCTAATGGCGCCGGAAAAACAACTACTTTTTATATGCTCGTTGGATTGGTAAAAGCCAATAGCGGACAAATTTTTTTAGATGACACCGACATTACCAAAGAGCCGATGTTTCGTCGCGCGCAAAACGGCTTGGGCTATTTGGCGCAGGAAGCTTCCGTGTTTCGCAAACTATCGGTTGAGGATAATATTTTGTCTGTAATGGAAACAAAATTTCACGATAAAGAAGAACGTCTTTCGCGCTTAGAAATTTTGATTGACGAATTTGGTTTGCAAAAAGTACGTAAAAGTTACGGAATACAATTGTCGGGAGGCGAGCGCAGACGTTGCGAAATTGCACGTTGTTTAGCCATTGATCCGAAATTTATTTTGTTGGACGAACCTTTTGCAGGTGTTGATCCTATTGCGGTAGAAGATATTCAAGCAATTGTTTCAAAATTGAAAGAAAAAAATATCGGTATTATTATTACCGACCACAATGTGCACGAAACGTTGGAAATTACCGACCGTGCTTATATGCTTTTCGATGGCTCTATTCTTGAAAGCGGAACTGCCGAAGAATTAGCGGCAAATCCCGAAGTGCGTCGCAAATATTTGGGACAAAATTTTGAACTGCGTAAATAAAAATTGCGATTTCAATAAAATCGTGGCATTATTTTTGCGCCTATAACTCACTGAAAAATTAATTTTTCAAAAATAATCAATTATGATGAATGTAAATGAAGCAGCAGTAGCTATTGCTTTGCAAGAAATCCAAAATGAGTGCTCCACATTAAATTCCCCAAATGTGTGGAAAAGTTGTTTCGGTTTGATAGATTTAACCACATTGAATGCTATCGATACAATTGCAAAAGTGAAAAAACTGACGGAAAATGTAAATAATTTTCAAACAAAATTTTCCGACTTTCCGAATGTGGCGGCTATCTGTGTTTATCCGGCATTGGTAAAAACTGTGCGCGAAACATTAACACTTCCGAATGTTCAAATCGCGGCTGTTGGCGCGGGTTTTCCGGCGTCGCAAACATTTCTAAAAATTAAATGCGACGAATGTCGTGCGGCGGTAGAACAAGGCGCGACAGAAATTGATATTGTTATTTCGTTGGGTACATTTTTGTCGGGCGATTACGCGACAGTTGCTGATGAAATAAAACAAATAAAAATTGCTTGCGGCAACGCGCATTTAAAAGTAATTTTAGAAACAGGCGCTTTGTCGTTGCAACAAATTGCCGATGCAAGTTTTATAGCGATGGAAGCCGGTGCTGATTTTATTAAAACTTCGACCGGAAAAATGGAACCTGCCGCCACGCCGGAAGCCGCGTGGATAATGGTTTCGTGCATTAAAGAATTTTACGAAAAAACAGGAAAGAAAATTGGTTTTAAACCGGCAGGCGGAATTGTTACCACCGACGATGCGGTTTTATATTACGCGATTGTGAAAAAAATATTGGGCGACGAATGGCTCACACCTGCCTTGTTCCGCTTAGGTGCAAGCCGCTTGTCGAATAATTTGCTGAGCAGCGCGAATGGTAACACAATAAATTATTTTTAAACAAAAAAACAGAGAAATTTTAAATTTTTTGATAATGAGAAAAACAATTTTAGCATTTTTATTAGTAGTGGTGGGCGCTTCAACAGCCGCTGCGCAAAATTACGACCAAGCTTTTGGTTTACGCTTAGGAACTATGGTAGGAGCGAGTTATAAACAATTTGTAAATTCTTCGCAAGCTTTCGAAGCTATTGCCGATTTAGATATTCTTCATTCGGACGCTATGGTTGTACGCGCCACAGCCTTATACGAATTTCATATTCCGATTTATTCGGTCGATGGTTTGTCGTGGTATATTGGCCCCGGTGTTTCCGCAGGTGTGCAACTTGGCGACGATTCGGGATTTATTTTAGGACTTGATGCGATAGGAGGTATTGAATACAAATTGGCGTCATTGCCATTTTGTTTTTCGTTAGATTATAACCCGAAAATATTTTTGTTGGGTTACGAGAAGGCGAAGGATAAATTAAGTTGGGCAAATTTAGGACTTACCATTCGTTATACGTTTTAATAAAAATCCTGCTTACAAAAGCAGGATTTTTGATTTTGTGGCGAAAAATCGCTGAATAATAAATAGTGTAAACAGTTTTTTAAGCGTGAGAAAAATAATTTTCATTTTAACTTTATTTATGTCTTCGACTTTGTTTGCGGCAACAGTGCAAACGGGGGCGGAGCAGTTCAACGCGTATTTACCTTTATTGCAAGGGAAAAAAGTAGGAGTGGTAGCAAATCACACTTCGGTTGTTGGCGATAAACATTTGGTTGATGTTTTGTTGGAGCGGAAAATTGATGTAATACGTATTTTTGCGCCCGAACACGGCTTTCGCGGTACAGCCGATGCCGGCGAAAAAGTGAACACAACAGAAGACGCGAAAACAGGATTGAAAATAGTTTCGTTGTACGGACAAAATTACAAACCAACTGTCGAACAATTGCGCGATATTGAGTGTGTGGTATTCGATATGCAAGATGTTGGCGTACGTTTTTACACTTATCTTTCGACAATGCATTATGCAATGGAAGCTTGTGCCGAAAACGATATTCCTTTCATTGTACTTGACCGCCCGAATCCAAATGGCTTTTATGTCGATGGTCCGATTTTACAACCGGAATTTTCTTCTTTTGTGGGGTTGCTTCCGATACCAATTGTGCACGGAATGACTTTGGGAGAATTGGCTTTTATGATAAATAGCGAAGGTTGGATGAAAGACGATGTAGTCTGTAATTTAACGGTGGTTACTTGTGCCGGATATACACATAAAACTTTATATGATTTACCGCTACCGCCTTCGCCGAATTTGCCGAATCAACAATCGATTTATTTATATCCTTCGCTTTGTTTGTTTGAAGGCACAGTTGTAAGTTTGGGACGTGGCACAGAATTTCCGTTTCAGGTATTCGGACACCCGACCTTTGAAACAAAATATGATTTTTCATTTACACCGAAAAGCGTTGCCGGAGCGCAAAATCCGCCATTGAAAAATGAACTTTGTTATGGAATTGATTTGCGAAATTTTCCCGAAGAAGAATTAATCGACAATGGCTGTATTCGCTTGGAGTGGCTGATAGAAGCCTATCGTAATTTTCCGCAAAAAGCAAAATTTTTCAATTCATTTTTTTATAAACTATGTGGTTCAGATAGTATTCGCAAGCAAATAGAAGCAGGTTTGTCGGCAGATGAAATACGCGCTTCGTGGCAATCGCAACTTGCCGAATTTAAAGAGCTGCGTAAGTTTTATCTTTTGTACGCCGACTTTGAATAATCCTTCAATTTACAAAAGCAGATGTAGATTTTTTCATATATCCGAAAAAAGCACTATCTTTGCAGTCCACTTTATGGTACCATGGCCGAGTGGCTAGGCAGCGGTCTGCAAAACCGTGTACAGCAGTTCGACTCTGCTTGGTACCTCTCAAATCGCTTGAAAATGCAAATTTTTAAGCGATTTTTTGTTTTTCCGTAAGCTGCGTACTGGGTGCTTGCATACGGTTATGCATAATGTCACGCCTTCGGCGTTTGGCACGGATTATAAATCATAAGTGTTCGAAACGTGAAAAGTGATCGTAATTTACAATGCCAAAACAGTTCTTTTTATCAACTTTTATTGTAAAAAAAGACAAAACATTCTAAAAAAAT
>JGI994J12354_10004126_pt1 | contig 13202 bp, 8 predicted proteins | sample IntmicLarv3ML3BL_FD_12354 | JGI IMG/M metagenome (IMG submission 12354)
ATATTAGTGCTGACACTGAGGATGGCATAATAGTGCTCCCTAGTATTAGTGCAAGTGGCGAGGAAGACTTGATAGAAGCTCCTAGTGATAATGTAGACGATGAGGATGACTTGACAGAGTTTTCTGGTACTAACACAGAGGATGAAAGTGATTTAGTTAATTCTGCTAGTATTGATGATGAAGATGACTTAGTCAATCCTTCTATGTCTGCAATAGGCAGCATGGGTATTATGTCTGTAGTACCCAAAATACCCGTGTCCAGTCAGCAAGATATTGTCGATGCGATAAATGCGACTGCGATTGGTGATGAAGTAATCTTGATATTGACACAAGATATTCAAGTTACTAGTCCTATTCAGGTTGATGGTAGCAAGAAGGTGGCCTTGCAGACGGATGGCACAAATCAAAATCCATACACGATAATGTCGGCGAATTCAATGCAAGATTTATTACGTATTGGCGGTGGTTGCGAATTAGTACTTGATGGTCCAGTAACCTTTGATGCAGATGGCAAAACAACACGCTCGATTATATACTGTCAAGGAATACTAACAATGAATCATGCTGATGCGGTGGTGAAGAACTTTAGTGCCAGTAATCCTAATGTTGGAGCTATAAGTATAGATGGTAGCAGTGCTCAATTTTATTTGAATGATGGGATAATTGAAGATAACGCTATCACCAATCAATATGGCGGTGCGGGAGTGCGCGTAGCTAGTAGCGGATACTTTGAGATGAATGGCGGTATCATTAGAAATAACACATCAACAGCACTTCATAGTGCTGGTGGCGTAATGATTTATTCGTATAGAGGAAGTTCGACCCCATCCAATGCTCCTAAATCGAAATTTGTTATGACAGGTGGGGAAATATCAGGCAATAGAGCGACTGACGGGGCTGGCGTTTACTTGTATGGCGGTGACCCATATGGCAATGATTTTTATTCACGTTCAACCTTTGTAATGGACGGTGGGAAAATATCGAACAACACGGCTCGGCAAAGTGGTAGAAACAGTGGCGGCGGCGGTGTCTATGTTTTCATGGGAAGCGAATTCATAATGAATGATGGTGAAATCAGTGATAATGAAGCTGTTGGCATGGGTGGCGGCGTCGCGACTTATGATGGGTATGTTGCTATTTATGGCAAAGTCGGATATGGGACTACTTCTTGGTATGCGTTCTTTCCAGCTTCATTTACTATGAATGGTGGAAAAATTAATAATAATACAGCCAACGTGGCCCATGTCGGTGGTGATGGAGGTTGTGGCGGTGGAGTTTATTCTGGTTCTAACTATTTTAGACTTCATGCGGGAGAGATTATCGGCAATGTGGCGGGAAGACAAGGTGGCGGTGTTTATGTCGGTTCAGTTCCATATTCGATAGAACTAACAGATGCACTTATAACTAACAACGATGCGACACTTTTAGGTGGCGGAATATGGTTATGTCCAACGGGTGATGCCTTGTTTTACAGTCAAAAAAGTGCGGCTGTCTTCGATAATAGAACTACTGACGACCCATCCGCGGGAGATGATGTTGCCGTGGTTAGACAATCTGGTAAGATATTTGATATTAAACTGGCGGATAGGATGTTGGGTGGTGGAAGTACAAACTGGCATGATGATGGTGCAATAAATAGTACTACAGAGCTAGGAATGCCAATAGCAGGAGCTCCAAGATATGATAGTGATAACCCTTCACCGCGAACTAATCTCGAAGGAACTGATTTGGGAACGCTCGCACTTAAAGCGGTTCCGAGCGAAGCGGCTAAGAATTTGGCGAGGTCTCAGGCGAAGTTAAGAATAGAAGATAACCATTCAGAGCGTGGAGGCGGAATTGGTTCTAATGGAACACTTATTCTCGGAGATGCTGAAAGTATTGATAAGTCAATTGTTATCAAAAAAGAGTGGTCAAATCTTCCGGCTGGATTTACTGTCCCAGAAAAAGTAACGGTATACTTGCAAATTGATGGATTTAACTTAGATGAAATTGAACTAACAGCAGAAAACAACTGGACGGATAGCAGCATCACGGGATTACCAATGGATGCCGAAGTTAAAGTTGTTGAAGTAACCATGGAAAACTTTAAACCTTCTTATACATGGGTAGAAGAAGATGCCGGAAAAACTTTGATTGTAACGGTGGATAATGTTTATACGCCACGAGCCTCTTTGGAAATCACCAAGGTCGATGAAGATGACACAAATGTCGTATTGGCAGGTGTTGGTTATCAATTATATCGCGATGATATGCCTAAACAATATACTGGCGTAGATGCAGATGGTGATGCTACATGGGGTGATACCGCAACGACCTTTAGTACTGATAATCAAGGAAAGCTCCTTTTTGAAGGATTATCACCAGGGGATTATTTTGTTAAAGAGGTGGTTGCTCCAGCAGGTTACCAGCTAGATGAAACGATACATGAAATAGAAGTGACCCCCTATGATACAACGGTTATTAAAAGACAATTTACCAATAAAAAAATCCTCAAAGAGATAGAATTGACTAAGGTCGATGATAAAAATTCAAATACTAAATTAGCGGGTGCTAAATATATATTTATCAATGCGGATGACGAATATTGCACAAATGCGTCTGGTGTAGCGAATTGGGATGCTGACGCTGATAATGCATATGAATTCGAAACCGATGTAAACGGAAAGATTACATTTCCTAAAGTACCTCTAGGAACTTATTATGTCCAAGAAGTTGAGTCGCCAGCGGATTATGAACTAGATTCAACAAAATATGAAGTTAAAGTAACCGCAGAAAGCGAAAATATCATCAAAATAGAACGCACCAATAAAATGAGGACAAGAATTAAGGTGGTTAAGCGCTGGAAGGATGCTTCTGATAATGAGCTTAATATGAGCGATAGCATTGTCAAGGGAATAGTTGTTGAGCTGTATGCTAATGGCGAGGCAACAGGAAAGACCATTACCATTGAACCCGTATATGACGATGATAGTCAGTCATTTATTTGGGAAGGTGCATTTACAAATCTCGATGATGTAGATGATGAAAATGAAACTATTATATATACAATAGTTGAAAAAACCATCATTTACAAAGATGGGCTTTCTAATGCCTATAAGCTTGATTTCGAAGTGGACATTGAGGAGGGCGAAGGTGGCATCGACTTTATTATAACCAATACTATTATGGGTAGAATAACCATCACTAAAAAGGATGAGCATGGTGGTGTTTTAAAGGGAGTCAAGTTTAAACTATTTGCAACCGATGATAACTGGGTTGTCAAGGATGATGTGTTACCAATAGAGGGTCAAACGGGTGAAGATGGAACGATATCATTTGATAAATTGCCCGCTGGTAAATACCTATTGATAGAAACAGAAACCGTCGTTGGCAAGCAATTGTTAAAAGAAGGACTTAAAATTGAAATTCCTCTTTCTACAAATACGAAGTTAGATATTGTAGGTGACATGCCCGAAATATTGGAATTAAATACGGAGGAACATTTGTATTACCACTTATTTTATACAATTGTCAATCGTGTGGGTCTTGATATACCTAATACTGGCGGGCAAGGTGTCCACGCCATCTATGTACTTGGTGTATTATGCCTTGCGTTAAGTGGCTATATTCATAGCAAATCTAGACAAAAGGTGAAGCGGAAAAGTTAATGATTATGGGGCTGTGATAGCGTTATTATGGACACAAATAGATGTACTGCAGATTGAATACAAATAAATACATCGTTAACGTAAAGTTTTTGTAGGAAAATCGAATATTAAAAAAGAGGGTACCAACCTTTTGTGTTATGGTTTATTCATCACAAAAAACACACGAAAGGAAGGACCCTCTTTATGATTAATAATATACAACGTTTTTGGGAAAAAGGGATAAAAAATTTAGTAGGGAGCAAAGTGAGTAAAAAGGCTTGGTTTAAGATGCATATTTGGGGCTTGTAAAAAATCGAATAAGTAGGTATAGTAGTAGCAGAATTCTAAAATACATCAGGGTAACCTCGACCCGTTCAAATCCTACAGTAAATTTACGCCGTCCGCTGATTTGTGTATATTGACAGGGGGGGGGTATAACGTAGTACAATACAAGCAGAGTAAGTGGGAAATAATAGTGTGACATTATTTATTAAAAAAATTGTTACAGAGGCACTAAAAGAAATTATGGCAAATACTAAAAAGCATATATTAAATGAGTTAGAGGATATAAAATACATGATAGTTCAATTCATTTTATTGTAGAGCGGTTTTGCATATGGATTTCAAGAATATTCATTTGTAACAAAGAGATGGAGTTGAGGCACATCTTTAGAACGGATTGTCCAAAGATAATGGTGAAAAAAAGATTTGTTTGTCTAATGTGCATTTTCTTGGCGGTAATTGTTTTGTTGATTTTCAATTGGAAGGATGACGTAAATATAACATCTATATCAGCAAGTTATTATAGTAGTTGCTATACTACAAGTGATGGTAGTTTATATGCGTTGGGAGTTAATATAGCTGAAGAAAAGGGTACGAAAAATAATTTTTTCATTGACAAACCACAAAAAATCAGTGTGCCTGGTAAGGTGAAAAAAGCGGTGGTATCTCTAAATTCACTGGCCTATGTTGAGGAAAGTGGCGATGTATATATATTGGGAATTTATGGGCGTGGAAGAGATGGGAATTATCTAGAAACAAATCGACCCATGAAAGTTGAGGGATTAACTAATATAAGGGACATAAAGGCAGGAGAAATGCATTTTTTAGCGCTATGTTACGATGGAACGGTATGGGCATGGGGAGAAAATGAGTATTATCAAGTTTCTAGTGAAATTAATAATGAAACATGGACGCCACAGAAAGTGAAGATTTCTGAGAGAGTAATGGGAATTGAGTGTGGATTTTATAATTCGTGTGTCTATACAGAAAACCAAGTATACATTTGGGGTGAGGATGCGTTTGGGCTAACAGAAAAAATGATTATTAAGGATAAATATATTTTAAATGTTAATTCTGTTCAGGATGTATCTATAGGTAGAAATCATTTTGTTGTTATAGTGGAAGATGATGTTTTAGGGTATGGAAGTAATGCCTTTGGGCAAATGGGAGGAACTGAAGATTTTTTGTATGGTGCTTCCTTAGATTTTGAAAACGTGGACGAGATATCTTGTGGTATAACCTCAACAGTCTTTTTGATGGATGATAATGTTTTTTATTTAGGAGATATCAACCCTTTTGATGATGAAAAAGAAAAAAGGGAACTTAGTTATTGCAATTTAAAACTAGAGGAAATTCTTCTAGTTGAGTGTAAGTCGTTTCATTTAATCAGTGCAAATAAAAAAAACATTGAGTGGCATGGTTATAGTCCAGATGATGTGTCTTATAATAAAAGGGAAATCAATAACGGTGAGTTGAATGTAGCGCTAATTGACACAGGGGTCGATGTGAACAATGAAATGATACGTAAATTATTGGGGAAATCAAAACGTACGACATCTGATTCGGGAATATACTCACAAATATCAGCTTGGAATTTATGTGATGGAACAGAAACTGTATTTGAGGACGTATCTACGGATGCACATGGAACAAGCATGTTGGGATTGATTTTGGACGTAAAATGGCCTGCTAATTCAAACGATATTGTAAGTTATCAAGATGATTTCAATGTAATAGTTTTAAAGGCAATAAATGGTACAGGAGGAAAGTTTATCGATATATTGACAGCTATTAGTATAGCGGAATCGAAGAATTGTCAAATAATTAATTGTAGCTTTTCTATTAATAAGCAATGTTATGAGAACATTATAGAGAAGAGGGTGAAGAGTTCAAATTCTTTCTTTGTATTTTCTTTGAAAAATGATATAGAGCAAGACATAGCAATTATTGAATCATCAAATGTTTTATATGTTTTTGATGGAACAACAAATGGAGATATTGAAGGTAATGTGTTGGGCACAAAATTAGGAGAAGTTAAACTTTTGGGATGCAACAATGAAGTGATACTTAAACAAAGCAATTCATGTGCAACAGCGTACGTGACAAATAAAATAGCGAATATGTTTTTATGTGGCGATATGCGATTATCGGCTGATAATATTATAGAAAAGTATATGCACATGAATTATCAAAAGGGCAATTAGAGAGATAGTGGCTAATTTAGTGTATGTATAGTGAGGGAGGAGGTGGAGAGATTGAAAAAGCTAAAGAAAACAAAACTGTTCAAAGTGGTAATTTTCAGTGTTGGCATAGTATTCATATTTTTCTTAGGAATTAACATAGTTCCTAGGTTTATGGTTGGCACGGTAATAGATGTTACTGGAGAACCTGTAGAAATTCAGGAGGGGATATATGCTTTGCCTGGAGTAGCTGATTACATGACAGAGCAAGAGATACAGGAGTTTGCGGATGAATATGGTGAAGATGAAATGGTTATAATTTATGAGGTTGGAAATTAAATACTAATTTGTGGAGGATTTACAATTGAAAGAACTAAAAATTACAAAAAGAATGGTTGCTTTGCTGTCTGTAATATGTTTGGTTACTAGTGTTTTGCCTACTGTATCAATTTATGGAGTAGGGGATGCTCAAAATGCTGGTGATATTATAGTTTCTGAATATGAGATAGCGGAAGAGTTTGAAGTCATTACAGCAGATAACGAGACCAAAGAGATATTGGTTGATAGTGAATTAGTTAATGCTGTCAGTGAAGACAGTATTGAAAAGCTTGTTGAGATTAATCCAGAGGCAGAACAAATAGAATTAAAAACAATGGACAATTTTTTGGAATCTGAAGCGATCCCAGAGCAAGTTGCAATTCTTACTGACGATAACATGCTAGTGAATGTGAACATTAACGATGAAATTCTCGAGAAGGTTGAGCCACAAGATATTTTAGACATTATTGAAGAAAATGATTTGGACAATTTTTCGACTGTCACAATTAATGATATTGAAAGTATAGAGTATGATGATGATGTCTTATATTCTATGGAGGAAGTTTCTGATTTTTCCGAGGGAGAGATTCTTTTCGATAGTGAGGAAGAACTTGTTGAAGCTGTAGATGAAGCTATTGAAGAATTAGAAGTTGTGGGGGATGAGGCAGTAGAGAATTCAGTAATTGGTATAGAGACACAATGGAAGGCATCGGACATAATGAGAACTACCACTACCCTTAGAAACTATGGTTCGCAGTATGTTTGGAAGGATGTATTTATTGCCAGTGCTGCTAGAGGCGAAACCTATACACTGACAAAAAAATTCTCCACTTCTGTAACGTTATCTTTAACAGGAGGTGCTGTATTTAGTGGCGTATCAGCTAAATCAGGATTAAAGACAAGTGTATCCTACTCAGTGGCAAAGAGCTATAAATATAGTGGACCGAAAGCACCATATAATTCAAGGGAATATAGAGTTAAGCTATATGCGGGAAATTGCTATGTTGAGCAATTGGTACGAGGCTATCCATCTAAGAATCTCAGGAAATATTATGCAACCTATAGAGTACCAGTGAAATATGCGTCATATAGTATTGATAAAAAAATCAAGTAAGAGGATATTGCTGCATGCGAGTAATTGTAGTGTATTGTAATGCTGTAGGAGGACTGTTGTAAAATAACTGGGTAACATTTGAGTTATGGAGTATAGTCCTCTTTTTATGTAGGGAGTGAAAAGTCTGTAAATGAAGATTGGATTTTCAACTCCTTTTCAGATGAATTTCCCAAGGGTGTTTCTTAAAATGCAACTAGCGCCAAATAGGGTGATGGAATAGCGATTGATGAATCGGTATTGATGAATTGATGAATCGAACACGAAAAAACATTGACAGCAACACGTAAAAAATATATAGTAATAATGATAAATTTAATAGGGGAGCTTGTGCTGACAGGCTGAGAGGAAGGATACACCTTCGACCCATAAACCTGATTTGGATAATGCCAACGTAGGAATATAATGCGTACACAAGTAGCAGGTATACCGAACTGGTAGATTTGCTACTTTTTTTGTCATTCAGGTGCCTAGCGATGAGAGGAGATTTATAAGATGACATCGACTACTATTATTACAGCTTTGTTTGTCTTGACATATCAGATATTTACGATATGGCATTGTCGAACAATAAAATTAAAGGCTAGAGATCTTGCGATTGGCGGGATGATTGCAGCATTGACAATTGTTTTTAGTTTTGCAGTTAGAGTGCCACTGCCAACTGGTTCGGCAGTTACGCCGTTAGCGGCCGTGCCAATTATGCTATTGGCGGTAGTTTATGATGAAAAGCTAGCTATGTTATGTGGATGGCTAACTGGTATATTGGTAATATTTTTATTACCAAGTTGGCAACCAGTTCACTGGGCGCAAATCCCTGTAGAACATTTGATTTGCCTATCATGTCTTGGATATGCAGGTATATTCCATACGGTGAATAAACTGAAACTTTTAGGAGCGATGGTAATAGCATTATCAATTCAAGTGATAGGGCATATTTTATCGGGAGTTCTTTTCTTTTCGGTGTATGCCCCAGAGGGCATGAGTCCTTGGGTATACAGCTTAACATATAACTTGTCGGCCAATATTCCAGAGGCCGGTATTGCTATAGCGATTATGCTACTAATACCGTTAAAAAGCATCAAGAAATCATTACAGGGGATTGCTGATAGATAATGATGAATTAATTATCTCAATTCCAAAAAATTTTGACTACATAGATAAACGCCGCCGAGTAATATGGAAGTATCTTGTAACTTAGAAGGTACAAGGCGACAATATTTACGCAAGGTATTATGAAGTCGATTAGCAATGACATCACATACTTCGGGACAATACATCGTAAATGAACTGTTGATAACAATAGTGTCGGGGTTAAAGGTGTGCAATAGATTATTAATGCCGATAGAGATATATTTGATAAAAAGGTCCATGGTGCGAAGCGCATCAGGGTCCTTTTTGCCGTATAAAACAGCAAAATCCTCAGCGTTAATTTTACGCCCTTTTACAGTGGAGAGTTCCTTCAATAAAATCCGCTCAGAAGCATATTGTTCAAGGCAACCAAGATTACCGCAAGGACACACCCTACCATCGACCTCGATAATCGTATGTCCAAACTCGCCAGCATAGCCATCTTGTCCTGAAATCAATTGATTATTCATGATAATTCCTAGTCCAATTCCAGAGTGAATACTGATGTTGAGTAAATTTTCCTTATGGAACGAATAAGCCCATTCGCCAAGCGCAGAAAGGTTCGCTTCATTTTCTAAAATGACAGGCAAATTAAAGGCTTTCTCTAGATGCTTCGCAAAAGGGATGGCCTCATATGGAGTATATGGAAAAAAGACAACTTCGTTATCATAAACCACACCATGAATAGCCAGCGAAATACCCACCGTACCATAGTGACTGTCGGGAACTTGGGTGAGAGTTTCGACAATGATGTTCTCTACTTTTTCTAGAATATTTTCGCGACCAGCATCATTAGGGAAGCGTTTCAAAAAGCAGTTTTCGCCCACTAAATTAGCAGTCAACACGGTGATGTAGTCAGCTGATAAATCAACGGAAATGACATAACCACAATTTTTATTGAGCTCTAAAAGAATAGGGCGACGACCTTTTTTGACTTCGCCACTACCAACTTCTAAAACCAAAAATCGGTCAATAAGTGTTTGCACAATGGCAGAGATAGTGGCCTTGGTAAGCCCTAATTGGACAGCGATAGTCGCACGAGAAATAGGTCCTTTTGACATAATTGTATTTAAGACCAGTTGCGTATTCATATCACGAATTAGTTCTTGACTACCAGTTATCATTTAATTCCCTCTTTCTTTTGTGAAAGCCCTTGCAATTTGGCTCAGAAGATTGTAAAATTATTATAACACATTTAGTTTAGCGAATAAACAAATAAATGTAACTTTATGAAACAGGAGGCGAAAATATGGAAATCAAAAAAGTTACCGACCCTGCTTTTAGCAAATACGGAAGAGTTTTAGACTTAGACGTTTCTGATTTGTTAAGCAAGCTAGCGACGACGAAAGTTCCCGGAGATGTTTTTTACACACCATCAGATGCAAACCTTGAAAGCTGTGTTGAGTTTAATGAACTTAGCAATAGCATTTTTGGTGGTATGCCAATCCAAATTGGATATTGCAACGGCCATAACAAATTATTGAATGCTGTCGAATATCATCGTGACTCAGAGATTAACATTCCCGTTGGAACTACCATTTTTATGTTAGGCGCGCAACAAGATGTAGGAGATGACTTTAGTTATGACTCTTCTAAAATGGAAATTTTTGAAGCACCAGGCGGAAGTGTAGTAGAATTTTATGCAACAACACTTCACTTTGCACCATGTCATGTGGATGAAAGTGGCTTCCAAGTGGCAGTGGTGCTTCCTAAAGGAACAAATACTGATGCACCACAGATTGCCGGCAACTACGCTGAGGACAAATTACTATTTGCACGCAACAAATGGTTGATTGCTCACGAAGAATGGGCAGGCAAAGGGGATGCATTTGTGGGTATCAAAGGAGCAAACTTAAGCATTTAAAGATATAAGGCATATAACAACAAAATAATCGGAGGAAAAAAGAATGAAAAACGCACCAGAAATGAAAATCGGAATTGTAGCAGTAAGTAGAAACTGTTTCCCAAGAGAGCTTTCAGAGAGAAGAAGAGCAGCAGTAGTTAAGGCTTATGGGGCTAACTATGATGCCAGCCAAATTTACGAAAGTAAAGTTGTAGTTGAAAGCGAGCTTCACATGGTAGACGCTCTTGCGGATATAAACAAAGCAGGATGTAACGCATTAGTTGTATACCTTGGCAATTTTGGACCAGAAATCCCTGAGACCTTAATGGCAAAACATTTTGCTGGACCAGTTATGTTTATCGCAGCAGCAGAAGAAACTGGCGATAACTTAGTGCAAGGTCGCGGCGATGCATACTGTGGTATGCTAAATGCTAGCTACAACTTACAACTACGCAATATCAAAGCATACATTCCAGAGTATCCAGTTGGCGACGCGCAAGATTGTGCAAAAATGATTAGTGAATTCGTACCAATCGCTCGTGCGGTTGTAGCACTTAACAGCCTTAAAATCATCACTTTCGGACCTCGTCCACTTGATTTCTTGGCTTGTAATGCGCCAATCAAGCAATTCTACAACTTAGATGTTGAAGTTGAAGAAAATTCAGAACTTGACCTATTTGAAGCTTTCAACAAACATGCTGGCGATGCACGTATTCCTGATATCGTTAAAGAAATGGCAGCAGAACTTGGTGACGGCAATAAAAAACCAGAAATTCTAGAAAAACTTGCACAATACGAAATAACATTACTTGACTGGGTTGAAGAACACCGTGGTTACAGAGAATATGTTGCAATTGCAGGCAAATGCTGGCCGGCCTTCCAAACTCAATTTGGATTTGTACCATGCTATGTTAATGGTCGTCTAACCGCAAAAGGCATTCCAGTATCTTGTGAAGTGGATATGTACGGTGCGTTAAGTGAATTTATCGGATATTGCGTAAGTGAAGATACAGTTACATTGCTTGATATTAATAACACTGTACCAAAAGATATGTACAAAGAAGGTATCGAAGGCAAATTCGATTACACATTAGAAGATACATTCATGGGCTTCCACTGTGGTAATACAAGTGCTTCAAAATTATCAGCTTGGGAAATGAAATATCAAATGATTATGGCTAGAGCATTACCGGAAGAAGTTACCCAGGGAACACTTGAAGGCGATATCATTCCGGGTGACATCACATTCTACCGCATTCAAAGTACTGCGGATAACAAACTTCGTGCTTATATTGCACAGGGTGAAGTTCTTCCAGTAGCAACTAAGTCATTTGGTGGTATCGGTATTTTCGCTATTCCAGAAATGGGCAGATTTTACCGTCATGTACTGGTTCAAGGTGGATATCCGCATCATGGTGCGGTTGCATTTGGACACTTCGGTAAACCTTTATATGAAGTATTCAAATATATTGGCGTTGATTGTGATGAAATTGGTTTCAATCAACCAAAGGGAATGCTTTACAAAACTGAAAACCCATTTTAACAGACGATAAGCGAGGATGAATATATGTTATATATTGGAGTGGATTTAGGGACATCAGCAGTTAAGTTGCTGTTGATGGATGAAAAAGGAGCGATTAAAAATATCGTTTCTAGAGAGTATCCTTTGGATTTTCCTAATCCTGGTTGGTCGCAGCAAGAGCCAACTGATTGGTGGAATGCGGTAGAAGAAGGATTAGTAGAACTTACGGACAATTACGACAAAGAGGCAGTTGCTGGTATTAGTTTTGGTGGACAGATGCATGGACTAGTGGTTCTTGATGAAAATGATAACGTTATTCGTCCAGCAATTCTGTGGAATGATGGTCGAACAGGCAAAGAGACAGAATATCTTAATACCGTGGTTGGCAAAGATAAACTCTCAGAATATACAGCCAACATCGCTTTTGCTGGTTTTACAGCACCTAAAATTTTATGGATGCAAAACAACGAGCCAGACAAATTTGCCAAGATTAAGAAAATCATGCTACCAAAAGACTATATCGCTTACAAATTATCAGGCGTACATTGTACAGATTATTCTGATGCATCAGGTATGTTACTCTTAGATGTCAAGAATAAATGCTGGTCTAAGGACATGATGGAAGTCTGTGGCATAACTGAAGAACAATTGCCAAAGTTATTTGAAAGTTATGACGTTGTCGGTGACATCAAACCAGAATTGGCTGACAAATTCGGCTTTCCAGCAAACGTTAAAATTGTTGCCGGAGCGGGAGATAATGCCGCAGCAGCAGTAGGGACAGGAACAGTTGGCGACGGTATGTGTAATATTTCCCTAGGAACTAGTGGAACCATCTTCATCTCTAGCCAAAACTTTGGTGTTGATGAGCATAATGCATTGCATGCTTTCGCTCATTCAGATGGTAATTTTCATTTGATGGGCTGCATGTTAAGCGCCGCTTCATGTAACAAATGGTGGATGGAGAGTATCTTAAAGACAGATGATAACCAAGCAGAGCAAGCAGCAATTGGTGCTCTTGGTGAGAATAACGTATATTTCTTACCATATCTGATGGGCGAACGTTCGCCTCATAACAACCCTGATGCGCGCGGAACATTTATCGGTATGACGATGGATACTAGCAGAGCTGACATGACCCAAGCGGTTCTAGAAGGGGTTGCATTTGGTATTAGAGACTCTTTTGAAGTAGCGA
>JGI994J12354_10004127_pt1 | contig 13199 bp, 10 predicted proteins | sample IntmicLarv3ML3BL_FD_12354 | JGI IMG/M metagenome (IMG submission 12354)
ATGGATGCGAATATATATTTCATCTGGAGGAGAATGTCGTTTTCCACAACGGCAAGGCCTTCGGCGCGGATGATGTGGTTTTCTCTTTAAAAAGGCTTTCCGGGCTTGATGGCGGCAAGGCTGCCAGCAGCAAGTTTGAGGATTTGGCAAGTGTTGAAAAAACAGGCGATTATACCGTTAAGGTTATATTAAATAATAAAGACGCATCTTTTCTCGGAAAATGCATGACTGCTGTTATTCCTGAGGGCTATAACGAGCAGGCTGACAAGCCCGTTGGAACGGGGCCTTATAAATTCAGCGCTTTTCAAGCGGGGCAACTTACGAGGCTCACATTAAACACAGATTATTACAACGAAAACCGAATGGGCAAAATATCAGAGGTTGAATTTATTTTAATGCCTGATGACAGTGCTAAAATCATGGCCCTGCGCTCGGGCTCGATTGATTTGTTCGAGGCTTCAGGTGAAACCATCAGCCAATTGGGCGATGAATTCACAAAATTCCACAGCCTTTCCAATACCGCGCAAATTCTGGCTTTGAATAATACAGCGGAGCCTTTTGATAACCCTAAGGTGAGAACCGCCATTAATTACGCAATTAACAGACAGGAAATCGTTGATATTATATCCGGAGGAATGGGCTACCCTATTTATACTTCCTTTACGCCTTCCATGGAAGCTTGGTATAACAAGGATACCGAAAACACATATTCCTTCGATCAGGAAAAAGCAAAGGAATTGCTGAAAGAAGCCGGCTTTGAAAGCGGCTTCGATATGGAAATCACCGTGCCTTCCAATTATCAAATGCATGTGGATACGGCTCAGGTTCTTATTAATCAGCTTGAAAAAATCGGCATAAGAGCCGTTATTAAGCAAATTGAAATGGCGCAATGGACCGGTGAGGTTTATACGGATGCCAATTATCATTCAACTATAATCGGCTTAGGCGGCAAGGTTGAGCCTCACGATATAATAGTTCGCTTTGAATCAAGCTATTACCGTAACTTCTATAAATTCAGCAATGGGGAATATGATAAAATTGTGGCAGACGGCATAAATGAAAATGATATAAATAAGCGCAAGGAGCTTTATGCAAGGGCTCAGGAAATTATTACCGATGAATCCGCGGCAATATTTCTCCAAGACCCCGGCAGGGACATGGCTTGCTTGAAAGAAGTAAAGGGTTTTGTATCCTACCCCATTATTTATTGGGATTTGGCAAGCCTGTATTTTCAATAGGCGCTTGAAATATTACGGAAAAATACTTTGTGCAATAACGGATATAGGCTCACCTTTATCGGGTTGAGCCTTCGCTTTCCTAAAAAAGACTGCGGATGACGGATAAAGCTCGCTTATGCGAAGGTTTCTCCCGCTTATGAAAGCCGTTGTATTACATTATCTAAAATAGGAATGATATAAAATGAAAGAATTGGCAGATAAATTCATAGCGTTTTTGGTGAGCCTTGTACTCATATCTGTTATTGTTTTTTTCGTATTCCAAATACTGCCCGGAGACCCTGCTTTGATAATTCTTGGGGCCGATGCTGACATAAATCAGTTGGAAGCCCTGCGGGAATCTATGGGCTTGAATCTGCCGCTTTCGGTTAGATATTTCAACTGGGTAAAAGGCGCATTAACCGGGGATTTGGGCATATCCGTAAGATATAATATGCCGGTTTCGGAGCTGATTTCAAACAGCTTGCCTATAACCCTAACCATGGGAGGCATGGCTCTTGTCATGTCCGTGGCCATCGGGCTTGTTCTTGGCACGCTAATCAGCAAGCTGGGCGACACTGTGTGGGGTCAGCTTCTCTCCGCGTTGACTCAGGTTGGGCTTGCTATACCCACGTTTTGGCTGGGCATTATGCTGATGTTGGTATTTTCTGTTACGTTCAAGCTTTTCCCAACAACAGGCTATATAAGCTATCAGGATGATTTTTTAGGCTTCGCAAAGGGGCTTTTTTTGCCGGCCTTGGCGCTTGCCATAGGTAACAGCGCGATTATAATAAGATTTTTCAAAAACAGCGTAAACGATAATATGAGCCTTGATTATGTTCGCACGGCTCTCAGCCGCGGCTGCAACGGCAACCGGGTTCTGTTTACTCATGTTTTCAGGAACGCTTTGCTGCCGGTTATAACCATTATAGGCATGATAGCCGCAGAAACCTTGAGCGGGAGCATGATAGTGGAAAATATTTTTTCCCTGCCGGGCTTGGGCCAGCTTATTATCGCGGCCATATCCACGAGGGATTTGCCTCTGGTTCAGGCATCCTGCCTGTTTGTGGCATTTGTAGTGGTCAGCGTTAATTTTATTGTGGATGCTCTTTATAAATTCGCCGACCCCAGATTGCGGGTTCAGTAGGAAATTGCGCGGCTTTAAAGTCTATAAAATATAATCAAGTATCAAGCGTTTTAATAAAACTGCTTTTAATATCACTTGAGAAGGACTCGCTTTATGAAAAGATTTTTTTTGAATAAAACATTCGCCGCAGGCTTTATATTGGTTTCTTTTTTGGCGCTGATATGTATAATCAGCCTGTTTTTCACCCCCTACCCGCCTAATGAAATGTTCTCCGAATTTCGCAATAGCCCGCCTTCTCCTAAGTTTTGGATGGGTACGGATAATTTCGGCAGGGATATTTTGAGCCGGATTATGGCAGGCAGCCAAACTGCTTTTGTCATAGGCTTTTTCAGCGTGGCAATCGGTATGCTTATAGGGGTTTGCTTAGGCTCATTTGCAGGATATTTCGGCGGAATTTTCGATATTTGCCTTACGAGGATAATTGATGTTCTCATGGCTTTTCCCACGGTTTTGCTGGCGCTGATGTTTATTGCGGTTTTCGGCGGAGGTACACGCAATACTTTTGTGGTGCTTGGGCTTATGTCGGTTCCCCGTTTCGCCCGCCTTGCCCGCAGCAGCTTTATGAAGGAAAAGGTTATGGAATATGTGGATGCGGCCAAGCTGAAAGGCGCCGGCAATCTGCGGATTATTTTTATACACATATTGCCGAACACCATATCGCCCCTTATTGTAAACGCGGCTTTCAGCTTTTCCATGAGCGTTATGACGGAGGCCGGTTTGAGCTATCTTGGTTTGGGCGTTGCGCCTCCATACCCAAGCTGGGGCAGAATGCTTAAGGAATCTCAGGTTTATTTGCACAACGCGCCATGGTACGCGGTTTTTACGGGGCTCGCCATAGTTATAATGGTGCTCGGTTTCAATTTGCTGGGCGATGGGCTCAATGATGTATTGTTTAAAGGCTCCAAATAGGGGCATTAAGAAATATCCGCAGTAATTAAAAATTATTCGGGCGAAGGTTGCTGATTTCGTGTAGATTTCAGGAAAGTTTTGGAAAGTTTTTGCATACTTGTAAGTTTCAAAATATGTAAAAGCTACGGATATGTTTTCAAGCGGAGCCGGGATTTTAGCGATTAATCTTCCCTCGCCGATTTTTCGTATATTTTACTACTAAAAAAAATTTACCTTCCGGAGGTAAATAATTTGGATAAATTGCTTGAAATAAACAACTTATGCGTGAAAATTAAGGATCGCCTCCATGGGGATTTTTTTGCCGTGCGGGATTTGAGCTTGAATATAGACAAAGGCTCGGCTTTGGGAATCGTAGGTGAATCCGGCAGCGGCAAAACCGTTACGGCTTTGGCCGTCATGGGCTTGGCGTCTAAGGATAGCCGAATCAGCGGAGAGGGCATTAACTTCTGCGGCAGGAATTTGCTTGAGCTTAACCAAAAGGATTATGCAAAAATTCGCGGCAGGGATATGTCCATGATTTTTCAAGACCCTGTTACGGGTTTAAACCCTCTAATGAAAATAGGCAGGCAGGTGGAAGAAAGCTTGCTGCTGCACACGGATTTAACCCCCGAGCAAATAAAGAGCGAAACCATAAACATGATGAGCTACACCGGCCTTAAAGATGCCGCTAAGCTTTACAATGCCTACCCTCATCAGCTTTCAGGCGGAATGCGGCAGAGGGTTATGATTGCCGCCGCTATTATAGCGAAGCCTAAGCTTATTATCGCAGATGAGCCCACAACAGCCCTAGATTCAACCACTCAAACGCAAATTCTAAATATGTTTAAAAAATTTAAGGAGGAAAATCAAACCTCTCTTATGTTTATTTCCCATAATTTCGGCGTTATAAATTATATAAGCGATTATATTGCGGTTATGTATCAGGGCTATGTTATGGAATACGGCGATAAAGAACATATTACGGAGAATCCCCTGCACCCTTATACAAAGGCGCTTATTAAATGCATACCCACAGAAGGCATGAAGGGCCGGGCGCTTTTCAGCATAAAAAATGATTTTTCAAGCAAATATGCCGATAACCATTGTCCGTTTTTCAGCCGCTGCGATTATGCCGATAAAAAATGCACCGAAAGCTTCGAAGCCAAGCATATAGACGGCAGATATATCAGATGCGCAAGGATTGGAGAAATATAATTGGAGAAAATTATATTGAAAGTTGAAAATATTAATAAATCTTTCCCCTTGGCCAAATCCGGCTTTTTTGACAAGCTCGAATATAAGCAGGCGCTTTCAAACGTAAGCTTAACTCTTGAAAAAGGCAAGGTTCTTGGCATTGTAGGTGAATCCGGCAGCGGAAAATCCACCTTAGGGCGTATTATAACAAAGCTTATCCTCCCCGACAGCGGAAGTGTAAGCTACAACGGCATGGATATAACCCATATGAACCAAAAAGATTTTGCCCCTTACAGGAAGGATATACAGATGATTTTTCAAAATGCTTATTCTTCCTTGAATCCCAACAAAACCATTGGCTGGCTTTTGAAGGAAAGCCTTGATATAAATACGAAGCTTAGCGAAAGCGAAAAATCGCTTAAGGTTGATGAAATGATGGACATGGTAGGCCTGCGCAACGTGCTTAAGGGCCGCTACCCAAAGGAGCTTTCCGGCGGAGAAAGGCAGAGGGCCGTTATCGGCTGCGCGCTTATGAGCGACCCTAAAATTATAGTTGCCGATGAGGCCGTTTCCGCGCTGGATGTTTCCGTTTCCGCAAAAATACTCAATTTAATGAATGAGCTTAAGGAAAAGCTGGATTTATCCTATATTTTCATATCTCATGACCTTGGAGTTGTCAATTATATAAGCGATGATATTGCAATATTATATAACGGCGAGATTGTGGAAAGCGGCTCGGCGGAAGAAATATTTAAAAATCCGAAAAATAATTATACAAAAGAGCTTTTGGCCGGAACTTTTGTCTACAATATTTCGTCTCAATAAATATAATCTTGAAGGATTATTGTTTTGCGTATCAAAATCACCTATTACCAGAGATTTTCTTGAAAAGAAGGTTAATATTCGCTTGAGAAGCAATCGGCTCAATTTTCAAGAAGCGCATTAAAGGAGGATTTTTATGAGAAATTTCAAAAAAGGACTGGCACTTATTATGGTTTTCGTTTTCGGATTCAGCATTATGGCTTTCGCCGAAAGCACAAGCGCGACAACAATCGTTATGAAAATCGGTAGCTCCCAAGCCATTTACAACAATGAGGAAATTGTAATCAGCCGGTCGGATCCATCCGTAACTCCGGTAATAGTTGATGGGCTGACATATGTTCCTTTGGAATTTATTAATTTGCATTTTAACACAGCGGTGGATACCGGCGCTGTTAAAACCATAACACAAGATGATATTATTCTCGCGCCGCTGAGAAAATTGGCGGAGGAGCAAGGCTATAATGTGTATTATAAAGACGACGTTATTGTTATTTCCGGCGATAAAAATGCCAAGACCCCTTCTGACAAAGTTATTGGGGAATATGCCGAAAGACTCAGCGGCTTGCCTGTTGTGGGCACGAATAAAAAGCTCCATACATTGTTAGGAGAAGAAATTCCTCAGTTATTTAGCGGGAAGCCTTTGGCAGGCTCAAGCGGCGGCGCGCCCATGGGAATTGCCATGGATCAAGGTGCGATGCTTGAATCTTCCGTTCCTACGGCTCAAGCGGCCGCTCCGGCTGCGGCGCCTACCATGGGTACTGGAGAAAGACAGAAGGACATGGCAGATTCTACAGTGGCTCAAGAGGCAGGTTTTTCCGGCACAAACACGCAGGTTAAAGGCGTTGATGAAGGCGACATTATTAAAACCGACGGGAAATATATTTATTTTTCTCCCGGGGCAGGCAATTATGTAAGCATCGTTAAGGCTCTGCCCGGAAACGAGATGAAGGAAGTTAAGCGCATTGAATTTGGCGATTATTACATAAGCGACATGTATCTTAGCGACAATCAGCTTATCGTTATCGCAAACGGTTATAAAAATGTAGATGAAATGCCTGCTTATGCAACTGCCAGCCCATCCATCGGCATTTCCGATTCAAAGCTCACCGTTCGATATATGATGCCCTATTACATGGGTCAGGCCGTAACAAAGGCATTTGTTTACGATACAAGCAATATGGACAATGTTAAAGAAGTTAAAACTTTTGAAATAGACGGAAATATTAACAGCTCTCGGAAAATCGGCGACAATTTGTATCTTATTACCCAGTCCTATGTTAATCAAGTGGGTATAAGCGGCGGGGAATACAAATATGATTTGCCCAGCTATAAGGATTCCGCCACGAACAAGGAAAAAGATATTAGTTTGGCTCAATTATTCTATCTGCCTGAGGCTATCAACCAGAGCGTTACCACTATATCCGGCATTAAGCTGAACGATTTGAAAGCGGAAGCTGTAATGATCTCCTACCTCGGCAACAGCGAGACAATTTATATGTCCACAGAGAATTTATATATCACCACCACAAGCTATAATTACAATAATAACAGGGCTTATGCCCCAAGCAATCACACAAATATTTATAAATTCGCGCTGGATAACTCTAAAGTAACATTTTCATCAAGGGGTAAGGTTGAAGGCACAATCCTTAACCAATTCGCCATGGATGAGTATGACGGGCATTTCAGAATAGCCACCACCACTTGGATAAATAACGGCGGCCGTTCGAACAACATGTTTGTGCTGGATAAAAATATGAACAAAACCGGCCAGATTACAAACATCGCCCCTAATGAAAATATATATTCCGTAAGGTTCTTAGGCGATAAGGCTCATATGGTTACTTTCGAGGTTGTGGATCCGCTTTTTGTAATCGATCTTAAAAACCCCGCAAAGCCGACGATTTTAGGCGAGCTTAAAATCCCGGGATACAGCACCTATCTCCACCCTTATGATGAGAATCATTTAATCGGCTTCGGCTACGATGCCGATAATGACGGAAATACAAGAGGCTTGAAGCTTTCCATGTTTGATATTTCAGACCTTTCAAACCCTAAGGAAAAATTCACCACAGTAATCGGCGACAGAGGTTCACACTCAGAATTGATTTACAACCACAAGGCGCTGCTTTTCAGCAAGGAAAAGAATATTTTCGCCTTCCCTCTTGAAGTTAGAACGCTGACTCCAGCCGAGAAAAACGACCGCTGGGCTTACGGTAAATTCGCCTTCCAAGGCGCTTATGTTTACTCCATAGACATGGAGAAAGGCTTTGTGCTGGATGGCTCCATATCCAACAATGACAGCAAAACGGAAGGTAATTACAACGAATATGTGCAGCGTATACTCTATATTGAGGATACCCTGTACACGGCTTCAAACCAATCCATCGTGGCAACGGATTTAAATTCATTCGCAAGGCAGGGCAAGGTTGAGGTTAATTAAACAGGCTGCCGTAATGTTCGGCCGCATAAAAAAATATAGATAAATTAAAGGCCTGAACAGTCATTTCACATGATTATTCAGGCCTTTTATATGCCGCGCTTTATTCCGCCACAATCGTTTCCCCATCATAATGAACCAGCCGGCTACTAGGCCCGCGCGCCCGGCTTCTATATAAATCATTATTCATTGTGGGAAACATTGAGTTAATATAAAGCCCTGCCGAAAAAATCGGAAAATAATCGTATTCCATAAAATCACCCCGGATTTATTATCTGCTTCTACCGCGATTTTATTCCGGCGATTTATTTGATATTTTCTCGCGGGTTCATTTAGAAATGATTAACTATTTCGATTGATTTCGACATAAAACTTCTTTGAATTTTATCAAAAATATTTTTAAGGCATATATTCTGTTTTTGGCATTATTCCCTTGATTTCCCTGATTTTACATTAATTTTCATTTTTCAGCAAAAAATGGCAGGAAAGTTGTACAAAAATCGGTTTTCCCCTTATATTTCGCGGGTATTCTATATGATTTTAAATGCTTTGGAATAATTTTTTACGAAAAATGTCATATTTTTTCGTAAAATGTAATAAAACCCTTTTACAAACAAACTTTTTGGTGTATAATGGAGACAGCACAAATCGCAGCGGCGATTTGTGCTGTCTCCGAGTATATTTTTCCGAAGGAAAAATGTACGAGCTTCGAGGTGTTTTCCGTCAGGGAACAGTCTAGTCCGAGTTTGGTTGTACGAGCTTCGAGGTGTTTCCCGTCAGGGAACAGTCTAGTCCGAGTTTGATTGTACGAGTTTCGAGGTGTTTCCCGCCAGGGAACAGTCTAGTCCGAGTTGGATTGTACGAGCTTCGGCAAAATTTTTTACATTCTTTGGTCGTATATTTTGCACAATTTAAGGCCGATGAATAAATTGTATTAGCGCTTCGTATATAATTCATAATACATATTTTATATATAATTTCATTTCGTTTATTGGTTTACAGGAGATATTGAAGGTACATAAAGGAGATAATTTATGTTTAGCATGTTTGGAATGCTGGGCGCCGATATGGGCATTGATCTGGGCACCGCAACCGTTCTTGTATATATTAAGGGACAGGGCATTGTGCTGCAAGAGCCCTCTGTTGTGGCTATTGAGAAGAACTCAAACTCTATAGTGGCCGTCGGAGAAGATGCAAGGCGTATGCTTGGCCGCACCCCGGGTAATATTGTAGCCATAAGGCCTTTGCGCGAAGGCGTCATATCAGATTACGAAATAACGGAAAAAATGCTTAAAGCTTTTATACAGAAGGCAATCGGGAGGCCGCTTCTTTTGAAGCCCCGGGTTGCTGTTTGTGTTCCGTCAGCCGTTACGGAGGTTGAGCGCATGGCTGTTGAGGATGCCACGAAGCAGGCTGGTGCAAGGCAGGTTTTTATTATTGAGGAGCCTATTGCCGCCGCCATCGGCTCGGGTATCGATATCGCCAGAGCCAAAGGTTCCATGATAATCGATATAGGCGGAGGAACCACCGATATTGCGGTAATTTCTTTAGGCGGGGCGGTTCTCAGCTCGTCAATAAAAATAGCGGGCGATAATTTCGACGAGGCCATAGTTCGCTATATGAACAAAAAGCATCACATGTTAATCGGTGAGCGCTCCGCTGAGGAGCTCAAAATAAATATAGGCACGGCCTTCGAGCGGACGGTTAAGGTAGCCATGGATATAAGAGGCAGAAATTTGGATTCCGGCCTTCCCAAAACCGTTACGGTTACATCGGACGAGATGCAGGAGGCGCTTAAAAGCACGGTGGATGCCATAATCATGGCCATTCGTTCCATTTTGGAGAAAACACCGCCGGAGCTTGCGGCGGATATATCCGACCGGGGTATTGTTATGACAGGCGGCGGAAGCCTTCTTTACGGGCTTGATAAGCTGATTAAACAGCAAACCGGCATTAACGCCATAGTTGCTGAGGAAGCGGTTTCTTGCGTAGCCATAGGAACAGGTAAGTATGTTGAATTTATAACAAGTGAAAAAGCGGCTGAGGAAAGAAGAAAAAGCCGCCGTTTATTCAGGAGGTAATTATGTTAAGAGGCTTGTATACTTCCGCTTTGGGTATGACAACGCAAATGAACAGAATGGATGTTATATCCAACAATATTGCAAATGTCAACACCGGCGGATATAAGAAGGACAAGGTTATTACGCAATCCTTTACGGAAGAACTTATGAAACATATTACTGACGATACAGGTACAGCCACTACCCTCAGATATAATAATACAACACCTGTGGGCAGGTTTTCGCTGGGGCTTTTCGTTGATGATTTGAATACGGATTTTTCAACCGGCTCTTTGAAAACAACAGGCGGAACATTTGATTTGGCGGTTAATGGTGACGGTTTCTTCGCCGTTAATTATACGAACAATTCCGGACAGACAGAAGAACGCTATACCAGAGATGGAGCGTTCACGCTTTCAAACGAAAGAATTCTTATGACTAAGGATGGGATTCCCGTAGCCGGCCAAAACAACGCTAATATTACCATTCCCGACGGTTCAATATCCATAGGCCAAGACGGCGCGATTTATGTGGATGCCGAATATGTTGACACTATAAAGCTTGTGGATTTTACGGATAAAAGCTTCCTCCGCAAGCAAGGCGGCAATCTTTACACAGCTACCGGCGAAGCGGGCTTGACCGTATTCAACGGCACAGTTGAGCAAGGGGTTTTGGAATTATCCAATGTCAACTCCGTTCGCGAAATGGTGGAGATGATTGAAATTACAAGGGCCTATGAGGCAAACCAGAGAATGATAACTACTCATGATCAAACCATGCAGAGGGCAGTAAACGATATAGGTAAAAAATAATTTTAACGGAGGAAAAATATTATGATGCGTTCTTTATGGACAGCCGCTTCCGGCATGAACAGCCAACAGCTTAATGTTGATACAATATCCAACAATCTTTCCAACGTAAATACAACCGGCTACAAAAAAGAGAGAATGGAGTTTAAATCCCTCCTTTACCAAACAATGCAGCGAGCCGATCAAGACCCTGCAAATACGGTTAGCAGACCTGTTAATTTACAAATAGGCCTTGGGGTAAGACCCATTGCAACTGCCAGATTTTTTGATCAAGGCAGCGTAATCGCAACTTCCAGCAATATGGATTTCGCAATTGAGGGCAAGGGCTTCTTCTCAATACAAAGAGCCGAGGGCGATATTGCTTATACCCGTGACGGCTCCTTCAAAATAAGCGTTAACGGAGACGGCGAGTTGGCGCTTGTTACAAGCGAAGGCTATCCTGTGCTTAATTCCGAGGATGAGCCTATTACATTCCCTGCGGAAACTAAGATTTATTCAATACTTGTGGACAGAGCCGGCTCTTTCACATATACAAATGATGAAGGCGAGTTTGAAGATATGGGCATTCAGCTTGATGTTGTTCAGTTTTCCAATGTTCAAGGCCTTGAGGCTGTAGGCGGCAACTTCTACAAAGTAACTTCCGCTTCCGGCGAACCGATTAAGGAATCCGACGGTGAGGTTAATGAGCTCAGCAATATTATACAAAATTACCTTGAGCGCTCAAATGTAGCTGTGGCTGATGAAATGGTTGATTTAATTGTGGCTCAGCGGGCTTATGAGCTCAATTCGAAAGTAATACAATCTTCTGATGAAATGCTGCAAACGGCAAACGGCCTTAAGAGATAATAGGAGGTTTCTATGGATATTAATTCTATAAGCGGCTTAAGCGGCGCTTCCTTTACTCAAAAGGCAACTGAAATAAATGCCGAGGCCGCCAAAACCAGCAGCTTTAAAGATGAGCTTGACAAAGCCGCCGCTTCAGGCGATAATGAGAAAATAATGGAAGCTGCCAAGACTTTTGAGTCATATTTCATAAATATGTTATTCAAACAAATGCGATCTACTATTAACTATTCGGACGGATTGTTCGAAAGAAGTAATGCAGAGGTTCTTTTTCAGGAGATGCTGGATGAACAATATGCTGAGATCGCTACCGAATCCGGCGGGATCGGCCTTGCCGATGCTATATTTGAGCAGATGACGCAAGAGTAAACCTCTGACTGTATAATAAGAGGCGAAACATTTATGCATGGAAGCATATTTTACAGCTTTAAGATTTATTATAATCTTAGCAAGCGTATTTTTCGGGACAAATCCATTCGCTTATCCACAAAGCTGGAAATTTTCTTATTTCTATTCCTTCGGGAGAATGAAATTTAAAACTGAATATTAAACTTATCCAGAGAGGTGGAGGGACAAGGGCCCTGTGAAACCCAGCAACCAGCCAATTGCGGTATTGGTGCTAATTCCCCCGGGCTTATGCCGGAAGATGAGGATTTCTTTTCTTAGAATAAGCCTGCGCTTATTCTTTTTTTTGTTGGTTGAGGGTTGGCGGAAAACTTTTTCGCGAAAAATTTTCCGTAAGTTTCAAAAAGCTACCGGAAAATGGCATGCATATTCCATTTAATTCAAATATAATTACCAAATCAATTATATAAACAACATATAAGGAGGAAAATTTAATGAACAGGAAAATTTTTACATCAGAATCCGTTACGGAAGGCCATCCGGATAAAATTTGTGATCAAATATCCGATGCGGTTCTCGATACAATGCTTGCACAAGACCCTATGAGCCGCGTGGCTTGTGAGGTATTGGCGACCACGGGGCTTATTGTCGTTGCAGGGGAAGTTACCACGAACTGCTATGCGGATATTGAAGAAATCGCCCGCACCACCGTTGGAGAAATCGGCTATGACAAGGCCGAATACGGTTTCGACTCCCATTCGTGCGGTGTTCTTGTTACATTGAAGGGCCAAAGCCCCGACATTGCCATGGGGGTTGATTCCGCTTTGGAAACCCGCGGTTCAGGCGATAAAGAGGACACCGGCGCCGGCGATCAGGGTATAGTTTTCGGCTACGCAACAGATGAGACGCCTGAATTCATGCCTATGCCTATCGTTTTAAGCCATAAGCTGACCCGCAGATTGTCGGAGGTTCGCAAAAACGGCACTCTCCCCTATCTTCGGCCGGACGGAAAGTCGCAAGTTAGCGTTGAATATGTAGACAATAAACCTGTTGGGGTTACAGCGGTTGTAATCAGCTCACAGCACAGCCCAGAAGTTAGCCATGCCGAAATTGAAAAGGATATTATCGAGCATGTAATAAAAGCGGTAATCCCCGCTGAAATGCTTTCGGATGATACGAAATATTTAATCAACCCGACGGGGCGCTTTGTAATAGGCGGGCCTAAGGGCGATTGCGGGCTTACCGGGCGCAAAATTATCGTGGATTCATACGGCGGCTACGGAAGGCACGGCGGCGGCGCTTTCTCCGGGAAAGATCCCACAAAGGTTGACCGCTCCGGCTGTTACATGGCCAGATATATTGTTAAAAATATAGTTGCGGCGGGCATTGCCAAGGAATGCGAGCTTGAAATCGCCTATGCCATAGGCGTGGCTCAGC
>JGI994J12354_10004128_pt1 | contig 13192 bp, 12 predicted proteins | sample IntmicLarv3ML3BL_FD_12354 | JGI IMG/M metagenome (IMG submission 12354)
CATAGCGGTCCTGAGGAGCTGTATCTCCCCAAATATCGGTGTTATGATGCGTCATCATTCCCCTGCAATTATACATATACTTTGCAGTATGCTGACCGTTTGGCATCATACGTTTTAAATGGTCGAATAACGGCATGTGCATTTCGCTTAAATTTGTACTTTCAGCGTGCCAGTAATTCATTTCCGTATTTATATTTATCGTATACTTACTGTCCCAAGGCGGTAGCATGCTGTCATTCCAAATCCCCTGTAATGTCGCAGGCAGCGAACCCGGACGGCTGCAGGAAATAAGCAGATAACGTCCGAATTGGAACATTTTACCCACTAAATCATTGTCAGTTTCGCCGTTTTTGACTTTTTCAAGCCGTTCATCTGTCGGAATATCTATTTCTTCGCCCAAGTTTATTTCCATTCTATTAAAATATTTGCTAAAATCTGCAATATGTTCGTCAAAAAGCTTCGTATATCCTAAATTTTGAGCATTTTTTAGCAAATTTATACATTCTTTTTCATGAATCGGCGTTCGGAACGACGTTCTGCAAGCATAATATATAATAATTTCACTCGAATTTTCAATAATTATTTCTTCGCCGATACACTTTTTATTCGCCGAAATGACATTGACGCCCGCCGTAAATTCGATTCCCGCACCCGATTGTAGAATAATACATTCATTTTCAATTCCGATTTTGTTGATTTGGTGTGAACGTTCCAATTTTACAACACAATTAATAATCGATTTGTCCGCGGAAATGCGTATAACTCCGACATTCTGCGGTGCATTGATGAAATATTCACGTTTCACATCCACACCGTTTTGTTTATATGTAACCGCAGCAACACCGGTAGAGATATCGAGCGAACGTTTGTAATCAGTCGGTTCAAAACGTCCGAAATTGAGTGTTAAATTACCTAGCATCTGATAAATCCGTTGTCCTTCGGGTAATCCTGAAAGAGCTAAAAGCGATAAATCCTCTGCTTTTTGTATTTCGCCGTCCAATAATAACTGACGTATTTCAGGTAAATATTTCAACGCGTCGGGATTATTTCTGTCCGTAAAATTTCCCGACCAAATGCTGTCTTCGTTAAGAGAAATTTTTTCGCGGCGTGCATCTCCAAAAACCATCGCGCCCAACAATCCGTTACCCAACGGCAGAGCTTCATTCCAATTTTTCGCCGGGTTTTTATACCATAAAATATTCGGCATATCAATTCTCCTTTAAATCCTATTTTCTACCTCTATTATAACGGATTTTTCAAAAAAATGCTATAGATTTTTATGAAATTTATTTGACTTTATTTCATTAAATTGTTATAATTATAAAATGAGGTAAATTATGAATTTAGAAAAAATAAATCAATTAATTTTCGATGAAATAGGTGAAAAAAGCAGTCATCCATACAAAGATAAAGGCAATAAATATTATCATGGACAGCGGGTGAGTGAACTCGCAAAAACCTTGCGTAAAAAAATCATTCCGAACGACGACAGTTATGACCAAATTCTGACAGTAGCAGCATGGTTTCACGATATAAAAAACGGAAATGAAGATCACGCAATATTAGGTTCCGAACAAACAAGAATAATATTGGAAAATCATTGCACATCCGAAGAACTCGACAAAATCTGTGATATAATCACAGTTCATGACCAACGTTCAACCGAAAATAATTATTCGATTTATACAAAACTCCACCAAGACGCCGATCTTATCGACCATTTTGGCACACTTGAAATTTGGATTGATATTCAATATTACACAAAAGATTATTTCACTATTCCTGAAGCCGTCAAGCATATGAATGAACTTTTAAAAGAACATAAAAACTACAGAAATTTATTAAATTTTGAAATAAGCAAAGAAATTTTCGACGACAGAAACAAATTTTTTAAAGAATTTGTTAACCGTTTCGAACAGGAAGGGAACGGAAAAATCTTCGAAAATTAATGCTTTTATCCTTGACTTTACAAAAAAAATTTGCTATGATAAAATATATTAAAGAATACTTTTTTTATATAAATTATAAGTTGTTTTAAAACGCATGAAACATTTCGCCAAAAAAATGTGATTTTTTTTGTAAATAATTCTTTACCCCATTTTTAAATAATCAACAAAGTTTATAAATAACTTGATACAAATAGTATGACAATTTTTTTATAAGAAATATATATGAATTTTTTGAATATAAATGATTTAGGAGAATAATATGGACAATTATTCAGCAGCAAAAGAAATATATGCAAAAATCGGCGTTGATACAGACGCAGCTTTGTTAAAACTCAAGAAAATTCCTATTTCCTTGCATTGCTGGCAGGGTGACGATGTCGGCGGATATGAAACGACAAACAGCATTCTCGGCGGCGGCGGAATCGCAACGACAGGTAATTATCCGGGTAAAGCAAAAAATATTGACCAGTTAAAATCCGATCTCGAAATGGCTTTTTCACTCATTCCCGAACGTCACAAGGTCAATCTACATGCTAGTTATCTCGACAACGGCGGTACTTTCGTTGACAGAGACGCTATCGAAACCAAACATTTCGAAACTTGGGTAGACTTTGCTAAAAAAAATAACGTAGGACTTGATTTCAACCCGACATATTATTCACATCCTAAATCAAATGACGGCTTGACTCTTGCTCATCCTGATAAAGCCATCCGTGAATTTTGGATTGAACACGGCAAACGTGTAAGAAAAATCGCTGAATATTTTGGTAAACAGTTGGGCAAACGCTGTGTAACAAATCATTGGATGCCCGACGGTTATAAAGATACCCCTGTTGACCGCTTAGTTCCGAGATTACGTATGAAAGAATCACTTGACGAAGTTTTTAAAGAAAAAATAGATAAAAAATATAACGTAGACGCAGTTGAAAGTAAACTGTTCGGTCTCGGAAGCGAAAGCTATGTCGTCGGTTCTCATGAATTTTTTATGGGTTATGCCGTGACAAATAAAGATTTATTGCTTTGCATGGACGTCGGACATTTCCATCCGACTGAAACCGTTTCAAATAAAATCTCGTCCATGTCCATTTTCTGCGACGAACTATTATTGCATGTCAGCCGTCCCGTTCGCTGGGATTCCGATCACGTAGTCATTTTCGACGATGAACTCCAGGCAATTGCTCACGAAATCATCGCTTGCAACTGTTTAGACCGTGTTAATATAGCGCTCGACTATTTTGACGCTTCCATTAATCGTATAGCAGCATGGGTTATTGGCGTTCGCGCAACCCAAAAAGCCCTTTTGTCCGCACTTTTAGAGCCTATCGATATGATGAAAAAATTGGAACTCGAAGGCGATTATACTTCCCGTTTGGCATTGCAAGAAGAACAAAAAGCTATGCCGATGGGTTTAGTTTGGAACCAATTCTGCGAAATATGCAACGTTCCGAGCGGAGCTGATTGGATTAAAGACATCAAAAAATACGAAAAAGATGTTTTATCGCTAAGATAATTTAAAAATATTTAAACGGCGGAATAGATTTTTCGCCGTTTTTTCATGTCAGGAGAAAATATGCGTTTATTTACAGCCATTGAATTACCTGAAAATATCAAAAATTATTTATCTGAAACTCAGCAGAAATTGAAACAATTCTGTCCCAACGCCAATTACAGTCATAAACAAAATCTACATATAACTTTAGTGTTCATCGGTGAATGCGATGTTTCACAATTGCCGAAAATTAATGATGGTATAGAAAAAATCTGCCGAAACCATGAATCTTTTAAAATTTCATTAAATAATCTCGGTTCATTTCCGCCAAAAAACAATTCTGACGGTTATATAGTCTGGACAGATATTCTTCCCAATTCTAACCTCAATGATCTGCGAAATGATTTAACCGAAGAATTATTTATCATAAACATACTTAAAGAAAAAGAAAAAAGGGGATATAAACCCCATTTAACGCTTTCGCGTGAATTTAAAACAACTGAACCCGTAAAAAGTATCTTTTCTGAAATAGATTTTTCCGTAAATCAACCCATTTCGGTTAACGAAATAATCCTTTTTCAAAGCGTTTATCAAAACAATAAATTAACTTATAAAAATTTATCATCATATCCATTAAAAAACGGAACTAACTAATCGTTCCGTTTATATTTTTAATCTTTTTATTTGTCAACCAAAACAACTAACCCAAAATCCGCTTGCGGATTTTGATTATATATAATTGTCGTATAATAAATTTCTTTGTGGAAAGTCGCAATAACTGTCGTTCGCTGCTCAATCATATCTTTGAGTGATTCATAATTTATTTCAGTCGTATAAATGCGTAATTTATCATATTCACCCAAATAATTTAATTCCGAATAATTATCATTTTTAAAATTCGACATTTTCAAATAAGCACAATAAGCGTAATCCAGATTTTTATATTCATTTGGAACAACCAAATCAAACATGTTTATGTAAGTAATTTCAAATTCGATCGAATCGATAATTTCCTGTTGTTCAGGCGTATAAATATAAGAAATTTCAGGATTTGTTTCTTCGGGTAACGTTAAAGACGAAGATTGTGCCGTTTGATTTTCGTCAGAGTTATTAATATTATCCGATTCATTCGTATCGTTTGTAGTTTCAGCCATTTCTGCCGAAGTTTCGTTAAAGGAAGACGGTGGAATTGCCGGTTTTATTTCAACATTGAACAAATCATCATTTGTTTCAGTTATTTTTCCTGAATTACTATTGTCATCTCCGCCGCTGAATAATTCAATATCATTATCAATAACAATGTCTGCTGTTCCCGAAAGTTCATATTCATAAACGCCTGAATCATATGTTATATCCGCGTTTTCATTATACATATAGTTTTCATCAGACAAATAATTAGATGTTGACGGATTTATCTTGTCATCTGCCGAAAATATATTATCGGCGGTATCCATTTTTATTGAATTGTTCATTGATTTATTACCAAATAAGCCGCCGCCGAACACTTCGTTGTTTAGTATAATTACGCAAACTAAAACAACACAAGCTGCAATAGCACCAATCGGTTTTATAATATTCAAAAAACTTATTTTTTTAACTTTGTCAATTTTTTTAATTTTTTGCATTACACCTGCAGTAAAATCTTTATTTAATATCAATGGAACTTCGTTGTGTGCAACTACGGTTTTTTTAATATTTTCAAGATCTCTGAACACTTTTTCGCAATCATCACATGTGTTAATATGACGCATGACAAGACTGACAATCTCAGGTGACGCTTCACCATCGATTATCTCAGAAAAATATTTCATCATTTCAATGCAATATGTGTTTCTCATCATGCTGCTTCTTTCTTGGATAGATTATAGAATAAAATTTTCAGTATTATTGCCGAATTCAATTCTACATTTGTTTAGACGAATAAAATTGTTAAATGTTCCATTTGTTACTTAAAATTTTTCTCAAAGTTAATCGGCCTCTATTTAACCTCGATTTTAATGTTCCGTTCGGGATGTTCATTATTTGTTGAATCTCTTCATATGATAAGCCGTTCAAATCTTTCAATTCAATCGGAACACGCTGCTCATCGGGTAATTGCTTAAGTGCTTCATGAATATCTTCAACAATTTCTTTTGATTCAAACATCTGCTCAGGAATAAATGCAGTGCTTTCGATGGAAAGCATTTCAATGTCGTCATAATCATCCAAAGTTTTTGTCATTTTATTCCGTTTGCCGTATTTTTTAAGAAAATCGATAGATAAATTATATGCAATACGATAAATCCAAGTGGAAATACTCGATTGAGCGTTAAAACTGTCAATCGAGGTATAAACTTTTATAAAAGTTTCCTGAACAATATCCTGTGAATCTTGTTCATTATGAACCATTGAAAAAACAAGACGATAAATATAATTTTGATTTTCACTTACCAATTTCTCAAAAGCTGTTTTATCACCGTTTTTTAATAATTCCAAAAAATTATTATCCACTTGCACTCCGTTAAAATTGAAATTGTAAAGTTTATTTGATCAGTTACTAATGGAAATAAATTCATCTAAAATATTTTTAATTTCAATAAATGTCAATGCTTTAAATATTCGGTTTTTATATACCGCCGAATTTTTCATTCCTTTGAAATACCAAGCCAAATGTTTACGAGCTTCCTGAACCGCAATTTTTTCTTCTTTTTGCATGCACATCGAACGTACATGCTCAATAGCGATTTTCAATTTATACTCAATAGAAAAATCAGCTTCAGGATTTTTTATCTGCGAAAAAAGAAATGGATTTCCTAAAACTCCGCGGCCTGCCATAATACTGTCGACACCCGTCTTCTCAAACATTTCGGCTGCATTTTCCGCTATAAAAATATCTCCGTTTCCTATCACGGGAATTTTTACGGTTTGTTTAATTTGCGAAAAAATCTCCCAATCGGCTTTTCCGCTGTACATTTGCTCACCCGTCCGGGCATGAACACAAATTGCAGCTACTCCGCTGCTTTCAGCCATTTTTGCAAATTCGAGAAAGTTAATATTATGATTATTATAACCCTTGCGAAATTTTACTGTAACAGGCAGTTTCGTTGCAGAAACAGCCGTTTTTAGTATCTTTTCCGCTAAATTTAAATCTTTCATCAATGAACATCCGTCGCCGTTATTAACGATTTTCGGCATCGGACAACCCATGTTAATATCGATAAACGCAGGTAAATATTGTTCCGCAACTTTAATGGCATAATCAAATAAATGGGGAACTGAGCCGAATAATTGAATACCGGTTGCCAATTCCGACGGATCAATGTATAGTAAAGCCGCCGTTTTTTTATCTTTATAATAAATTCCTTTTATACTCACCATTTCAGAATAAGCTCCGTCAGCACCGAAAGAATAGCAAATACGCCTAAAAGTCACATCCGTAATCCCTGCCATAGGAGCTAAAAAAACTTTTCCTGAAAACGATAATTTTGAATCCGCTGAAACCAATCCGACAGGAACATCACCGCTATAATTAATATTGTCCACAAACATATCCACTCTATTTATTGACTATATTATACATATTTTTTGCGATTATGTCAAGCTTTGTCAAAATTTATTCAATAAATACAAAAATAATCCCCGAAAATACATGATAAAAATTTCGGGGATTATTATTAATTAATGTTATTTAGAAAATTTTACGCTGTCCAAAATCTTATTGAATTCAACTTTAGCCGCTTTATAAGTAGTATCCAGTGACCATGAGAAAAGCTGATAAAAATGACCGTCACCCTCAATGCAGGTTATATAATAAGTGATATTCATTTCTTCAAATTCAACTGCTAATTCAAATTGCTGACCGGTGATATTTTTCGCAATAGTTACCTTTTTTAAGGAAGGTGTAGAAGCAGCACCGGTATTATTTACTAAGTGATCTCTTACCAGTTCGGCATAATCCAATACTGTCGTACCACTTTCAAAATCAGTGAAAGGTTCTTCGATTACCATAAAAAATTGTTCTTTTTCCCCCAAGCCCATTTGGATTGTAGCAATTGGATTTAAATCCATTTCTATCCAAGTACTAGGAAAATTCAATGAAATTTTCGATTCCGTGGATTTAACTCTGTTTGTGTCTCCGCTCATACATGCTGCGAATGTAAATAACATAACTAAAACAAGAATAACAGATAGTAACTTCTTCATAATAAATCCTTTTCAAAATAAATTTTTTTACTCTTATATTATATATTAAAATAATAAGTCTGTCAATAAATTATATAAATTTATTCGGAAAATGAAATACTGTTTATAATTTTGTCAAAAACAATTTTACCTTCATCATACATCAAATTTGTTGACCAACAATAAATTTGATAAAAAATATCATTATATTTAAAACAAACGATATAATATTTTATATATAAACCGCCTAATTCGTCAAATACCGCAGCCATTTCGATTTCCTGCGCAACAACTCCTTGTAAAATTTCGTTTTTTACGTACGAAGGTTCTCCGACAATTTCGCCCGTTTCAGCAATAAGACCGTCTTTGATTAAATTGATCAAATCAACCATGGATAAATCTTCATCAAAATAACTGACAGGTATCTCAGAAACCATTACATAATAATCTTTTTCCATAAAACACATTTCAATGGTCGAATAATCATAATGATTCATTGTAGACCACTCCAGAGGAAATTCTAATGTCAAACCGGATTGATTGGATTTAATTGTATTAACAGGTATAACTGTTTCGGGTACACACGCCGTAACAGAAATAAAAATTAATAGCATGAAAATCAAGCAAATTAATTTTTTCATATAAACCTCTTAAATATTTATTAAGAAAAATCCATGGTTTTAATAACTTTACCGAAACTAATAAAAGCTTCGTCAAATGTCGAATGTGGAGACCAACAATAAATCTGATAAAAAATATCATTATATGTACAGCAAAAGATGTAATAATCTATTTGTTCTTCGTCATATTTGACCTTTATTTCAAAAAATTTAGCGTCGAATTCTTTTACACTGACTCCTGATATATTTTCAATTGTTCCCCACGAAGATCCATTTCCGACAATCTCGCCGGATTTTGCTGTCAGCGTTTCTTGAAAAAAGTTGTTTAATTGTTCTAAATAATTTCTTATTTGATCTATTCTTAATCCTTTTGTAGATTCATCAACAGGTGATTCAATAACTTTCATGCACCAATTTTTTTCCTTAAGCCCCATTTCAATAGTGGCTTCTTCGTCAAAATCCATTTCAACCCAAGTATAATGGAAATCCATTTTCAAATCCGATTGAGTAGATTTAACAGTATATTCAGTAATAGCTCTTTCGGGAATGCAAGCTGTTACAGAAACCGTCATAATAATTATCAAAATAATACAAAATATTTTCTTCATATAAACTCCCTAAATTGCTATATATATCAATTATATCTAAAAATAGGTATTATGTCAATAAAAAAAACTCCCAGTTTTTAAGGAGTTTTTTACTTATTGGTGGGAGATGGTGGATTCGGACCACCGAAGTCGAAAGACAACAGATTTACAGTCTGCCCCCTTTGGCCGCTCGGGAAATCTCCCATAATCAATTTTTTATCTAAAAATTGAGAAAAAATGGAGCTGATGAAAGGAATCGAACCTTCAACCTCATGATTACAAATCAAGTGCTCTGCCAATTGAGCTACATCAGCAACTTTTCAGCCATAATATTATAACATAAATATTATAAAAATGCAATAGGTTACACGAATTTTTTTAGATTAAGTAAAAATATCTGTTATATAATAATTGAAAAGCATTAAAATATATTTTAATTATTAATATAATGATATTTTTATGGTCGAGGCGACAGGACTTGAACCTGCGGCATCCTGCTCCCAAAGCAGGCACTCTACCAAACTGAGCTACACCTCGAAGTGTCCAACGTAAAATATTATATCATAAAAAATACATGATGTCAATAATTTTAATGATATAATTTACTTTTTCTTTTTAAAAAATAAAATAGTTCTGATATATAAATGTTTGAAAAAAGGAAAAACATTTTTCATAAGTTTATATGACAATTTTTTAACAGGTAGCTCAAATTCACCAATATATTCAATAATTTCGGGGTTAAATTTTAATTTGAATTCCGATAAAGGATCGTTTAAATTCCCGTCAATACCCATAAAACTAAAAATTTTGCACGATTTTTCCAAATCTCTGAAATATTTCATCGCTTCAAAACGAATCTGATTAGTCGTTCGAAATTTCGAAAAAATTTCGTCATTAAATCCACTGTACATCAAATAAGCCGTATCGTTGCTTTTTATCGTCAAAAGAGCCGATAAAGTCACGATTTTTCCGTGTTTTTCTATGATTTTTTTTGCTTGAACAATGTCATCGTCAATTTGCGTTTGTTCTGTATCATTTGCATTATTATTGTTCGATTTTTGTTTTAAATCTTCGCAGTATAACAAAAATCTATCCAAATCGATTTTCGCAAAAAATAGAACACAATCTTCGCCGAAAGCTCGAGAAATTCGCTCAAAATAATCCTGATTCCGCAATAAAATATGCTGACGCGTTTCAGTATATTTGGAAATTTCGTAAAAATCTTTAATATCTTCTGTTCTTGTTGAATTTTCAAAGAAAATGCCGCGGTTTTTTGTATAATTCCCGATATATTTCCGTGTTTTTTTGTCAAAACTGTTCAAAATTTCATCATCGGACTTTTTTTCGTTGTTTTTGTTAAATAAATGATATTGCGCATAAAATCGAGGTTGCGTATAACTTTGAAAATCTTTCGCAAATCCATTGTGCAAAAAACCCGCATTTTTCAGCTTTTCCAACACATTTAATCCATTTTCAACCGATTTTATCTGTCCGTTATTATTTTCAGACATAATTATTTCAGGATCGATACGGATAATATATGCGCCGATTTTCTTGGCATAATTTTTTATAAAATCGATAAAATTCGATAGAATCATGTCATTATTGTAATCAATTATGAATCCGCGCGGTGAATAAATAATCTTAAAACCCATCGGCAAAATCCGAATCAACAGTAACGAAGCTGCAACTAATTTTTCGCCGTCAAACATCCCGACAATCGTGCTTTTCCAATCCTTTTTAACATCAGCCCATGCTTTTGTCTGCATGATGCAATAATGTTCCAAAGAATTTAAATAATTTTTATATTCATTTTCACTCAAATCAATTTTAAAAATATACGACATTTTTTCTCCGATTTTTAATAAAAATAAGCTTGTTTTTGATAAAAAAGAGGGTTATTTTGATTAAAAAACACTCATTTTTGATTAAAATTCACACTTTTTTGACTCTCAAACGCACTATTTTATAAACAATTTTTCGACAATTTCAAAAAATTCATCACGTTCATACATGATATTTATTATAACCAATAAATTTTTAGAATTGATTTTTTGTGGTAAATTTAAGGATTTTGTCAGTTTTTCACGCATTTTTACACTATCTTTTCTTCCCGATAACCCAATTACATAAAAATCTGAATTCGATATCAATTCCGTTTGCTGTTTTTCTTTGATTTTTGCGTTAATACCGGCATTTTGGACGGCTTGCAATAAAATTTCATCGCTCATTCCTTCAACGCCTAATGTTTGTTCTTTCGAAAATTGTTCTTTTCGCCGTTCTTTACCGAAAATATCGGGAATATACGCATGTTTGACGTATTTTTGTTCAACGCATCCGCTAATATATCCTCGAATTTTCATTCCTGCCGAATCGGAATCCGTCAAAATCAATAATCCTCGAATCGGCGCTAATGCCCGTAACAACGATATTTGTTCTTTGTTTTTAAAAATTCCGAATCCGTTCGTCGGAATAATATAAGCATCAATAACTTGTGAAAGTCTGATTTTATCGTGTTTTCCTTCGACAATAACAACTTCGTTAATTTTTATCATTTAATACCTTTTAAATATATTTATTTATAATAAAATCATCATTTCCGACAATAATTGTGTTATTAAAACATCACTTTCAATTGTCGTACTTTTTGAGTATAAATCTGTACGACAACAATTATCTATAATTTTTTGTAAATTTTCTTTCGGCGTCAATTTAATTTTTTGAACATAACGTTTAACGACAAAATCTCTCAATCCCAATAATTGAATAATATTGTCTGTTTTTACATTTTTTTCGACTAATATTTTGATTTTCAGTAAATTAACGGCAAGACTATATATTGTTGACATAATAATATTTTCGTTAATTTTTTGTTCCGAAAATAATTTCATCAACCCGAAAACCATTTGAGTATCCTTATTTTGAATTGCATCAGTTAACTCGTACATTTTTCGTTCGATATTTTTAATAACCAATAAGTCTATGAGTTCGTTATTAATTTTTTTCTCGCCATATGCGCATAATTTACACATTTCATTCATCAATAAATCCATATTATTACCAACACACGTTATCAAATATTGAATAGATTCTGTGTTGATTTCGCATTTTCGCAGTGAAATTTGCTTTTTTATCCATAAATTTAACGTTTGTATGTCCAATTCATTGATTTCAACATCTAATCCATAATTTTGTATGAATTCGCGAAAAGCCTTGATATCACCGCTTTTTGTCTTTTTCGTTTCATTTTCGTTATCATTTTTTTGCATACTTTCATATGAAATTGTCGAATTATAAATTAAAATAACTGTTTCGTCATTTAAATCACTCGGATTTTTTAAAATATGCGTAATAATCGGTGAATTGAAGGGAACATCTTTTAAAACGACCAGCTTTTTATTGTGCATTATCGGAAACATTTCCAATTGTTCGCTGAAATCATTGACTGTCATATTATTTTCTTCAAATATCACATAATCAGGATTTTGGCCGATATTTTCATCATTTTCAAACATAGCTTTTCTGATTTCAGATGAATAAAATCGTTTTAAATATGGTTCATTTCCGTAAAGCCAATATACTTTACGAAAATTTTTATTCTTTAAATCGTTTTTTAAAACATCAATATTATTCATTTATAAAATCCTTTTTTATGACGCAATATCTGTTAAAATATCGAGATCCACGCCATTTGTGCGAAATTCAATGTTTCCGTTTTTAATCGTTTGGTATGTATAATCCGAAAATTTTGCAATTCGTTCTATCGCTTCGGTTGTCGGATGACCGTATGAATTATTACCGACAGAAATAACCGAATATTTTGGTTTAACCGCTTCTAAAAATTCCAAAGAAGATGAATATTTTGAACCGTGATGTGCAATTCCTAAAACAGTACATTTAATATTTTCGTATTCTTTCAACACTCTTTTTTCGGATGCTGATGTTATGTCGCCTGTAAACATCGCACTGAAACCACCCATTTTTGCGATAATTATTAAACTGTTTTCGTTTTGGTCTTTGGATGACGGATTTAAATGTTTAGTTAAAATACTTAATTCAACATCATTAAGTTTTAGCATTTCATCTTCGGAAAGAACCGTTAATTCAATGTCGTTATAAGCTGCAAGCATCGTAATTTCGACCAAAATCGCAGGATCGCCTTCGGTATTCGGAATAATTATTTGTTTTATTTTATATTTTTCGCACAAATAGGTGAGTCCATTGGTGTGATCATCGTGTAAATGCGTCAAAATCACGTATTCAATTTCATTCAGATTTCGTTTCCGTAAATATTCTTCGACATTTTGTCCCGGTTTTTTATTCCCGCCGCAATCAACGACTGCAACCTTGTTTTCATGAATAACAACCGCTGAACAACCCTGACCG
>JGI994J12354_10004129_pt1 | contig 13191 bp, 12 predicted proteins | sample IntmicLarv3ML3BL_FD_12354 | JGI IMG/M metagenome (IMG submission 12354)
TCTCTGTTAAAATCAGCGGCTGGCGGCAAGGTGTCGGCGATGCTAACTATCAGATGATCTCCCCGACCAATGGTGCTTAGCATGTCGTCTACATACTTCTCAAAATCATACTTAGAAACTGTTTCATTCAGCATGCAAATTGATGGAACTCCGCCCCAAATTGTAGTTTTACCGTCGAAAGCCTCTCTTATCTCGGCAAGTGTACACTTTGTCATTGGCGCTGGACATATTGAATCAGCGATATGAAATCCACTTTGAGCAAATAAATCCACAAGGCCACGATTTTCGCCGTCTGTATGACATATAAGGTATTTGCCCATATCTTCCAGTTCTTTTGACCGCTTCTGTAGATGGGGCAGCATATAGTCACGATACATGGAAGGTGCGGTAACATAACAGTCAAAGTTCGAGCCGCAGAGAACCGCATCTGCCGGACTGTTTGCGGCAAGTTCAAAAGTCCTATCAAAGTATGGCTGAACCTGAGCCGCGAACTCTTCCATCTCGTCTTGATATTCGATCATCTCAATATAGAAGGAATCTACACTCATAAGCTCTCTGAGCATGTAGTGAAGCGGACTGCAGTAAACACCGGCTAGTCCAACAGTTAGGCCTCGCTCACCAATGAAGTTCTTTTTGAAATCTGCCAACATTTCGTAATTGGGATTAATATTAGCATTTTGAAGAATATATGCCATAGCGGCAAAATCTTTATGCGATTTCACAATATGCTCTGTTATTACAGATATTGAAATGCCGCCTTTGTGCATGCCATCGTCATAGACAAAACGAGTGGATAACTTCCCTTTGGGGGTGTCATAGGTTACATGGGTGTATCCATTAGNCTCTTCTTCAACAGTCATCCCAACGTTTTCGAGAGTGACAATATATGGCGTCAAATTAATATCATATATGCCTATTCCGATGTTTTTTTTGCCATCAGGCACGCGCAAATCAAGATAATCAGGGTTTATTGCGTGAAAACCAAAACCCAATTCATCGGTAAGCTCGCGAAGCGATGCATTCTTGAAGCGGTCCGGCAAAGTTCCGTTTATCTTATTTGCGAGATACCAATTGTCGAGCCTTGGTACAAAGGGCAAACAGCTGCAGTGCTCGCCCTTTAATGTCGCAAAGATTTGTTCTTTAATGGTCATAGCCAATGGCTTTAGCCTCCAACAGCAAGTTTGTCTGTCTGCAACTCTGAACCGGCAACCTCGCCCGGATATACTGAGCAGGGCCGGAATAGACCATCATCGCACTTCTGCCATTGAATAACCAGAGTTTTCGCATTGAGATTCTTCCCGGTTTCGTCAAAATTAAGAGGTCCGGCAAATGTCATGATATCAAGGTCACGAATTGCCTCGCACAGTTCTTTTGAGTCACGAGTGGGAGTGTTTTCAAGAGCAGCCGCAATTATGCGAACAGCTGTGTATCCGCCGTTTGCATGCTCAGACAAGAAGTGACCATGTCTATCTTCGAATTCCTGAGCAGCTGTGTCCCAGCCTTCAATTCCATCGGTATAAGTAGTATCCCAAGCGCCGCAAGCTACTGAGATAATGCCTTCAACGTCGTCGCCTAATTCCTGGCTAAATGAAGGGAACAGGAAGCCTGCGCCTGAGCCGAAAATCATGGGCATGTAGTTAAGGCTCTGCATAGCGTTTACGATTATCTTAATGTCAGCATCACGGGCAGTAATAAATACAACCTGCACACCACTGTTTTTCATTGAAACAACCATGCTGGAAGCGTCTGTGAGTGAACCAAGAGTGTAGCTCTCATCATAAACCCATTCAAACCCGCCGGCTTCTGCCTTTTCCTTAGCGGTTTTTGCTGCAGTAACACCCGCTTCGGTGTCTTCATAGAGAGCGCCGAATTTTGTGATATTAAAACCTTCTTCTTCATTAAGGTAGTTTATGTACTGAACCTGCGTTGCACCAAATCCGGTTGATGTTGTGCAGAACTGGAATACAGTTGAATAACCTTGGTTTGTAAATTCATTAGCAATTCCGTTGTGCACAAGAGGAACGCCGGACTTTTCAAAAGTCGGAAGCATCGGCAGCCCATATGCGCTGCCGCTAAGTCCGATGCCGGCCATAATTGTATCATCAGCGAGTATGCGGTCGGCAACAGCCTTTGCCTGAGAGGTGTCGGACATTGTATCGGCGGGAACCAACTCGATTTTTGCGCCGCCCAAAGATGCTATACCACCTGCTGCGTTAATCTGATCGGCAGCGAGCTGAGCTCCCTGAAAGGACTGGTTTCCTGTGTCTGCGCCCGATCCGGAAAGATTATAGAAGGCTCCGATACGAACGGTAGGAACATCATCGTTCTGCGAGGAGGGAACCTCTGAACTCTGGCTGGGCTGTTCACTATTTGCGGACTGTGAACTAGTGGAAGGTGTGGTGGTATTATTCGAACACGCTGCGAGGCTTGAAACCAACAGAAGCAAGGACATGATCGTAGCTAGACTTTTCATAATTTTCTTGTTCATTATTGCACCTCAATTCATTAATATCGTTCTATACATGCTACTTCTTATACTCGCCACTATATGGTAATACAACAATTGGTCATTTGTTTATGGTAAAAGCAAATTGTTAGGACAATTATTGATCTCCTTAACGACGAATATTAAAGTCATATTTACACAGTGTTTAAGAAATGTCAATAGAAACTAGCTAAAAAATTGAGTATAATCATAAATTTTTGCAACACTAACAAATAAAATATGTACTAGTTGTATAAATGGACAAAAAATAAAAAAACCTCAAATTAATATTTACATTTTCGGTGAGGCACGTTATTATTGACAAAAACAGATAAATTGTCATACAGCATTTGTCCTAACTTTTGCTTCTGAAAAGGAAACATAGCCTAGGATTACTCTAGAAACTGCAAAATTGGATATGTGCAATGGAAAAAACATGATACGGGAGGAATATGTATTATGCCAGAAATATCAAAATATCTCGAGAACGTCTTTTCTCTTGAAGGAAAAGTGATTCTTGCCACCGGTTCAGCTGGTGGAATTGGGTCCGAGATGTGCAAAGGCATGGCGGCAGCCGGCGGAACAGTTGCTATCTGCGATCTTGATTTTAACGCAGCGCAATCACTTGCCGATGAGATTGTGAGCCTGGGAGGAAAATCTAAGGCATATCCTCTCAATGTTGGCGACAAAGCATCTATAAAAAAATGTACTGATGATGTTATAAGGGATTTTGAATATATTAATGTGCTTGCAAATATAGCAGGGATCAACAAGCGTGAGGGCATATTGGATGTAGATGAAGATACATATGACCGAATAATGAATGTAAATCTAAAAGGCACCTTCCTAGTGAGTCAGGAAGTTGTAAAACACATGATAGCCAGGGGAAATGGCGGCAGCGTGATAAACATCGGTTCGCACAATGATGAAGCTATGCTGGCGGGATGTTCGGTGTACGGAGCTACAAAATCCGGCGTGGTGGCTTTGACAAGAGCTATGGCCATAGAGTGGGCAAAGCACAATATCCGCGCGAATGCCATCAGTCCGGGTCATATTCTCACAGCGTTGTCGCAAGTGACATGGGATCACCCTACGCGTTCGACATATTTGAGAGAGCGTATTGCAATGGGGCGTCCGGGGTATCCGTCTGAATTGGTGGGAATGTGTATATTGCTTGCATCTGATGCGTCTAGCTATATGACAGGTCAGGCATATCATATAGATGGCGGCTGCCTTTGCGGTGGTCAGCCGTGGGACTACGATACAAAATACTAGTTTTCATTAAATGCAGGGATTCAAACAATCATGATAAGGGTGTGTTGATATGACTAACGAGCAATTAATCCATGTTCAAGATATGGCACGGCAGATGCGTTTGCGCATAGTGGATATGGTTGGAAAAAAAGATGGTAAGGTGGGACATTTGGGCGGATCTATGTCTGCTGCGGACATAGTAGCAACTCTATATTTCCATAAAATGAAGATTGATGCTGCAAATCCGGCAGATCCCCAGAGAGATTTGTTTATTATGAGCAAGGGACACGCGGCGTTGGTTCAGTATGCGGCCCTCGCACTAAAAGGATTTTTCCCTATTGATGAGCTTGACAAAGTAAAGACCTTGCATTCCATGCTGCAAGGGCATCCTGACATGAGGAAAACTCCCGGCATAGAGGTTAATACTGGATCTCTTGGAATGGGGTTGTCCATTGGTGTTGGAAGTGCACTGGGATTTAGAACTGACGGCAGAACAAATAAAGTCTATGTTCTTGTTGGTGATGGAGAGACCCAAGAGGGGCAGGTATGGGAAGCGGCAATGGCTGCGGGGAATTATCATCTGGATAATCTTGTGGCTATTGTAGATCAAAATGACCTTCAGGCTACAGGTCCGATTACTGAGCGCATGTCTATAGGTTCGCTCCCGATTAAATTCCAGGCAAATGACTGGAATGTTATCGAAGTCGATGGTCATGACATTGAAGCCATCACCAAAGCACTGGATGATGCCGATGAAGCAAAGGGAAGTCCAACAGTGATTATTGCCAAGACGGTTAAAGGAAAATCTGTTTCCTTCGCAGAGGGCAAGGCGGCATTTCACAACTGCAGCTTGACACGTGAGCAATACACTCAGGCAATAAGCGATGTGGACAGCTATACCTGTTAAAAAATTTGGAGGATAAATATTATGTCGAACAGTCAACGTGTTGCATATGGTGAAACCTTGGTTGATTTAGGAAAGAATAATAATGATATAGTAGTTTTAGAAGCGGATCTGGGAAAGTCAACAATGGGCAGTCTTTTTGAAACAGCTTACCCTAACAGGTTCTTTGAGATGGGCATTGCCGAGAGCAATATGGCTTCGGCGGCGGCAGGGTTATCACTAACAGGCAAGATACCTTTTATGGCTTCTTTTGCTGTGTTTAGTACCGGAAGGTGCTACGATCAAATACGGACAAACATATGTATTCCGGCTTTAAATGTGAAAATATGTGGCTCAAGTGCCGGAATGTCTGATTTTGGAGACGGTTCAACGCATCAATCTATAGACGATATTGCTCTTATGCGTGTTCTTCCGAACATGCAGGTGTTCTCACCGGTTGATGACGCAGAAACTAGAAAAATCGTGCGGTATATGGTGGGAAATCAGGGACCAATGTATATCAGAATCAACAGAAACGATTTGCCAGCGCTTTCGAATTCTGATGAGGAATTTATCCCTGGGAAGGTCTATACTCTTAGGGACGGTACAGATGCCGTGATCTTCGCGACAGGTGTGATGGTCGGTCTTTCGCTTGAGGCGGCAGAGAATCTGTCAAAGCGTGGAATAAGTGTCAAAGTTGTTAATGTGCCAACAATTAAGCCGCTGTGCAGCGATGATGTTGCTGCTGCCGCTAAAGATATACCGTTTGTTATTACCGCGGAAGAGCATAGCGTTTTCGGTGGGCTTGGGGATGCAATTTGTGCTGTTCTTGGTTCTACAGAACCGAAAAAATACCGCCGGGTCGGTGTAAATGACAAGTTCGGGACTTCGGCTGAGAATTATGAAGTATTACTTGAGGAATACGGTCTGAGTGTTGCGGCGGTAGAGTCTGCTGTGTCTGAGCTTCTTGGAAGATAGGTGCACATGCCTGCTCTCTAAAAAACAGTGCATTAAAAGATTTGAGCATCTATGCCGCCTGTGATATAGTTTCAGCATGCAAACTGCAAATAAATGTAATGTTTGCAGCATAGATGAAGATGGAGGGCTGGAAATGTCTGAGAACGTTAGGAAAAAGAGCGTGAGTCAAGAGGTGTATGACCAAATGCTAAAGAACATCACTACTCAAGTGTGGACTACTGGCACAAAGATACCACCTGAAAAAACACTTATGGAAATATATTCCGTTAGTCGAATAAGTGTAAGAGAGGCTATAAAAAAGCTTGTCAGCCTTGGGCTTTTGGAAACTATTCAAGGATCAGGAACCTATGTTAGAGAATATAACCCCGATGTGTTTATGGCTCCGATATCGGCTGCAATATATAGCATGCAATTAACGAAAAAAGACATATTGGATATTCTGAATGTGCGCCAAATAGAGATGTTTATTGCAGGTCAGGCAGCAGAAAGATCTACGCCCGAGGGGGTTAGCAAACTGCGTGAGATACATGATAAGCTTGTAAAAAACAGTAGAAATGCTGACTTACATGTACAAGCGGATTGTGAGTTTCATTTACAGATATGCAGAATGACAGACAACCTTTACTTATTTGAAATATGCAGGGCGATGTATGATGCGCTTGAAAAGGCCATGCTTTCCATATCAAAGATCATGGGACCGGAGCCTGCGATTTATTACCATGCGCGTCTTATCGATACAATAGAACGTCATTACATCAGTGAAGCAAAAGCTACTATGGAGGCGCATCTAAAAAACACAATCGAAGCTGTTGAAGATATGGATGAGAACGATAGCCGCTTCTTCAGAGTATAGAGACTCTTGTTTTATAGGTTTCCCGGACTCGCTGCATGCATGATGAAAAAGTGCTTGGGAGGCAATATTTATGATAAATTCGTGGGTGATTGGGCAGGCGATTATTAATGGTATCCTTCAGGGAGGGATATACGCACTGGTTGCCGTGGGCGTGACGATTGTTTTTGGTGTCATGAAAATGGTCAACTTTGCGATGGGAGAGTTCGTTACACTTGGCATGTATATGACTTGGTGGTGTTATTCGATTACTGGGCTGAGTTCATATACCCTGATACCTTTAGTTTTAGTTATTGTTGCTATTATTGCTTGGGCTTTTTTCCATGCGACACTCAAGCCACTATTGGGACGTGATAGTACTTCGTTTATTCTGATGACATTTGGGCTTTCATATCTGTTGCAAAACTCGCTTCTGATTATATTTGGGGCAAACTCTCTTGTTGTGGCATCTGATATAAAGAACGCATCACTTGTTATCAATGATTATGTTTTTAATTATCCCAAAATAATAGCCTTCACAGTTGCGTTGGCAAGTGTTGTCATCTTGAATTTTGTGCTCACTAAAACCACTGTGGGGCGTTGTATGAGGGCTACGTCAGAGAATGCAGAAATAGCAGAGATGCTAGGAATCAACTCGGTCAGAAGCTTTAGTATGGCATTTGTTCTGGGAATTGTTCTTGCAGGACTTGCCGGGGCACTGCTTACTCCTCTTTATTTTGTCACAACAACAACAGGAGCGGCGCTGAAAACCACCGGCTTAATGATTGTTGTTCTGGGAGGTATGGGGAATATTAAAGGTGCTTTTATAGGTGCACTTATGGTTGGTGTTGTTGAATCGCTTGTTGCTTGCCTTATTGGTGCGGATTTGGGTCCTGCCGGTATATTTGTGCTGTTTTTGATAGTTGTGTACTTCAAACCACAAGGCTTGTTTGGTAAAGGAGGACGAGTGGCATGAAGACCCAAAAAATGTCCAAAGCTTTGCTTGGGAAAAAGTCAAATATCCTACTCGCAGTGTTGTTGGTGATTCTTCTTTTTGTTCCTGCTTTTTCAAAAAACAAGTTTTTAATGTCAACAGCGGTATATACGTTCCTATTTGCCGGATTTGGAGTTTCATGGAACATTATAGGAGGATATGGAGCGCAGATATCATGGTGTCATGCTACATTTGCGGCTTGCGGGGCTTATACAAGTTTTTTATCTTACCACTACTTGGGGCTGTCCCCGTTTGTGACCATGCCGGTGGGAATGCTGTTGTCATTTTTGCTGGCGACTCTGATAGGGGGCGGAACATTTAAGCTGCGTGGATCATTCTTTTCTCTGGCGACAATAGCTCTAGCGGAAATATTTAAAATAACGCTTCTGTATTTTAAAAACTTTACAGGAGGGTCATCGGGACGGTGGATTACATATACAGGCAATGATTTTCTGAAGCTGTCCTTTAAGGACGATGTCCCTTTTTACTACATTTCTCTGGCGGTAATGCTTCTGGTTGTAGCGGCGACAGTTATTTTTCAAAAGACCAAAACAGGGTACTATCTGGGAGCTATTAAGGGAGATGAGGACGCGGCAACAACGTTGGGCATTGAGACGTTCAAGGTGAAGCTTCGCGCATTTCAGCTAAGTGCAATGCTGACTTCCCTCGTGGGCACAATATATGCATTCTTCTTGTCATATATAGATCCATATAGCATGTGCTCTATGGATTTGTCGGTAAAAATGGGAATGACTGCCATAGTCGGAGGAATCGGCACATTATGGGGTCCTGTGTTGGGGTCATTTATTCTACAGCCACTGACACAATTGACAAATACCCTGTTTGCGAGTGTGAGCGGAGCAAGTATGTTTATGTATGCAGTTGTACTAATCCTTGTTGTGCTGTTTAAACCTCAGGGAATTATATTCTTATTTACAAAGGGCGAGGAAGAGGGATTCCTCGTGAAGATTAGAAAAAAACTGCTGACTGCTATGAAAAGCACTGCTAAGAAAGGTGGGGAATCATGAGTGCGCTTATTGAGGTAAAAAACCTTAGCATTTCTTTTGGCGGTGTCAAAGCAGCTCAGAATGTCAGTTTTGAAATAGAGCAGGGTGAGATACTGGGGCTTATCGGACCTAACGGTTCAGGAAAAAGCACGTGTGTTAACATGATTTCCGGAGTGTATAGGCCGGACGCAGGGGAAATAATTTATGATGGAACTGTTCTTACCAACAAAATGTCTGTTGCAACACGGTCTAAAATGGGCATAGGCAGAACTTTCCAGTCACCAAAACCCTTTGCCAATTTAACGGTATATGACAATATATTCGTAGCCGCTCTTGTGGGGCATTCAAAAAAGCAAGCAATCGAAAAAACTGAATCGGTGCTAGAACTTACTGAGCTTGCGCCGCTGGCATACACAAAAAGCTCAAAACTGTCAATAGAAAAAAGGAAATGGCTGGATTTAGGCAGGGTTTTGGCAACCAATCCTAAATTACTCATGATGGATGAGGTAATGGCAGGTTTAAATCCCTCAGAGATGATGGATAGTCTTGAGCTGATTCGCAGAGTAAATAAACAAGGCGTTACTGTTTTGTTTATCGAGCATGTAATGCGTGCAGTACTGGCAATATGTCATAATACTATTGTGCTTGACGAGGGAAAGATGTTGTGCAAAGGGAGGCCGGAGGAAGTATTGCAGCGTCAAGACGTTATAGAGGCTTATATAGGAAAAGGAGCGAAAAACTATGCTTAAAATAGAGCATGTTTCTGCCGCTTATGGAGATTTGAAAGTACTTTACGACGTCTCTTTACATGTGAACGACGGTGAAGTTGTCTCACTTGTCGGCGCAAATGGAGCGGGAAAAACGACAATGCTTCGTATTATTTCCGGCTTTGTGCCTGTAACAGAAGGTAACGTGAGTTATGACGGCGTAGATTTGCTGAAAGAAAAAAGCTATAAACGCGCAGAACTTGGCATAGCGCAGATACCTCAAGGACGAGGCATTCTTGGCACGCTGACAGTAAAGGACAATCTCCTGGCAGGAGGATACCGAAAAGCGGCAAGGCCTAATATCCAGAAAAATATGGAAAACGCATTTGAAATGTTTCCAATACTTCAAGAGCGGATAAACCAAATCGCCGGCTCACTCAGTGGCGGTCAGCAGCAAATGCTTGCTATTGCGAGAGCGATGATGATGGAGCCGTCTCTGTTAATGCTGGATGAGCCGTCTCTTGGACTTGCTCCAATAGTAGTTGAGGAAATGTTTGAAACCATCAGCCGTGTGGCTGAACAGGGCATGTCAATTCTAATAGTTGAGCAAAACCTCACAAAGGCATTAAGTGTGGCTAACAGAGGCTATGTACTGGAAACGGGTCGGGTGGCTAGAGAGGGGCCAGCAAAAGAGCTTTTAGACAGTGATGATATACGTCAGGCTTATTTAGGACTATAATTACGAATTAAAAAATAATCTTTATACAGGAGGCTCTTTTATGAAAATCGGTTTTATCGGACTTGGAATAATGGGTAAGCCAATGTGCAAAAATCTGTTGAAAGCAGGATATGAGATTACTGCCTACGATATCTTTGAGAAAGCTGTCGATGAAGTTGTAGAATGCGGCGCGGCGCGTGGTACCAGTAACGCCGATGTAGCGTCAAAAAGTGATGTTATCATCACCATGCTGCCAAACTCACCTCATGTGAAAACAGCTGTGCTCGGCGAGGGCGGAATAATTGAAGGCGCAAAGCCGGGTCTTGTTATAGTTGATATGAGTTCAATTAGCCCAATTGCTTCTAAAGAAATATGTGAAACAGTTGAGGAAAAAGGTTGCTTTTTTATTGACGCGCCGGTGTCCGGCGGAGAGCCGAAGGCCATAGATGGAACCCTTGCAATCATGGTTGGCGGACGAAAAGAGATATTCGACAAAGCAAGTGAACTTTTGGACATTATGGGAGGATCGGTGACTCATTGCGGAGAAATCGGGGCTGGAAACACAACAAAGCTTGTAAATCAGATAATAGTGGCTGTGAACATTGCGGCGGTATCCGAAGCGTTGGTGTTCGGGAAAAAAGCCGGTGTTGATCCGGAGGCAATATATCAGGCAATTCGCGGCGGACTTGCAGGCAGCACAGTTTTGGACGCAAAGGCCCCTATGATGTTCGACGGCAACTTCAATCCGGGTTTCCGTATCGATCTGCATATTAAGGATTTGACAAATGTGCTTGATACCGGTCATGATGTAGGAGCAAGCCTTCCACTGTCTGCGTCAGTAATGGAGATGATGCAGTGGCTCAAATCCAAGGATCTCGATAAGGAAGATCACAGCTCTCTGGTAAAATACTTTGAAAACCTTTCCGGTATTGATATAAGGAAATAATAATGCTCTGCGCTATGTTGTTGAGCAAAGCCATGTTGTGGAGATAAATATGAGCAGGCTATCTATTGAAGAGAGAATACAGCACAACCGAGATTTTTGGTTGGGGAATGAGCAAAGATTTCCACTGACTACCATTAGGATGGGTAGAATATTCTTCAGCCGTGAGTTCAGAGCGCTGGATTCTTTAGTTGAGGCAGGTAAAGTGCTCACTCCAGATATGCTGGATGTGGACTTGTTTTTACCTGACTATGAGCGGATGTTCAACGAGCTGGAGCAGCTGAATATGGATGGCATATATTCAGCCGACCCATGCACCGGTATACCATGGATGGAAGCAATATTAGGAGCACCTATCGTGGGAACCGGCATTAGCTTTGTATCGCATCCCTGTGTAGAAGGGGTGGAAGAACTTTCCGGAATTTCATACTCTAAGGAAAATCCGTGGTATGAAAAATATCTGGAATTCTGCACTAAGCTTACGCGATTATCTAATGGGAGATTCCCTGTGGGTGAACCGATTTTGCGTGGAGTTACAGATACGGTTGGATCTCTTATCGGACAGCAAAACATGGTTATAAGTATGTATGAGGAGCCTGAGATAATAAAGGCGGCATTTGATACTATTGTGCTTGCTCAAAGGGACTTGATCGAAGACCAGTATAAAATCATTGAACCATTCCACGGTGGATACAATGTTGGCTTTTACCATTTATGGGCGCCCGGAAAGATAATGTGGTTTCAGGAGGATCTGGCGGCACTGCTGTCTCCGTGGCATTTTAATGAATTTTTGCGGAAAACTTACAATGACTACATTGAAGGCTATGACTATTCAATGGTTCATCTACACCCAACTGCTTTTTTCCATCTTGATGATATATGCTCAATAGAAAACCTGTCAGCTGTGCAAATAACCTGTGATGCAGGAGGACCGACTGTTCGTGATATGATACCCCAATGTATTCAGGTTATTGAGAGCGGTAAACGGCTGATGCTTGGAATGAGCAAATTCACAAAGGCTGATATCGATGTGGTAAAGAAGTATCTTCCACAGCACAGTGTTGCGTTGACTGTGTTGGCTGACGATAAACAGGAAGCGGATGAATTGTTGAACTATATCCAAAGCTGAATTATTAATAGTGGAACAAATTTGAGCCACGTCTGAAGAATAAATACTCAGACGTGGCTTAAAATATATCCAGACTAATTTTTGATTATGTAGTTTGCACCTGCAATTTCGTTGAAAGCACACATAAGGGTGTTTAGATTTTTAATAGGGACGTCTGACATTACAGATATTCCGGTTGAGAGCAGCAAACGGCCATCTCTGCCGTAGCTTTCGACACAGGCTTTAACTTCATTGTATATATCTTCCTCTGTACCCTTTGGAAGCGTTATCTGAGTGGATATACCCCCATAAAATGTAATTTCTCCACTGAATTTAATCAGATCTTCCCGCGGCATGGCTTCGGGCTGAACGTTATTTAACACATCTACGCCGATTTCTATTAGATCAGGAATAATAGGCCGTATGTCGCCACATGAGTGATGTATTACAGGAACTCCGGCATCTTTATATACATTTATTATCCTCTTCAGCCTGGGCTTAAAGAGTTTACGCCACAGTTCCGGAGAGAGCAGCATTCCATTCTGTGAGCCATAGTCGTCACCTGTTCTGCCGCAGCTTACGCCCAATGATAAATAGCGCTTTGCCATTGCAATTTGATATTGTGTAATGCGCTCTAGCAGTTCTTCTGCAAATTCCTCGTCGGTCAGAAGATCGCACAGAAAAGTCTCAAAGCCACGTAGGGCGGAAGCTCGTTCTAAAAGGCAGGTCACTTGATACGACGACACAACATAATTTTTTCCGTATTTTCCTATAGCTTCCACCGACCAATCAAGCAATCCGGGGGCGTTTGGATCTGGGAATTCATATGAAGCATAGGCGTTGTCGCCGGCGAGAGGGTGAACGACTTGACAGTTTCCCTCTTGGGTAATATCAAAACCGCAGCCCCAATTATCATATACCACCGTCTCGGCAGATCTAATTCGTTTACGCTGCATACCGAAAGCGTCATTTATAAAGCAATATATCAAATGGTTATCCATCCACGGCAGCAAGGCTTCTTCGCCGCTGATAGAAGCACCATAATGCGAGCAAACTTTATCCAGCATGATTGGCGAAAAATCTAGCTGTGTTGGGAGGCGGTCAATGGATTCGCCTTTCATTGCTGCGAGCATGCGTTCTTTTCGGGTCATAACATCTGCCATTACGAATTCCTCCTACAAATTATAAAAAATACAAAGCTAATAATAGTGTATATGCAATAATTATTATGAGATTATTAGTAATTATACTACATAATAGCTAAATAGTCAATAAACTGCAAGAA
>JGI994J12354_10004130_pt1 | contig 13190 bp, 12 predicted proteins | sample IntmicLarv3ML3BL_FD_12354 | JGI IMG/M metagenome (IMG submission 12354)
TTTATCAAACTCAAATATGAACTTAAATACGCTAGATTAAGCGTAAAAAAGGGCATTAAGGGGCTCTTTTAATCAATGCAAGTGGCAAACTCGGGTTATAACACATACCCATAACGAAATACAAGGAAATCATAGGAAATTATTTGGTGAATATTCAAGTTTTTTTGACCTTACTTTTTTTATACTTTTTTATCGGTGTATGTAAAGCTCGTTCCGTATCCCAACCACTACGCCATATTCTTGAATAAATCACATATGCGGATATGTTTTTTATCTCCGCCCATTCTTCTAAAGTATGCTCTTGCCCATTATACTCCAGCTTTATTGATCTATTTATGTACTGCGTGTTTGTCGGCTCACTTAAAGCCCTGCCGATATCCCATTTACTGATGTATATTCTTCTGCGAATTGTATCTCTGCTTATACCGGTAATACTTTCCCACTCTCTTAAAGTGTGTCGCTCACCGTTATATGCCAAAATAGTAGTTATTTCTTTCCAGCTGTTGCCGGAAATGTTACCGGAAAACCTCTCTTTATACAGATCAGATAACGTCATCCACTGAATGTTTGATGGCTCATAAGGTTTATTCACATCTTTTTTACAACTGCGCATTCCTTCTTTGCGTCCGGCTTTTATAGCCCAATTTTCAAACTTTTCGAATGTTGACCATTGATCCCATCCACCTGCAGGCAAAGCTGGATTTTTAAGGCTTAATCTTTTCAATCTTTTCCATTGAGAATAAATCGTCGGTTTTTTTGTTCTGTATTGCGGACTTACAAATTTAGATTCAGTAAAAGCCTTTTCTATAGACCATTTGGAACGAGTTATTCTGTTTTTAAGTCTGGAATATGGTATATCTAATATTTTTGCCCACTCAGCCAATAAATGTTCCTCGCCGTTATAACTTATCATAACCGGCGTTTTATCGCTGCTTTCCTCAGTAAATGCTCTTTCTGCAGACCATTTAAGGTTGACGATCCTTTTGTATAATTTTCTGTATGGCATATCTAATATCTTTGCCCATTCGCCTAAAGAATGTTCTTCACCGTTATAACTGATCATGACCGAATCTTTTCTTCTGTTGCCCATAGTAAATATAATTATACTATATTTCCAGCAATATTTCAACTATGGTAATTTGAAAAATTATTTATCATCTTTAGGGGAATATTTATCTCTTATATTCCTAAGCTGTCTTTCGCAGAGTCCGACTTTGTCTGCTATATCTTCCCATTTCATATTTCTTATATACCGATATCGGATTATCCGTTGCGCTACCGGGTCGTCTATCGCCCTCACGCTGTCAAAAGCTAATCTCCTTAGCCGATTGTACTCAGTATATTCTGCCTGCAGCTCATCTTTGATTACATCAATGTCATCAATGATGCCCGGCTGTTTGTTATTGTACTCACGCTTGTTTTTATCATATCTGCGTAACAACTCCTCACCATAAGCACCGGTCACCTTCTGCGCTAACGATTCCATAGAGCGTATTTCATCAATGTAGCTGCATATTTTCTCTTTTGACCTTTTCAATTTACCAAAAACTGCTTTATCCAATTATTTCTCCCTTTCATTCCCTTTCGCCGTGTCTACTCTACCTCAACGTAGTTTATATACAAACCGTCATCTATACCATCAGCTAAACCGTTAAAACCAATGCTGATTATTATCTTCTTGCCGTTTTTGTAGCCGTATATTAAAACAGCATCATAGACCGGCTCCCCGCTCTGATACCAACAAACGCTTGGCTCTACGTAAATAATAACAACACCAACCAAAACACTAAAATCTCTGCCTTCATGCCATTTCAAAGCATTGAACTCATCATCTGTCAGATTAAATACATCCACGTCCATTTTGTTCACTCGTTGTCTCCTCGTCTCTAAGTCACCTCTACTTACTTGATATTTAATAAGCTAATTCCACTTTTACTCTCAAAAAGGCGGAATTAGGAATCAGGAACTAGCGTTTTATTAATTATAATATCTCTTTTACTCTTTTTATTTATTATTTATTTATCTTTTATATTAATATATACTAATTCCTAATTCCTCTAATTCCATTAATAGAATTTAAGAGTAAAATAGGGTAAATTTATCGGAATTAGCCCGGAATTAGCTCCAAACGCTAATTCCACCCTTTGACCCACTAACCCCTTAATACATTGACCCTTTAACTTTTTTGCCATAAGTTCTGCTTACCATAATCTGATGTCCTCCCTTGCCTGTGTTGCGCCCACCCCAGCTTAGTTAAAATCATCGCTATCTCGTCAGCATCCTTCCGCGTCTTTTTCGCATGCTCTAATTGCAATGCTACTTCCCATATCTCAATGATAGATACCTCCGGACTGCCAAAAGACTTGACCTTTCTATCCAAATAATCCTCTATTATACCTACGCGGTAATCATCCTCTGTTGCTGCGTTCTGATGTTCCCGCACAATAGCTTGCAGTCTATGGTCTACGTGGGGCTTTAACTCGCCATTTTTGTACTTATGATAAGCTTCAGCCCAGCATTGCCGAATATCATGCTTTATAGTATCTTCCCACTGAAAGAGCATTGCGCCGTCCTGATGTACTTCGACTGGGTAGAACCGCCTATTACCTGTTTTGTCTCTTAGGAAGTGGCGCTTATTGGTAGTGCCTATAAATATACATTGCCGCGGATATTCAGATGTTCTTTTGTCATATGGGCGCCTGTAATGGTCTTTTTGTTTGGTAAGGAAACTCTTTGCAGCTTCTACATCTTTAGAACGCGTCAAAGCGAGTAATTCAGCTATTTCACAGACCCAAGCACCTTCAATAGCTTCAGCTCCTTTCTGACCCTCTATCTCGCAAACCTCAGTGAAAAAGTCATCCTTTAATGCTAACCACCGCACAAAGGTCGATTTTCCTTCTCCCTGCTTTGTACCAATAAGCACCGGAACTTCATCAAACTTACAGCCCGGTTCGTATAACCTATGAATGCCTCCGGCAAATATTAACCTCGACACCTCTTTAGTATATTCATTATCATCAGCTCGCATATAGAGATGGAGTAAGTTCTCTAACCGCTCCGTGCCATCCCACTTGATACTTTCAATAATCTCCTTTATCGGGTGATACTCACGCTCCTTAAAGAATATCCTAAGAGCATCATCTAACTTAGCAGCATTGTATATATCATATTCCTTCTCAACATAATTCCTTGCAGCCGCGTCATCTGTGTCAGTCCATCTGTCATTATGTATCTCAGGGCTGTTAGTCAATGCGTTATACTTGACATCAAAAAAATGTAAATCATTTTCAAGGATAGTTAAATAGTTCTCGGTACTATTTATGACCGGTTGTTTTTTATCAAAGTCCAACTTTAGCTTTTGCCATACCCCCGGATTATTGCTTTGATTCATAACTGCTGTTGTCTTATATTCAGCGTTAAGCTTTTCAAGTTCTTTATCGTATAACTTTATGAGCTCCTTAAAACCGGTTAAGCATTTTAAACTTCTGGCTTGCTCAAGCAAAAATACCTTTAATCTTTCACGTTCAAGGTTGTCTGTTATATCGTACAACTCATTTAGGGTATCATTACTAAACAGAGTCGGGATATCCATCCTCTGTATGATTATTTCGTCTAACATTATTTATTATATCCTTTGACCATTTTATGATTAGCTCTTCCGGTAGCGGTTGATTTATATATTCATCCAAAATATAACCTAAACAATCTAAATCACGCTCAGCAATAATGAATCTGTCATCTATTTCACTATTTAAATCTATTGGTTTGTATTGCTCATGCCACCTGGTCAGTAATTTGTAATAATCACATAGGGTAATATAAAAACTATTAGCTGTTGTGGTAGCAATAATATCGGATTGTTTTGGCTTTGATGTCCTAATGTTACGCCACTGTGAAAAAGATGGTTTTTGTATATAAAAATCACTTGCTAATTTATTTATAGCCTCAGCATACGGTATGTTAAAAAAGCAGGATACGAACTTTATTAGGTCACCACCGGTAGCGCAACTAAAACAATAAAAAGAGGTATCATATAATTGCATACTCTTTTGTTTATCGCTTCCGTGCAGCGGGCATGGAACGCGCGTCTTAGCTTGATGCTCGGTAACATACCTCGCAAAGACATCGCGCATAGATAGTCTACTTAAAATTATATCTCGGTTCAATAGTTCTCCTTACTTTATATATATAAACCTTATCGCTTGAAACGCAATATAAGCTACAGCAAATATTAGCCAAACTATAAGCAGTTTTTTCTCAGTCTTCTCTGATATATCAAAGATTGGTAGGTTATAAATAAAATTAATTATTTTATCGCAAATGTTCTTGTGTTTTTTCATTAAATGCAATCCCATGTTCTAAACAGTATCTCTTAAAATCTTTCAAGTATATTTTAGTCGTATATCTTGAGCTTCCCGGGCGTTTATATGAAGCTCCCGGCAAAAACTGTGCCCTAACTAAAAAGCCGATATCATTGACGTTTCTGTGAAGTATTCGTGCTACTTCCTTGTTTGATATATATATATTAGGTTTCATTATTGTTTTACCTCACTTTTGTCGCTAATACGCGACGATTGATCCAAAAAAATTTCACAACACTCTTTCTTTGATAATTTTAACTCCGCTGATATATTCTCAGCTTCTAATATTGTAATTTCACTTCCATCACACAAAAACACCTTTGGATCAATTCCTATCTTACACGCCAGACCCTTTAAGGTGAAGCCAACCTCTGTAGCTTTCTCTTCTAATCTCTGTATATTCATTACAAACCTCTCTGTCGCATATTAGCGATAGCTATATGATACCACGTATTTCCAGCGATTGTCAAGATGTTTTTGCGTTTAAGCGAAAAGTATTTTAAAAATTTATTTAAAAAACGTTGCTTTTTTGCAAAAATTGTTGTATAATGTAGTTGGGTACAAAAAAATGACTATTGGACAAAGAATAAAACAAAGAAGAGAAGAGCTTGGAATATCCGTAGATGAAGTCGCAGTAAAGCTAAACAAAAATCGCGCTACTATCTATCGATACGAAAGCGATGATATTGTGGGCATGTCTATTGAAACACTGCGGCCATTAGCTGATGTTCTAAAGACTACCCCTACATATTTGATGGGCTGGCAAGACGAGGATACAGCCAAAGACTTGGAAGAGATTGAATACAATCTTCAGCGTCAAGGTAATTTCCTACGCGAGCGACGCGAAGAGCTGGAGCTGGAGCTCCAAGATGTGGCTGACGCTGTGCATGTTCACCCAGTGACTATCTCACGCTGGGAAATAGATCGCGAGATGGAGCTAACGCAAAAACAGTTGCACTCTTTGTCAAACATTTTGGAAGTTGACTCTGTAGTGATAACCGGTATGCCTATCTATAGTATGGATAACCTAATAAAGAACCTCGAAAAACCCAAACCGGAGGTGATTATAGCTCACCCGGCAAAACGTGTGCCGGTATTAGGACGTATCGCAGCGGGAGAGCCGATAGCAATGGTTGAAGATATTATCGACTACATTTATACTGACCGTAACAGCAATGAAACCTTTTTCGCGCTAAAGGCCAAGGGCGACAGCATGAATATGGCCGGTATAAATGATGGAGCTACTGTACTTATTAGGCAAACTCCGATAGTTGATAATGGAGCTATCGCAGCAGTAAGTATAGACGGTGAGGATGCAACAATTAAAGAGTTTCACCAAACAGGCGAAATGGTCGTGCTGTCTCCGCAGTCCAGCAACCCGGACAACAAAGCGCAAATATATAATATAAAGGAAACCAGTATCGTTGTTATGGGCGAAGTGGTGGAGTCGAGAATGACAGTAAAATAACAAATGCTCTTTAGCTGCTGGAACAGCTAAAGAGCAAGGGTGTAATGAGTTTGTCATAGCACAACATTACAAATTCATTATACACCCTTTAGCAAAATTTGTCAATGATAAAAGGGGATAATAATAATGAAACTTCCAAATGGATTCGGTACTGTACGAAAGTTATCAGGTACACGCAGGCAACCGTGGGCGGCGCTACTTCCTGCAACGTATGAGTTAGACATCGCAACGCAAGAGGTTAAAACAACTCGCAAATATCTTAGCTTCCATGCTAAAAAGGAAGAGGCAATAGCAGCGTTAGTGGATTACAACAAAAACCCACAGATGTACAACGCAAAGCAGCTGACTTTTGCTAATGTGTATGAGATGTGGTCTAAAGAAAAGTTTCCGGTGTTAAAATCAATTGAGGGATATCAGAACGGATACAGGCATTGCGCTCTTTACTACAATATGAGTTTTTGTGATCTGCGACTAATGCATCTTCAAAAGATTATTGATGTCTGCCCATACGGTTATGGTGCGCAGCATCATATAAAAACATTACTCAACCAAATGTACAAGTATGCAATGGCGCACGATATCGTTGAGAAGAATTATGCGACCTTTGTTAAAATAGATAAAAAAGAGGTTAAGGTAAAGCGTATTCTGTTCACTGCTGAGGAGATTGCAATAATAGACAAAGCTGCTGCGGATGGCGATAATTGGATAGCTGGTGTGGTTCTTGCTTGTATTTACACTGGTATGCGCAGATCAGAGATTTTAACGGTGAAAAAAGAAAATATATTCTTTGATAAACGTTATATGCTGGGCGGTGTCAAGACAGCAGCGGGAATCGACAGAATAATACCTATACACAGAAAAATAGAGCATATTATAAAAGGTTTATATGATAAGTCAGATGTTTACTTGTTAGATTTTATTAAGAGCAAAGCGCCTGATACTTATATTGGTGCCAGCTTTGAAAAGTTTATGGGTGAGCTAAATATAAAGCATACGACTCATGACTGTAGGAATACTTTCGTCTCAAGGATGCACGAATTAAACGCTCCACTTCTTGAAGTTAAACGAATAATAGGACATTCGTCTAGGGATATTACTGAGGCTATATACACGAAAATTGAAGCTAAAAAATTAGTCGAAGTTGTAGATAAATTATACTACTGATTTGGTGGATTGGTTGTGTACACAATTTGCACACAATATGTAAATATTTTGGCTGTAGTCACGAGTGAAGCAGAGTAAAGACTCAAGAGTGAAACTCATAAAAACGATATATAGTATAGCACTTTTTACTGTGGAATGATATAGAATTTACTGGAATTTACTATACACTTTTTATTATTTTTTTAGAGATGTGCTTAAGTCTTGTTAAATTGAAAGAAAACTATCATTTGACAAGATAAATAAAATCAATTATAATTTAAACATCGTGGGAGTTGATATCTTATACTAAGCCAATGATGAAAAGAGCAAGTTTTTTAATAAAACCGGCATCAGGCGCGTGCAATATGCGTTGCAAATACTGTTTTTACGCTGATGTAATAAATGTTCGTGAGATTAAAAATTACGGCATGATGTCTTTAGACACGCTGGAAATTTTAGTCAAAAAAGCGTTATCACAGGTTGAGGAGACGGTCTCTTTCGCTTTTCAAGGAGGAGAACCAACGCTTGTTGGGTTAGAGTTTTATAAGAAATTTATTGAACTGCAAAAAAAGCATAATGTTAACAAGGTAAAGATACTCAACTCTATACAGACTAACGGTTATGTTATTGATGATGAGTGGGCAAAGTTTTTGGCAGAAAATCGCTTTTTGGTTGGTCTTTCTCTTGATGGCCCGAAAGATATAAATGACCGCTACCGCCTTAACAACAGCCAAAATACCGTGTTTGACAAGGTTATGGCGACCGCGAAACTCTTTGATAAATATGGTGTTCAGTATAATATCCTCTGTGTGGTAAATCGCTTTGTGGCATTTAACGCGAAAAGGGTTTACGACTTTTTTAAAGAGCAAGGTTTTCGCTATTTGCAGTTTATTCCCTGCCTCGACGGCTTTAGTGGCAACGAGCGCGAGTTTTCCCTTTCGCAAAGGCAGTATGCCGAGTTTTTAAAAATAACCTTTGACGAGTATTTCAAGGATTTTTTCTCAAACAACTATATCAGTGTGCGCCACTTTGATAATTACGTTCATATGCTCTTAGGCGCTCCTCCCGAGAGTTGCGACCTTAATGGGGTGTGCAGCAGTTATTTTGTCGTTGAGGGTGATGGCTCTGTTTACCCGTGCGACTTTTATGTGTTGGATGACTACACTTTGGGCAATATCGTGACTTGTAACCTTGAAGAGATGATAAAGAGCGAAAAAGCAGAGTGGTTTTACAAGAGTTCAACGCACGTTGATGAAAAGTGTAAAGCGTGTAAACATTTTACGCTTTGCCGCGGAGGTTGTAGAAGACATAGAGAACCGCTTACTGACGGTAGCTTACAGCTAAATAAATATTGTGAAGCTTACCGTGAGTTTTTCGTTTACGCAACGCCAAAACTGCTACAGATGGCATCCGCAGTCTCGCGAGATAAAAAAAGATAAAAGAGGAATAAAATTATGCGCGTTTTATTTGTTGATATCGATACTTTGCGCCCGGACAGGATGAGCTGTTACGGCTATGATAGGATGACTACCCCAAATATGGATGAGGTGGCTAAAGAGGGCGTGGTTTTTGAGAACTATTACTGCTCTGACGCGCCCTGCTTGCCGTCGAGGGCTGCTCTAGTCAGCGGGATGTTCGGCATCCACAACGGAGCAGTAGGGCATGGCGGTACAGCAGCTGATATGACACTTTACGGCGCAGAGCGAAGTTTTAGAAACCCACATGATACGAACAATCTCTTTAATACCTTTAGGCGCGCCGGATTTCACACTGCATCCATAAGCACCTTTGCCGAGCGGCACTCCTCCTACTGGTTTAATGCCGGGTTTAATGAGACTTATAATGTGGGTGACGGAGGCATGGAGTCCGGAGAAAAAGTTATCCCTATAGCACTCGACTGGCTGGAGAAAAATCAGGATAAGGATAATTGGTTTTTGCACCTGCACATTTGGGATCCGCACACTCCCTACAGAGCGCCAAAAGAGTTTGGTGAGCCCTTTGACAAAAGCAAAGTGAACACTTGGATAAATGAAGAGGAGTTTTCAAAGCACTTACAGCACACCGGGCCGCACAGCGCGAATGAGCTCAATATGTTTGAAGATACCGTAGACCCAAATTATCTGCGCCACCCGGGCAAACTCGCCTCTTACGAGGATATGAAATATTTCCAAAATGAGTATGACCGCTCAGTGCATTACGCTGACTACATAATCGGTCAAGTTTTTGATAAATTGCGCGAAAGCGGGATTTATGAGGATACAGCAATTATCATCACCTCTGACCACGGCGAAAATATGGGTGAATTGGGGCTTTACGGCGAGCATGCCACGGCCGACCACCCGACTTGCCGCATTCCGATGATCATAAAGTGGCCTTATGCAAAAGCCGGGCACAAAGATACAGGTTTTCATTATAACATTGACCTTGCGCCGACAATGGCTGAAATGTTAGGGGTTGAGGTTAAGGAAAATTGGGATGGGGCATCGTATAAAGAGAGCCTCATAAACGGCGAAGATACGGGACATGAATGTCTTGTACTCTCGCAGCTTGCGCACGTTTGCCAACGCTCTTGCCGCTTTGAGGATTGGCTTTATATTAGAACATACCACGACGGCTATCATCTTTTTGACGATGAGATGCTCTTTAATATAAAGGATGACCCATACGAACAAGAGGATGTGAAGGAAAAATACCCGCAAATTTGCGAAAAGGGCGCAAAGTATATTTTGGACTGGGTTGACGCTAATATGAAGAAAAACTCCCAACAGATAGACCCGCTGTGGACTGTGATGTCTGAAGGCGGCCCATTTCACGCCATAGATTACCCACTAGACAAATACCTTGAACATCTTGAAAATACCGGAAGAGCAGAAGGCGCGCAAAAACTTAAAGAAAAATATACGAGTTAGAGTTTACACTGAACTCAAAAGAGCAGTTCTTATATTAAATATAAGAACTGCTCTTTTGAGAGGTGTCCCCTTTTAGAAAGTATATCTAAACCCTATACTTGCTTGCCAGTTACTTTCAATATTTGTGCCTGCCAAAGTGGATAACTCCATATAACAGTTGCTGTCATCGCTAAGTTTAATGTTTCCACCTATATTAAACTTGTACCAAAGCTTTGTTATCTCAGACTCTACAGTTGTTTCAAGGTCATTATATACTAAATCAGTTACCGTAGAACCCATAAAGTTTTGATTGATGTCGCCACCTATATAAAAATTACCATTTCCAAGCTCAAATACAACATCACCACCCAAACGACCTATCAAAGACTCATTACCTTTAGTGCTGACCTCTAAGCCGTTTGAAGCTGTATGTTTGACATCTCCTATAGAAGTGTAAGTTAACTGAATGCTCGGCTGGAAGCTAACATTCTTTTGTATAGAATAGAACTTGCCGTATTCACCATTTACTGTAACTCCCCAAGTCTCATAATTGCCGCTGATTCTTTCATCATTAGCATTTACGAGATTGTAGTCAACTTTTAAGTTATTTGTTCTTACAACAAAGTCAAAATAGCTCTTGTTTTTGCCTAACCAGATTGCGTATCCGCCAAGACCAAAGCCGTTTATGTCGCCGTTGCCATTTATGTAACTGCCTTCATCTTCTAAGTATTGAGCTAAAGCACCAACGTAAATATTACCGCTGCTTTCAGTGAACATTCTGTCAATACCTGCTTGCGCTATAAGATAACTGTCAAGTATATCGCGGTTAAATGTGACATTTTTAGTGTTAAGGTCGCCCTTACTTACTTTAGCCCAAACGCCGGCAATATTTTTATCATTAGAGCGCTTTAAATCGCCCATTCTTAAAGTGAGATTGTCATTTGACAGTCTGTTAAGCCAGTTAAGCGAAGCCACATTATCTGAAAAAGTCTTTACTGTGTCAGATGGTTCATCTAAAATTTCCATCTGTATTCCGTTTAGATACCCATAGAATACGCCTCCTATTTCTTCTTGGCTTACGTCAGGTGTTACTAAGAATTGGGTTAAAACACCATCCATTATATAGGCATCGCCCTTAAAGTCAATGTTTATATTATCATCATTGTTATCTACACGAAATACCTCTATGCGATTTGCTCCGGCAATGGTGTACGGACCTGAAGGTATATTCTTCACAGCGTCTGCTGCATACTTTTCTATTGCTGCATCATATGCTATTTGTACGTATTGGGTTATAGCACTTGTACCACCGTTATGTAAATTATTAATTGTGAAATGGTCGGCGGTAGTGCCTTCTATATCAGAATTGATTCTAAGTATAGACGAACCATCTATTGCCATATCAGATAAAGAAATATCTCTGAAGGTTATACTTAACGGAGCTCTTGCTAAAATTGCCTTATTAAGCTCCCACCAAGAGATGTCAACTATACCGTTTTTAGAAGTTATGTTTCCTGTGTTGTTATAACGGTTAGAAAGCATTCCTTCATCTTCGGTATGTGCCCAAGTTGCTCCGTCAGCAAGACGTAAATCTATAGAATTTGCCTGTTCTGCAAACAATCTGCCGTGTAAAAATGAGTTTTCGTTCACCAGATTAACAAGGATGAGCGAAGTGCCGGTAGCTCTTATTTGCCCGGTTAATTTGGCAGTATAATCATCACCTAAACTTTCATTATTATCGTCTGCATTGACTTTTATGACAGCAGTCCCTGTAGCGCGTAAAGAAGTAGTGCGTCCCTGCTCCGGTGCTGTTGATGTTATAACTAAGTCTTTACTGTTTACTAACACATTTCCGGAAGCATACCCGTATATGCCGATAGCATGATGCACAGCTTTTGTATCGTTTGAAACACCTGCATTACTGGTTATAATATTTGTTACATCGTTTGTAAATACAACACTACCGCCATTATATGTTTGCACTCCATTAGCATGGTATGCCAAATAATCACTGACTATTATATCAGGGTTTTGTACTTTACTTACAATATTTACAGTCCCGTTACCGGAAAAACTGACCAAGCTGTCAGCGCCATTGGCATATACGCCGTCTGCACAACCCCTGATACCGTTTGACAAAGCATTTATATTGTATATGCTACTGTCAGGTAAATTAAAAATTACTTGACCGCCGGAATAAGCATACGCTCCGGTATTTCCTACTTCCCAACCACTGGATCCATTGTTGTGAGTTGAATGTGCTGTAATATTAACGGCATTATTTGAAACAGTAACTATTGAACCGGAATCGTTAGCAGCAATTCCATAGTTACTACCATTATCATTAGCAGTGATTTCAGCATCTATATTTAATATGTTACCGGTAAATGAGACGATTGAATTGCTGCGTGCTCTTACACCCCAGTTATTACCGTTTGCTGTTTGTGACGAGATAGTTGTAGTGCCACTAATATTAAATAATTGACTTGAACCACCCTCAGCTATAATTCCGTTAGCGTTTCCATTTCCGGTGCTACCGGAACCTGTATTAACTGATGAGATGTTTAAGTCTTTTAAAGTATAACTTATACTGCTGCCAACACCTGAACTATACGAACCATTAGTCTTATAAGTTGAGTCGCTGGAGGAGCTATAGTGAGGGTCGGCATGATCTCCGATCACCGATATTGTAGCGCTTCCGTTAGCATTATTAAAGTTTATCTTTCCGCCACTTGCAGCTTGGATGCCGTAAGCGTGTTGGTCTGATGGTAATACTGCTGAAAAACCTGTGCTTATACTTGTCGTAAGGTTATTAAAGTTAACGACACCATTATTTTGCGCTATAACACTGCTCGGATGCTTTGGATTAACATTACTTATCGTAATGTCATCTTTTATAGTATTAATTATAAAACTGTTACCGTTAAAGTTGATAGCACTGTTTGCACCGTCACTTAAAACATTAATCGGCTGTCCTTTTGTAGTTAATCCTAATTTAACAACAGTATCAGCGCCATTTGCGTTCAAAGTTATTATGCCGCCATTCTTTGCATTTAGCAGAAAAGTCGGAGTGTTCATTCCTGTTGAAGCTAATGTCGTTGATAAATCTTCACTGCTGTTATAAGTATTTGTAACAGTTGTGTTATCAGCTGTTATCGGCAAAGCAGTCTGCGCATTTAATGAAGATACTGAAAACAGAATAAGCAGCAATAATATCGTAAATGCCGATAGCTTAACTTTGCTCTCTGTTTTTGTGGTGATAGCTTCCGCTTTGGTGTCGGAAGTCGCTAAAAAATTAATAATTTCTTGCGGTGAATAGTACGGGGGGGG
>JGI994J12354_10004131_pt1 | contig 13186 bp, 15 predicted proteins | sample IntmicLarv3ML3BL_FD_12354 | JGI IMG/M metagenome (IMG submission 12354)
CTGAATTATTTTTACAAACCGAAGCAGGGAGTTTTGTAGAAAAATGGTACCAGAGTCTTGGATTTGAGATTCAATTTATCGGGAGATTTTTTTCAAAGGAATCTTAAAAATGATAAAACCACTTTCATTGCCTTAGGTCGTGGAAGCGGGGCGTTTTTGTGGCATTGGTGTGCCGTATGGCATAATAGCGCTAAAACCGCAAACCCTCAAAGAATAAAGGATTTACGATTTTGGCACATTCTTTTTCATTCTTGTTCAAAATATCTTTTCGGGCAAATAAACCGCCATCGTACACTCTTTGCCGCCGGTGATTATACTCTCTATGAACTTCATTTTTATGTCGTTGCCAAATGCAAATTGGAAAGACCTGCCCGTATGCCCGATGGTGCAGCAATAGCAGAATATGTCCGAAACCGTTTTGTTTGTATGCATAGCAAGACCGCAGTGGCATCCTTCTCCGCAACGATTCGCGGTCTCACTTTTCTTCCATGGTTTTATCATGTACAGCACGCTGCCGGTGAGTTCCATTGCATCAATGTCGCCGTCATATTTATTGTATAGCCATTTTCTATACGAATCAACAAACTCCGTCAAGGTGCCGCTCTTATCGTAAAAAATTCGCATCATCTTGCCATCGTCCGCGTAATCCCCACCGCAAGGGCAACGGTTAGCCATCATCCGCTGTAAAAATTTTTTGTCGTCAAGTTCATCCATTTCGGTGGTAAAGTGATCAAACCAAGCCGACAAAGATTCGTGGTCGTTTTGAACGCTGTCGATATCACCAAAAACGCTGCCGCGTGTTTCTTTGCCGTATTGAGATTCAATATCACCTGCAAGCAGTGAAATCCATTGCTTATCCATCATATACTCACCCACATGGCAGGGCGCACTCCGATGTCTGTCATATAAACATCAGCGCCGCAAATGAACAACTCGCCTATTTTGCCAATCATGGCTGTCGTATGCCGCACATGTATGCCGGGAGAACGCAGCCACCATGTTCTTTCGTCCCAACCCGCGTTGTATACCTTATGATACAGGGCTTTTCGTGCGTTGTTGTATTGGTCATTTACGCACTCGCCGTATTCCCAATGCTCCGCGTCACTTAATACAAGCTCGTCGGTATCATCAGTATAATACCACCGTTTGCTGTTCTTCACATCGCCGCTGTCGCCGAAGTATTGCAATACTTCCGATGTACTTAACAAAAAGATTCTGTCTATGGTAGAATTGCCCCATTTTGTGCCGTACCACGGATTGTCGCAGTCGGTAATTCTTGTTTCCAGTATCCGCGCTCTGTCTGACGGGTCAAACGAGTCGAAGAATTGTTTGTTTAAATATTTGCGTAAATCACAATGTTCCCATGTGGTTTGTATAAATTCTTCGTGATAAGCGCGTTGTTCGATTACGTTTTCGGTTATAATCAGCGCGCTGTTGCCGTCTGCTTTTAACACGCGCCATTGGTGCTTGCCAAAAGGAATTATTGCGCCTTCTTCTACGATAATCGGCATTAGTATCGAATCAATCGAAGTGTTTAATAGCTTGGCCAGCAACGGAAGCAACGCTGTATCCGGCAAGGTGTGACCATTTTCCCATTTGCTGATTGCTTGTGCGCTGATTTCTAATTTTTCCGCCAATTCTTCTTGCGTAAAGCCGTTTCGTTTGCGCAGCAACAAAAGCTGGTTTCCTACGCGTACATTGTCTATCATAATAATCCTCCCATGCTTATTTTGTGGACAGATAAATAATAGCATAAGCTGATTCTTTTTACCATGCAAAACAGGTTGTGTTTTTTAGTGAAAGCTTAACTTGCAGTTAAGTTTGCCATTTAGCGTGTGGATACCATACGGGTGGGGTAGGTCGTGAAAACCGCAGGGAAATTATTTTGTGAATAAATGAACAAAAATTATATTAGTGAGGTTAATGGACATGGACAAAAAAACATCAAACCAATGCATTGAAGAATTTGCGGCAAGTTTACTTGATGAAGACAAATTGGAAGCTTTTTTGGATTTTTATAACTTTTTAAACATCAATAAATTAGGGAAAGGAAAAACGGGAAGAAAGATAAATGGTTCTTGGGCGATTACATATAAAAACAAAAAGATTGGACATTTTAGATTTCATGAAAACTCTTGGTCCATAGATTATTTCGATTTGTTCCAAAGAATAAAATGGTTTGAAGAATGCGAAAAATATTTAACCGCTGAATTAAAAGATTTTATTTTAGCCAATATAAACACCACATCGTATTGTTGTATCAAAGGAATATGTAATAGTATTGAAAATAAAGTTATTTTAGGAGAACTGTTTCACGGCAGGGTGTGCGCTTGCTGCCCGATTATGATAGCTAACCCTGATGGCAAACCGCTTGAATACGCGAAAGAACTCGTGCTGATAGGCAAGAACATAGTTGCCGAAATAATGGAAAGCGCTGTAAAATAAGTATTTTCTACGGCATGTCAGTTCTTTTTTTATAGTTAGGATTAAAAAAATGGGAAACATATATATTTTTAGGGGCAAAGCGGCAACAGGGAAAACGACACTTTCGAATTTGCTTGCAAGGGAACTGTCAATTCCTGTTTTCCGAAAAGACGATATTGTCGATGCCTTAAAGACAAGTAAAAATATCAGCAAGGAAAGCATAAACAACGAGGTCTGCTGCAACATTCTTTACAGAATGATTCAAACGAACCTTGATTTAGAAACAGACTTCGTTCTTGACATTGCGCTTGGCGATAGAAAAAATGCGGAGTGGTTTTTCAAAAGGCTGCGTTTTCATAATAACAAAGTGATACGGTTTTTCTTGGATTGCAGTGACGAAAACGAATGGAAAAGAAGACATATGGAAAGGCTTCAAAATCCTCAGCCGAATCAATCGTTTCAATCCTTCGAACACGTGTTGGAGCATTACAGAAACTCAGATACAAATCCTTTCGATGACGAGTATGTTGTGGATAGTGTAGGCACCGTAGAAGAAAGCTTCGCTGCGATAATGAAAATTATCCATTCTTTGAAGTCGTCTGATGTCGATATTAAGCAAAAGTAAGGATGGTGTCCGGCATGCAAGAGGTATACTATATTGGCGGTTCCCCTTGCTGCGGGAAAAGCTCGATTGCAGAAATGCTTGCAGTAAGCCATGGACTGGAATATTACAAGGCGGATGACCATTTGCTTGCGCATATGAGACTCGCGGCGCAGGACGGCAAGGCTCACAGCAAAAACACCTTAACGCTTGGCAATGAACAAATGTGGATGAGAAATCCTCACATCCAAAAAGACGAAGCGGTTTTGATTTATCGTGAAATTTTTCCATACGTTATGCAGGATATATGCGCGATTCATACCGGAAAACCCATCGTCGCGGAGGGCGCGGGGTTCATGCCGGAATTGATGCGCGCAACAGATATAGACAGGCATCAATACATTTGCATCGTCCCAACAGAAGCTTTCCAGCGTCAAAAATATGCAGAACGAGCATGGATAAAAGAGTTTCTGTCCGGCTGCAGCAATCAGGAATTGGCATTCCACAATTGGATGAGCCGCGATGCCTTATTTGCAAAGCATGTATATTGTCAGGCGCAGCAAATTGGGTATTCCGCAATTGTTGTTGACGGAAATCGCACGATAGCGGACAATTGCGAAGCCATCGCCAAGCATTTCGGATTGTTGGGTTGATGGTTTGTCCTGGGCTTGCCACACGGCTGCCGAAACGAAGCACATCCCACGGAGGACGATACATGAAAGCTGCAATTCAAGAGATATTCGCGAAATGGTCGGGTAAGTATTCCGGCTCTTGCTTGGTGAAGTCCGCCGAAGAAACCATTTTTGCGGCGGCTGCCGGTTATGCGAATCTGGCTTGCGGCGCGGCCAATCAGGTCACGACAAAATATGACACGGCATCCGTCACAAAGCTGTTTACGGCGGCCGCGGTGCTCCTGCTCGTTGAGAGAGGGCTGCTCCGCTTGGATGACAAAATCACGGATGTGATTGACCTTGCGGGCACGATGATTCCCTGCGATGTGACGATTGCGCATCTGCTGAACCATACCTCAGGCATTGCGGACGATGCCGAGGAAGAGGACGGCGAGGATTATTCGGCTCTTTTTGTCACAAAGCCAAATTATTCGATACGCGAATGCGAGGATTTTTTGCCGCAGTTCGCCTACAAAAAGCCAAACTTCAAAGCGGGCACTGCTGTTCGGTATAACAACTGCGCCTTCGTTCTGCTGGGGATGGCGATAGAAAAACTTTCGGGCATGCGCTATCGGGATTTTGTGACGCGGGAAATATTCGAAAAATGCAACATGCAGCACACAAAATTCTGCGCAATGGATGAGGTGAATCCGAACACCGCCGAGGGATATATTACCATAGTTGACCCAAACACAAAGGCGGAAACCTTCCAAAAGAACATTTACGCGTTTCCGCCGAGAGGCACCCCGGACGGCGGCGCCTATACAACCGTTGCGGATTTGGATCGCTTTATCCGCGCAATCCGAAATGCGGAGCTTCTCTCGCCTCAATATGCCAAGGCGATGCTGGAGCCGCATTGCAGCTTCACCAGACCCCACCGTTGCGGCACTTGGGCAAGCGGCTATGCGTTTGAATTTGTCCTCACGCCGGAAAAGGATGTTTTTTGCATCTTCAAGGACGGCTTGAACGCCGGGGTGGAGGCCATGGCTGCGTATTATCCGAAGCTCGACATTTCGGTCTGTCTGCTCTCCAATCAGAACGGCGTACTGTATGACCTCCACAGGGAGCTGCAAGCGTATTTTTATCAGATTGGTATATAACAAAAAGAACCCCAAATTGTGAACCGGAGAGGTTGTTGGATTATGCGCATATTCAAAAATCGTTATGGAGAGCTGCGCTCCGGCTGGGCGATTGCCGCCGCAGCTTTGGTGATGATTGCGGCGCAATTGATTGCAAGGCCGCTATCTGAGCTTGGCGATGAAAGCAATCCCGCTTTCAAATTGGGGGTAACGCTGGTATACGGCGTTATTTCGATTGCCGGATTCCTGCTCCTATTCAAGCTTCTTTACAAAAGGAAATTTCGTCAGCTTGGGATGATTCCGGAAAAAGGCGTTTTATCATTTTTGGGCGGTTTTCTCGGCGGCTTTGCGTCCGTTGCGTTTATATTTGTTTTTTTGCTTGCTGCAAACCAAGCGGCAATAACAAGCGTGAACCTAGAGCGGCTTCTTTCATTCGCTATCGTTGCGGAGCTTTTGAGCGTTTGCGTGTTCATGTTTTCGGAGGAATTACTCGCACGCGGTTTTTTTATGACGGCGCTCAAAACAACAAGAAACAATGGGGTAATTCTGCTTGTTCCGGCGGCTATTTTTGCGCTTTTGCATTTGATGAATGATGGAATAACGGCTATGTCGCTTATCAACACGTTCATTGCAGGCTTGCTTTTTGGATATATGTTTGTTCGCTCCGGCGCATTATGGCTTTCTACCGGATATCATGTTGCTTGGAACTTTTTCATGGGCGATATGTTCGGCATGGGCACCTCGGGAACCGCCAGCACACATTCAATATTAACAACACACCTTGGGACGAACACATTTTTAACCGGCTCTTATGGCCCGGAGGATAGCGTTCTTGGCACCGTGGTCTTGTTGCTGGCTTTCTTGGCTGTACGATTTTTCGTAAAGAAACCGAATGACTCGGCGTGGTCTATGAATATGGATTGTGAGGAAGGGCTATGAAAATTGCGGTTCGATACCAATCTCGCGGCGGAAATACAAAGGAAGTTGCGCAGACCATCGCGCGGGCGGCGGGTGTGCAGGCGGAAACGATTGACCTTGCGCTGGATGAGGCGGTGGACATCCTGTTTGTGGGCGGCGGCGTATATGCCCATACGATTGACCCGTCCCTGAAAAAATATCTGGAGGCGTTAGACCCGAAGATGGTGAAAGCAATCGCGGCGTTCACCACCGGCGCTGCGATGGGCGCTGCGGATAAAATCGCCGAAATCGCAAGAGAAAAGGGCATCCGCGTTTTTGAGAAAAGCCTCCCGCTGAAAAAAGGGCTGCACAACTATCGTGTGTTTGGCGGCAAGGGCGATGCGTCGCTGTCTGACAAGCACAATCGTGCGGTGGAGGATTTTGTGAAAGAGATTCTTGCGTAAAAAGGGGAGAAATGCGGAAAACATACCATTCGAAAGGATGACAGCTATGCAGGACTATCCGGAAATGCAAGGCTTCTATCAAAACAGCTATGACGAAAATGGCCGAATGGGCAGGAATTCGCTGGAATATCTGCGCTGCAAGGAAATTATTGGCAGGTACCTCGGCGGCAAGGCGTTGCGGATTGCGGATGTTGGCGGCGCAACCGGCGCGTTTTCTTTTTGGCTTGCCGAACAGGGGCATAGCGTAAGCTTGCTGGATTATACACCCCTGCACATTGCGCAGGCGAAAGAAAAAAGTGCTGCGCTCGGCATTCCGCTGCAAGCCTGTGATTGCGGGGATGCGAAGAAGCTGCCCTATGCCGACGAAGCGTTTGATTTGCTGCTGCTTATGGGGCCGCTGTATCATATGCAAAAGGCGGCGGATAGGCTGCAAAGCCTGAAGGAAGTGCATCGGGTTTTGAAAAAAGGCGGCATCGTCATTTGCGAGAGTATTTCCCGGTATGCAAATATTTTTGAGGGTTTTCGAGACAATCTGGTGGATGATGTGAAATTTGCGGAAATTTTGGACGAAAACCTTGTGTCGGGAATGCACAACCCGGGGGATACGCCGTTTTTCACAACGGCGTTCTTTCACACGCCCAACTTATTGAAAAACGAGGCGGAACAGGTGGGTTTTTCTGTTCTGGACTTGGTAGCGGTGGAGGGCTTTGCGCAAACACTGGACGCGGACAACTGGCTGGCTGACGATGAGAAAAAAGAAATATTGCTGCGGTATATCCGAAAAACGGAACGAATCCCCGAGCTGCTTGGCGTGTCCGGGCATCATATGCTGATAGGCAGAAAATAGCTTGGTGGGCAAAGGAGAAAACGCGCCTCCCTCCGCGCCGCTCACCGTCATTGCGGACTTGATCCGCAATCTCAGCAGCCCGCCACATTCCCATTACGAAAAGAGCGGTTACAACATATGCATGATTCGTGCGAAACGCTTCTCTACGGTTTACCATCATACAACTGAGATTGCGGATCAAGTCCGCAATGACAGCAGGTGCCGAGGGGAACGCGTGTGAGACGGTCTTGACTTGTTTTACCTAGGCGAAACAACCCGCCAATCCGGCGAGATGCTTTTTTCTTTTTAATCTTGGGTATTACGCACCCGCCGCCCCCACCGCTCAATCCCCACAAGAACAACACACCCGGCCGCATAGCAAACAATATCCCAAATGCTGAATGCGGAGCCGAGCAGCACGGTCAGAAAGCGGTTGCCGCCGCTGAGTATTTGCATCACACCGAAAAGCTGCATCAGCTCTACCGCCACGGAAAACAGGAAGATGTATAGCGGTAGAAGCCGTATTCCATCCGGGAAGAAAATCCGAACGAAGCAGTAAATCACAATTACCACGAGGGCATCCCCCACATAGGGGCGCACAAAATCATCGTGGACGAACAAGGCGATGAGCACTTCAACGCCCGTTAGGAGCAGGAAGAGCAATAGATTTATCCCGCGCTTTTTTGCCATATCAGAACACAAATGCGCCCATCACATCCTTCTCAAACGCCACGGCTGCGGGTGCGCCCGCGCCGCCGGAGGTGCCCATGTTGGAGAAGTAGATGCCGATGATTTCGTTTTCGGGGTCAATCCAGAAGTGGGTGCCGTAAGCGCCGCTCCAGCCGTAGCTCCCGCAGGGCAGCCCCGCGCTGAAAATCGAGCTGTTTTCCACCACGCGCACGCCCAAGCCCCAGGTATTGTCGCCGGGGGCGATGCTGCGCAGCTGCGTCACGGAATCCGCTTGCAGGATGTGCTTGCCGTTGTAGGTGCCGTTTTGCAGCAGCATCAGGCAAAGGTTGTAATAGTCCTGAATCGTGGAATACAGTCCCGCGCCCAGGGAGAAATAGGAGTCCGCAGAGGGAATCGCAGGCTCAGCCATGGGCACAAAGCCGTTTTCGCTTGACGCATATACGCGCGCGAGGCGGCTTTTTTGCGTCTCGGTCAGGGTGAAGCCGGTGTCCGCCATCTCCAGCGGATCAAAGAGATTTTCCTGCAAAAAAGCGTCCAGCGGCTGACCCGAGGTCAATTCCACCAGATAGCCCAGCAGGTCAAACGCCAGCAGACCGCTGTAGCTGTGCGCCGTGCCCGGCTCAAATTCCAGCATCACCTGCGGGAAAATCTCCGCCATCTGCGCCAGCGTTTTTCCGTGGATGTCCTGCGTCTGCGGCTGATGGTTCATGATTTCCCCGGAGCCGAAGCCCGCGCTGTGTGTGAGCAGGTGGCGGATTGTAATCTGCATTTGGGCGGGTGCGGTGCCCTTGAGCGAGCCATCCGCATTCAGCAGGCCGATTTGCATATTTGCCATCGCGGGGATGTATTTGGCGACCGGGTCGTCCAAATTCAGTAAGCCCTTCTCCGCTTGCATGAGAATGGCAACGGAGGCAATGGGCTTGGACATGGACATCATGCGGAAAATGCTGTCTCGCTGCGCGGTTTGCCCTGCTTCGATATCCGCAAATCCCTGCGTGCCGTAGTGGATTTCCTTGCCGCTGCGGGTGACGAGATACTGTGTGCAGGCGAGATAGCCCGTGTTGTAGTATTCCAGATTGCGCGCGTCAATTTTGGCAAGACCGAATTTCAGAAAGCCGTCCGTGAGCAGGCGGTTGTTGGAAAGGCTCTCCGCCGCGATGCCCAAAATCCCGCAGAGCCAGACCGCCCCGGTGAGCAAAAGCCCCAAAATGCGATTGAAAATAACCATAATACGCCATCCTTTCATCGTTGGAATGTCTACAAGGGGAGTATAGCACAAGCGTAGGATGCTGTCAATTCGCCGAATTGTCAAAATCCACATATTTTTGACGGAAAATAACAAAATACCGTGACGGATTGCTGATTCTGTGATACAATAAGGAAACACTTTGACGGAGGGCTTTTGTTATGGAAAAAACTGCGCTTTACCGCCGCTATGTTTCCGTGCGCGAGATTACGGGCTACACGCTGTTTGATGCGTCCCGCAAGTTCGCGAACATCGGCTACGACTCCCGCTTTTTGTATGATGTGTATCGCATCAACCTGAACTACATTCAGATTGCCAGTGTTATCAACGGCATCTGGGACGTGGTGAACGACACCTTCACGGGCATCCTTGTGGATCGCACACGCACACGCTGGGGCAAGTTTCGCCCCTATTTAGGCGTGTCGCGCATTGCGCTGGTGGGGATGTCCATTTTCAAGTACCTCAGCCCGTTTTTCTTGCCGGAGAGCGTGGACGCGCCCTCCAAATTTGTGGTGTTTTTGGGGATGAGTCTGGTCAGCGAGGCATTCAACACCTTCAGCGGCATTGCGGAGACCGGGTTGTTTGCCGCCATGAGCCCCAGCCCGGACGACCGTGTGCTGCTCAAATCCCGCGCCAGTCAGCTTTCCAGCATCATCGACAATCTGCCGGGCATCCTCACAGGGCTGCTGATGGATATGGTGAACCACAAGGTGCTGAAATTCAGCCTGGGAACGCTTTTTGCCACCTTCGGCTCCGCCATGGCGCTGATTTCCATCGGCATGGTGCTGTATTACGTCCTCGTCTCCAAGGAGCGCGTCGCCCCCTCGGTGGAGCTGCCGAACATCCGCGCGGGGCTCACCGCCATCTGGCGCAACAAGCCCATGCGGGTGCTGCTGCTGGCGGATTTGTCCAAGGTATTCATTCTGGACACCGGGCGCGACAATTATTTCATCGACGTTTTGGGCTACACCTCCCTGCAAACGGTGCTGGAAGTGCCGAACATCCCGATTTCGCTGACCTCCTATGCGTTTATCCCGTTCTTCCGCCGCAATTTCTCACTGCGCGCGCGCTGGGTGTTCATTGAGCATTTTGAGCGGCTGCTGGACATCCTTGTCTTTTTCTTTGGCATCAGCGACGGCACCGGATCGAATGGCCGCTATACGGATTGGCGGAAGATGTTGCCCGCGCTGATTCTGCGGGATACCATCTTCAAATTCCAGCTGGGGCTGCGATACGTCACGCCCGTGGAGCTGCTGAACGAGGCGCTGGACTACTGCGAATGGCAGGACGGCACCCGCGCCGAGGGCATGATTCTTGCCTCCAAGAGCCTGGCGACCAAGATTGTGACCAATGCGTTTTCCTGGGTCAGCACCACGCTGCTCAAAAAGATTGGCTATACTGTGGGAACGGCATTCGGCCAGCAGGGCGCACGGGTGAAATATATGCTGTTTGTCTCCAGCTTCCTCCTGCCGGGCGTGACGGGGCTGGTGTCCGTCATCCCCAAGCTGTTTTACCGCATTGACGATGAAACGCGCACCAGAATGTATACAGAGCTGAACGAGCGCCGCCGTCAGGCCGTGGAGCGGGAGAATGCCCATACGGTGGAAGTGTTGGTATAAATGAACTGAAAAAAGTTCTTCTGTATAAAGAGAACCCTTTTCGATGGATTTTTATAAAACAAACCTTTTTCGGTTGATTTATTGACAATGAATCGAAAAAGGTTTATAATGGTGTTGCGAAATCCGATAAAGGGGGAGACTTGCCGCAATGTATTGTGTAATTGCCGGTGATGTGATTCAGTCGAGAAAGCTTACGCCCGTGCTGCGCGCGCAGGCGGCGCGGCAGATTGAGGCGCTTTGGGCGCGCTTGAATGCGGACTATGCGACGCAGCTTCTGGCGGGCTTTGGTGCGGTACGCGGCGATGCCTTTGAGGGTGTACTGCATTCACCGCAGGCTGCGGTGCAAATCGTGCGGGAAATTGTCGAGGCCTTTGATGAAATGGAGCGAGCAACACCGGGACTGCGTCTGCGGGCGCGGATTTGCTGTGCTGTGGGTGCGTTGAGCGTGGTCAGCCGCGAGCGGAACGAGACGGACGGCCCCGCTTTCCATGCGGCGGAGCAAAAAATGAATGAAATGAAAGCGCAAAAAAATACACATTGGCTGCAGGTGGCTTTTGCGGCGGATACGCCCGCCCAGCCGTTGCTGGACGGTATATCGGTGTTGCTTTCCGCCTTGACCGCGCGCTGGACGCTGCGTCAGCGGGAGGCGGTTTGCTTGATGCAGCGCCTGAACAATCAAAAAGAGGTGAGTGCCGCGATGGGCATTACGCCTACGGCGGTAAGCGCGCACCTCAAGGCGGCGGATTACCGCGACTACCGACGCGCGTGGGCGAGCTTGGAAGAATATTTTGCGAGGGGAGGCGGGGAGAATGCGGATTGATTTGACCTTTTTGCTGTTGCTTTTGGGGCATGTGCTGGGCGATTTTTATTTGCAAAGCAAGGCGCTGGCGCAGCAAAAAGAGGATTCCGCCAAGGCGCTGCTGCGGCACAGCCTGCTCTACGCGCTGACGCTGGGAGCCGTGCTCTTTGCGGGTTTGCGCTTCACCCAAGGCAGTGCGCTGCTTGCCGCTTCGGCAGGGCTTGCGCATTTTTTGATTGATCTGCTGAAATTCGGCTTTCTCAAAGGGCAAAAAAAGAAGGCGCGCTTCCCGCGTCTTGTGCGGCACAGCTTTTTGCTCGACCAGCTGCTGCATCTGGCCTCCCTCGGTGCACTCTGGGCGTTGTTTTGGCAGGAAATTATCCTGCGTCCGTTTGTGACAATCGAAATCGCCCATCTCCCCGCGCTGCCCATCGAGCTGGCGCTCTGCTTCCTGCTCGTGCTGGAGCCGGTGGGGCTGCTGATTGCAAGGGAAGTGCTGGGCGGCTCCGTCCAGCTGCCGCAGGCAGAGGATGTACCCGGCGCAATCCAAAACGCGGGCAAAACCATCGGTTATCTGGAGCGCGTTATCGTCGTGTTGCTCCTGCTTTATGGGCAATACAGCGCCATCGCTTTTGTGCTCACCGCCAAATCCGTCGCCCGCTTCAAGGAGATTGAGCAAAGCCGCATCACGGCGGAGTATTATCTGATTGGTACGCTTTCCAGCGTAGCCGCCGCGTTTGGGGTGGCGTTTTTGCTGGGACTGTGCGGATGAGGATACGGAAAGGAGAAAATATGGCGCTTGTATATCAACTGAATCAATTCATGGAAAGTATGAAAATTGACTATGCCATCTGCGGCGGTCATGCAATTGATTTATTTCTCGGCAAAAAAACGCGCCCGCATAAAGACTTGGATGTGGCAGTTTATTGGGAAGACAGAGATATTATCGTACAGCATATGTTGCATGAGGGCTGGGATGTTTATGAGCCTTGCGGCACTGCGTTTTTGCATAAGATAAAAGACGTGGCAAGTCAAAAACGCATCAAAACAAATATCTGGTGCGTCAAACCGGGAAATCAACACTATCGTTTTACAGAGCAAGAAAAAGAGATGTATGCCGTGGATTTTGACGGCTCCGAACAACTGGAATTGGATTTTATAGAGTTTTTGTTTAACACACGCAAAAACGGCGCTTTTTTGTATGCCAAAAACCACGATATTCAAATGAGTCTCGACAAGGTCACGGCCAAGGACAATGACCTTCCTTTTCTTGCGCCTGAAATGGTGCTGCTGTATAAGTCAACCATGGCTAATAATCCGGATTATCAGCTTGATTTTGACAATGCCTTTCCGAAAATGAATGCGGAGCAAAGGGCGTGGCTGGAGAATGCGCTGGCTGCCATATTCCCCTATGGGCATGAATGGCTTGGGAGATGAACACACACGACCGCTGCGGGAAATTTCCCGCAGCGGTCAAATAAACTTCGTCGCGGAAAGAAGAAATCCAGCGACGAAATTTTTTTGAAAAATATCCGACATTTTCACCCCCTTAGTTGTATTCTAAGTGAAGGCCTGATTTTGCAGGGCAAAGGAGGCACAGGAATGGCGAAGCTTCCGGCGAAATCCTCGGCGAAAAATTTGCTGCGCGCGGGTGAGGAGCTTGCGGAAATCTATGAGCGTCACGCGGACATGGTTTACCGTGTTTGTTTTGCGTACCTCAAAAATGCGGCGGATGCTGAGGATGCCGTTTCGGATACCTTTTTCCGCTTGCTGCAAGCGGGTACGGCGTTTGAGAGCGCGGCGCATGAAAAGGCCTGGCTGCTGCGCGTGGCGGTAAATATCTGCAAGAATCGGCTGCGGCATTGGTGGC
>JGI994J12354_10004132_pt1 | contig 13186 bp, 17 predicted proteins | sample IntmicLarv3ML3BL_FD_12354 | JGI IMG/M metagenome (IMG submission 12354)
AGTAGTGGACTTTTTGTTAAGAAAGATGGATCAGCACCAAACTGTAGTTGGAGTTCTAGTGGATGGGCTACAGCACCAATTACAGTAAGTGTTTCAGCATATGATGTAGGTCCTAGTGGACTGAAAACTAGTCCAAGTACTGGAAGTTGGAGTCGAAGTGGTACAGGAAGTGTATCATTTGGCACTGAAGATAATGCAGGAAATACCTATAATTGTACATATTCTATTAGTTCTAGATTAGAGTATAGTTGCCGAACTAAATCACGAAGTTGTAGTGTTTGTAGTTGGGGAGCTTATGGTGGTTGGAGTTATGAAAGTTGTGGGTCTAGCCAAACTAGTACAGAAAGTACAGAATGGTCTTGTACACGTATGAGTAGTAATCCTGAAGTTGTTCAAAGCTGTGCGATTAACACATATGCATGCAGGTCTCGTACAAGAAGTCGAAATTGTAATAGTGGTTGTAGTAGCTGGGGTTCTTGGAGTTCCTGGAGTGGATATGGTGGATGGGATACGAGTCCTACATCTGGTTATACATCATATAGTTCATCTTCTGCAACTGATGTAGAAGCAGATTGTTTGCCTTCTAGAACAACATACAAGTAGTATTGCGGATACAATAATTGATATGAATAATAATGCTTATATCAGATTATTACTTGCATGGTAAAAGCTCTTTAATAATTATTAATATAAAGTTGCTTGTAAAAGTAACTTTTTACTTTTTATTCTTTCTATAGTATAATAAAGCTATCTATTTTGAAGGGGTGATACTATGAATAATCATAATACTGCAAATGAAATTCGTAGTAAAGTTGATATAGTAGAATTAGTAAGTGAATATCTGCCTCTAATAAAGAAAGGTCAGTATTATTGGGGAGTTTGTCCATTCCATAATGATAAGAATCCTTCAATGAGTGTTGATCCTAAAAGACAAACATATAATTGTTGGAGTTGTCATGCTAGTGGTAATGTATTTACTTTTTTGCAAAATATTGAAAGTATATCGTTTCCTGAGTCATTAAAAAGACTTGCTGATAAGGTAGGAATAGAAGTTTCTGGTAATACTAAATCATATGATAAAGTTAATGAGAAGTTTTATGAGTTGTATGACTTAGCTTCTAAGTTTTATGAACTTATGCTTAATACTTCTAAGGGTGATAATGCTAAAAAATATTTAAAGGAGCGTTTAATAGAAGAAGATATTATTAAAGAGTATGGGATTGGACTTGCTCTTGGTGATAAATCTAGATTATTAGAATATCTTAAAGAAAAAAAATATGATATTAATACTATGGAAGACTTAGGTCTTGTTAATGGCGACTATGATACATTTATTAATAGAGTAATGTTTCCTATACATGATAGATTTGGTCATGTTGTTGGATTTTCTGGTAGAATCTATGATAAAAGTGATCAGGCTAAATATATAAATACTAAAGAAACTAAGATATTTAGAAAAGGTAATATACTTTATAATTATCATAGATGTAAAGATGCTGTTAGAATTAGTAAGTTTGTTATTGTTACTGAAGGCTTTATGGATGTTATAAGACTTTCTACAGTTGGTATTAAAAACACTGTAGCTTTAATGGGAACAGCAATGACAAGTGAACATGTTTCTATGTTAAAGAAGTTATCATTGAACGTATATTTATGCCTAGATGGTGATGATGCTGGAATTAATGCAATGATTGCTACTGGAGAGCTTCTTGAAAATGCTGGAATCAATGTAAAAATGATTGCATTATCAGATGGGTTAGACCCTGATACATATATATTAAAATATGGTAAAGAACGATTTGAAACATTAATAGAAAAAGCACTTAATTATAGCGAATATAAATTAGAAAGACTAAAACATGGAGTTAATTTTGATAGCGATTTAGAGCTTACAAATTATATAAATAAAGTTATTAAAGAGACAAGTTTGATAAGTGATGAAATAAGAAGAGAAATAATTCTTAAAAAACTTGCAAATGATACAAATTTGAGTTATAATACCTTAGAAAAAAAATTAAATGAATACTCTTTAATTAAAGAGGAATTACCAATAATTAGGACTCAAAATAATAAAAAAAATAATCAGTATAATGATGCAGTTTTAGAGTTTATTTATTATATGTTAGTTGATTCTAAAGTAATAAAGACTTATGAAGAGATGGGAATATATTTTGTAGATCAAAGTATGAGATATTTAGCATCAGAGATTATTTATTATTATCATAAATATGGAGACATAGTTATTGCTGATTTTTATACTTATTTAATTGAAAAGAAAGAATTGCTAGCTTTATTTGAGTATATACTTTCACTTAACTTAAGTGATGAATGTACTGAGTCAAGAATTGATGAATATATTAGGGTCATTAATGAGTTTAATGTGAGGCAGGAAATAAAACGCCTAAAAGAGTTAATGAGTAGAGAAACTGATGACCTAGAAAAATCAAAGATTATGGAAATGATGATAAAGCTAAAAATTGGGGAGAAAAGCGATGATTGAAGAAATCAAGACTATTGAAGAGAGAAAAGTAAAACTTCTTGAGCTGGGGAAGAAAAATGGTTATGTTACTTATGAACAATTAGCTGAAGAATTAAAGGGACTAGAAGTAGATAGTGATTCACTTGATGAATTATATAATGTTTTAGTTGAAAATAATATTGAAATAATATCAGAGATGGCTGATAATTCTGTTACAGATGAGAATCCAGCAGATTTAATTGTTGAGGATTTAACATTTTCAAAAGATATAAAAATAAATGATCCAGTTAGAATGTATTTAAAAGAGATTGGTAGAATTAACCTTTTAACTACTGATGAGGAGTTTGAGTATGCTAAGCTTGCTGAACAGGGTGACGAATATGCTAAGAGAATGTTAGCAGAATCTAATCTTCGTTTAGTTGTATCTATTGCTAAAAGATATGTAGGCCGTGGTATGTTGTTTCTTGATCTTATTCAAGAAGGTAATATAGGTCTTATGAAAGCAGTGGACAAGTTTGATCCTACTAAAGGATATAAGTTTTCAACATATGCTACTTGGTGGATTAGACAAGCTATTACAAGAGCTATAGCTGATCAAGCTAGAACAATAAGAGTTCCTGTACATATGGTAGAAACTATTAATAAGCTAGCTAGAGTGCAACGACAACTTACTCAAGAATTAAATAGAGAACCGACTGAAGAAGAGATTGCTAAGAAGCTTGGTGTAACTGTTGAAAAGGTTAGGGAAGTATATAAAATATCACAAGATCCAGTATCTTTAGAGACACCAATAGGTGAAGAGGAAGACAGTCATTTAGGGGATTTTATTAAAGATGAGAGAACCATGTCTCCTGAAGAATATGCTACTGTTGAACTTTTAAAAGAAGAATTATCTAATGTGTTACTTACATTAACTGACCGTGAAGAAAAAGTTTTAAGACTCCGATTTGGACTTGATGATGGACAGTGTAGAACTTTAGAAGAAGTAGGTCAGATATTTGGTGTTACTCGTGAACGTATTAGACAGATAGAAGCAAAAGCGTTAAGAAAACTAAGACATCCTTCAAGAAGTAGAAAGCTTAAAGATTTCTTAATAGATTAATGATAATAAATAAAAGATTAAAGAAAATAGCAGATTATGTTAAACATGATGATAAAGTTATCGATGTTGGATGTGATCATGCTTTTTTATCTATATATCTAATACTGGAGAAAAAAATAGATAAAGCTCTGGCAACTGATGTTCACGAAGGACCTTTAAAAATAGCAAAAGGTAATATTAAAGAATATGATTTAGAAGATAAAGTTATTGCTAAGCTTGGTGATGGGTTAGAACCGATTGATTGTGATATTAATACAGTAATAATATCTGGTATGGGTGGTATAACTGTTGCTTCTATATTAAATAATAAAGATAAACTAAATAATGTTAATAAGATAATAGTATCTCCTAATAATGAGTTTTATATAGTTAGAAAGACTTTAATGGATAGTGGTTATTATATTAAAGAAGAAGTAATTGTAAAAGATAAGAATAAGTATTATCCAATTATTGTTTGTGAGAAGGGGATATGTTCATATAGTGAAGATGAACTTACTTATGGACCAATTCTTCTTAAGACAAAACCTTTAGAATTTATAGAGTTTTATACTTTTGTTAGAGATACACTTCTTTCTTATGTTAATGAGTTAAATGATGAAGTTAAAAAAGAAGAGACATTTAAGGAAATAAAAAAATTAACTAATATTGTGCAATAGTTAATTTTTTTTAATTTTGTTTTGCTTTTATAGATAATAGAAGGTTTTCTATTTGTCTACTTAGATTACTTTTTCCTAGTTTTTTTATTAATCTGCTACCATTTGGAATAAAACCTTGTTGTAAGTAAAAGTTTGTTGATGCTTCGGTAGCAATTAGGCGGACAGTTGATAAATCTGGATATCTTATTTGTAAATTATTAATTGAGGAGTTTAATAACCTCCCTCCAATCCCTTGTCCTTGATAACTTTTATGTATAGCTAATGTGGCAAGTAAAATTTCATTAGTTTCCATGTTTGGTTCGATAAACTGAGAAAATCCTATTAAAGAATCATCTTCTAAAAATGCTCCATAATATATAGAAAATTGATTGTGTTTATATCCTAAAGTATTTCTTTTAGGGTCAATACTATCTAGTATAGATTTAATTGCTTTATCATTTTTTACCATAGTAAATGGTGCTATTTTGCATAATGTATTCATATGGTCTCCTTTTGATTAATGCATTTATTTTTATAATGTTCTTGATAGAAAGCAGTAATCTTGATTTTCAAATTTTGTATGTTGAAGTTGCTGAAATCCATTTTTTATATAGAAATCTTTTGCAGTAGCTGTTGATACAGCTTTAATAAGTTTTATACCTGTTTCTTTTGATAATATGTCTATTGAACCATTTAAAAGTGCTGTACCATATCGATGTGGTGATTTTTGTTCTTTAGGTGATATTCCTAGCCATTCTAGCTTTGCTGTATCATCTGAATCGATTACATATTGAGTAAAACCAACTAGTTTTCCATTTGAGTCATTAATGCCAAAAACTTGGGTATTTTTTAACATTTTTTGGTGTTGGACACGACGAGTGGCAAGATATGTATATGTACTTATATTATCTGGGACAGATGAGAAAGCTTCTCTTACAATCGAATAGGTTTCAAGATAATTTTCTTGGAAATTTAATCTTATTATACCTGGTTTATTGGGTTTCATTAATATCCCCCTTTTTAATGAATGCGCATATTATACTATAAATTTGTTGAAAAGTAAACTTAATTTACGTTTAGTTATAATAAAATTACATAATTAACATATATTCTAATAGGAAGGAATGATTAAATGAGAGAGATAGTATCTTTTAGTAAGGAAATAGAATTTAAAACAATGGTTCATACAATAACTGGTATATCTTTGGAGCATACCTTAGCATTAGTTGAAGAAAATATGGTACAAGGGGATTTTATTATATCAGGAACTTATAAAATGACTGGTGCTAGTCAGATAGAAGAGAACTTTAATTATAGAATACCAGTTGATATTGCTATTGATGATAAGTATGATACAACTGACTTAAGCATGGATATATATGATTTTGTATATGAAGTAGTCAATGAAGAAATATTAAGACTAGCAATTGATTTAGGCTTAAATGGTCTAGAATTAAAAGCGTGTGAAGAAATAGTTGATGAAAGTGGTAATTTTAATAGGTTTGATGATATAGATTCATCTGCAGATGATACAGACAATGAGTTAGAACATTTTTGGCGTAAGGAAGATAAGATAATGGTAGAAGAAGAGAATATAGAAAAAGATTTTGATGAAGAAATAACAGTGATTGATGAAGATATGGTAGAGGATTTAGAAGTAGAAAATACAGTTGAAGAGGGACGGGTTGCTATGAAAGAAATAGAGCATGTGGAAGAAGAAAAAGTGGAAGATTTATTTAAAGAAGTGGAAGAATACATTGATGTTTCTGTACCAGTAGATACTAAAGAAGAATTAGAAATTATGGAAGAAGTTAATGTGAAAAAAGAAATGCAGGTGAAAGAAGAGAAGATTTTCTCTAATAAATTAGAAGTTATAGAAGAAGAAAAAATAGATAAAGATATAAATGAAAATATAACAGCAGAATCAATATTTATGTCTTTTAGTGGTACAAGTGAGACATATTCCACATATAGAATATATATAGTTCGTGAAGGTGATAATGTAGAAGAAATATTAAATAAATATAAAGTTACAAGGGAAGAATTAGAAGAATATAACAATTTATCTAGTATAACTAAAGGAAGTAAACTAATAATACCAAATACAAATGAATAATATAAAAGAGTTTATAGATAAGTATGACTTTAAAGTAAAAAAATATAATAAAAAAGGCAATGCTATAGTAATTGATACTGATAGGGGAACTTATGTAATAAAAGAAAGGTCTCTAGTTAATAAAGAAGAAATATTTAATTATCTAAAATCTAAACAATTTAGTTATTTTTTAAACTCAGAGAATGATTTAGATGATAAATATGAAATGGTTCCTTTTATAAATGATAATGTTATGGATAATTCTGAAAAAGGACCAGAGTTAATATATGTGATGAGTTTGCTTCATAATAAAACCACTTTTTATCAAAGTGTTAGTTTAGATGATACTAAAGAATATTATGAAGAAAGACTTTCTTATTTGGATTATATTAAGCATTATTATGATAATCTTTTATGGGTTATTGAGGAACAGACTATTTTGTCACCAAGTAGTTATTTTCTTATGAGAAATTTTAGTTTGATTTATTCTTCAATAGATACTGCTTTATATCATTTAGAACAGTGGTATAGTATTGTTAAAGATAAAAAGACGAGAAGAGTAGCTATGACACATAATAATATTGATGATAGTCATTTACTTATCGATGATAAGCCTTATCTTATTAGTTGGGATAAGTGTAAAGTTGATTCGCCAATTTATGATTTTTATAATTTTTTCAAGCTTAATTACCTTAAGTTTGATTGTTCTTATTTGTTTAATATTTATAATTCTAGGTATGAGCTTTTAGAAGAAGAGATACATTTATTATTTTTCTTGTTAGCATTACCTGAGAAGGTAGAGTTTATGGAAGCTGAGATAGATAATACTAAAAAGATTCATGATTATATAAGATATCTTTATTATGTATCAAGTAGTATATCAAAATATAATTCTAAATACCAAGATAAGAAACCAAATTAGTAAGAAGAATAATATAATAGCATTTATTTTTATTGTAATAAATATTAATAATATTGCTTGGTAAAATATGAATAATAGCATTAAGAGAAGGAAGCTCATATAAAAGAAGCTTCCTCTTCTTCTGGCTTTACACACTTCACACATGCAAAAGAATGGATGTCTGTTGAACATAGAAATCACCTATTGTAGTTTATGCAGATGGGTTACATATGACATAGATTTTAAAGTTAAAAGCTTGTTTCTGCTAAAAAATGAAAGTTCATTCATTCTTAATTTTACCTCTTTCATTATCACAAGTTAATCATACAAAGTATACATACATTAATATTATCTTGCATATTATATGGTGGTATGCTATAATTGGTTTTGTGATGAACTCACTGGACTTATATTACTAATTATTCTCTCTTAATTAAATAAAGAAAAGGTAACTAGGTAGCAAGATCCAATAATTTAATTAAGGAGGTAAAGACATGCCAGAATTCAAAGATAAGACAATTAAGTGTGTTGACTGCGGTGCTGAATTTATATTCAGTGCAAGAGATCAAGAGTTTTATGCAGAAAAAGGTTTCCAAAATGAACCAAAAAGATGTAAACCTTGTCGTGATGCTAAAAAATCAGAAAAAAGAAATAGAGACTAATAAAGTCTCTTTTTTTTCGACATATTATGAGTGTAGAAGCTAATATAATTATAATAGGTGATGTATATGAGGAAGAATTTTTTAATTCCATTGATTATTTCTATTATATTAGGTTTTATTTCAGCACAGATTGTTTATAGTGAATATGATAAGAAACAAGTGGTTAAGCAAAATAATACTTATATTTTACAAGGTGGTGTGTATACTACTAAGGAGACTTTAGAAAAAGCAATAAAGAGTTTTAATAATTATTTGGTAGTTAGTGAAGATGATAAGTATTACGTTTATCTAGCTATGACTAGTTCAAAGGATAATGTAGATAAGTTAAAGAAAATGTATGAAAATACTGGGATTGATATCTATGTTAGGGAAGTTAATGTGGATAATGTGGAGTTTGTTAGTAATTTAGAACAATATGATATTTTGATAAGAAGTGTAGATAATAATGATAACTTAGTTTCAATAAATGAAGTTATTTTATCTAGTTATGAAGAATTAGTATTAGGAAATGAGTAAGTTTTGGATAATCATATATTGGAGGGGGATATGATTATAAGTGAAATGCCATTAGAAGAGAGACCTAGAGAAAGATTGTTATTACATGGAGCGGGTAATTTATCTAGTGGGGAGTTGTTAGCTATTATTTTAAGGAGTGGAACTCGTAATAGGTCATCTAAGGATGTGTCACTTGAAATATTGAAATTAATTGAAGAAACTAATAATTTACAAGATTTAACTATAAATAAATTAATGAATATTAAAGGGATAGGTAAAGTTAAAGCGATTGAAATAATAGCAATTATAGAGTTTAGTAGAAGACTTTATTTTAGAAATGATAAGGTAACTAAAAGGAAGAGGATGTTAACTTCTTTTGATGTATATGAAGAGATTAAAGATAATTTAATTGGTAAAAAGCAGGAGTATTTTTATACTCTTTATTTTAATAATAAGCAAGAACTAATAGAGAGGAAGTTGTTATTTATGGGGACAATTAATAGAAGTGTAGTTCATCCAAGAGAGATATTTAAATATGCTTATTTATTATCCGCTTCTTCAATTATTTGTGTTCATAATCATCCTAGTGGAGATATAATGCCTTCTAAAGAGGATATTATTTTAACTAAGTCTTTATATGAAATTGGACAAGTACAAGGAATACCAATTATAGACCATATTATAGTTGGTTGTGATAATTATTATAGTTTTAAAGATAATGAGAAGATTATTAATATGTAGGAGGTTTTATGAGGAATGGAATGAATACTAAGAAGAAAAGTAAAAAAAGAACGCCTATAGTTTTATCTATAATAGTAATAAGTTTAGTATTATCTTATCTTACTTATTATAATAATGCTTATATTGAGTCAGTTATTAGGGATATATTATATTATCCAGTGGTTAAGCTCGCTAAAGATAGTGAAGTATTAGTTAGTACAATTGATGAAGAATTGAAAAAGGAGAATAAAGAGTTAAGGGGATTACTTGATTTAGAAGAATCAATTAGTGAGTTTCAATATATAAATGCTACAGTTATTACTAGGAATACTAATAGTTTTTTATCTTTTTTTGTTATAAATAAGGGTAGTAATAGTGGAATTGCTAAAGGAATGGCAGTAATTACTAATGGTGGTTTAATTGGTGTTATTGATAGTATTGGTAGTAATACTTCTGTTGTTAAAATGATTACTGATAGTGATAGTAGAAATAAGGTATCTGTTAAGATTGTTAGTGGTGATAGTACAGTGACAACTGTTATGGCAGTGGATGAGTCCGGCAGAATGGTTGCAACTGGAATTAAAAAGAATATCGATGTTAAGGTAGGTGATAAAGTAATAACTAGTGGACTTAGTGATATATTTCCTAGTGGCTTACTGATTGGTTATGTTGATAATGTTTTTGATGATAATTATATGATAAGTAAGAATGTAAGTGTGAAGTTGAGTTCAGATATATTTGATATTCGTTATGTTGCTGTTATAAAAAGAGGTAGTTATGATTAAATATGTATTTTTGATTTTATCTTTTGTGGCAGAATTATTGATGTTAAATTACTTTAGTAATTCTTACTTACTACCGATGTTTACTGTTATTTCAATTGCTATGGTATATAGTTTGTTTAAGGATAAAAAGAAATATAATATTGTGGTAATAATATTATCTCTTTTTTATGGGTTGATATTTTTAAATAATATATTTTTAGGTTTTTTAATATTTTTTATTATAAAAGAGTTTGTATTTTTGATGAATAGGAATATTAATATGAACTTGTTTAAGTTTTTGATTTTAGGTATTTTTTGTATAGTTATTAGTGATGCTATTTTATATTTATTTTTACTTATGCCATTTTATTTCATTTATTTTGTTTATATAGTTTTTAATAGTTTATTAGTTAATGTTTTGTTTATACTTGTAATGTATCCAATAATTAATTTTTGTTCTAAATGGTGATTTTAGTTAATATTTATTATTAGGTGATTGTTATGGATAGTTATAAACTACTTGAGAAGCGAAATAAGAATAAGGAAGAAGAAGATGCTTTAATTAAGATTATTAGAGGGTATATAAGTAAGGTGTTAATATGTTGCTTAATTTTTATGTTACTTCTTATTGTGGTTAAAATTGATGAAAAATATAAGGATATTATATATAAAAATGTATATGAAAAGAATTTTTCTTTTGCTAAGGCGAATGAAATATATACAAAATATTTTGGTAATCTTTTACCTTTTGAAAATATAGTTCCTGAAGATGAACCTGTTTTTAGTGAGAAACTTGTTTATAGTAAGGCGAATCTATATAAGGATGGGGTGATGCTTACAGTAACTGATAAGTATTTGGTGCCAGTTATTGAAACTGGTATAATTGTTTTTATTGGTGAAAAGGATGAGTATAGTAAGACGATAATTGTTCAGCAAGCTAATGGTATTGATGTTTGGTATGGCAATGTAAATGTTAGTGATGTGGGACTTTATGATTATGTTAAGAAAGGTCAGTTGCTTGGGGAAGTTATAGGGAAGGAACTTTATTTGGTTTTTCAAAAGAATGGTGATTTTTTAGATTATAAAGAATATTTATAACAAGATATATGTTCATCCTTTAACTTGGGTTACCCTTTTTATTGCTGTGTTAATTGGTTATTTTAAGTATGTCTTTATTTATATGGGTATTATTATGGTTCATGAGATGGGTCATTTTGTAACTGCAATGTATTATGCATGGAGAGTTGATAGAATATATATATATCCTTATGGTGGTTATTCAAAATTTAATGATGATATTAATAAGCCTTTAAAAGAGGAGTTAATCATTTTGTTGATGGGTCCTTTAGTGCAGATTTGTTATTATTATTTTTTAAGCTTTTTAGGAGTAGATGGGATAAGTATTTATCACTATTCAATATTGGTTTTTAATTTGTTACCAATTTATCCATTAGATGGTGGTAAAATGCTTAATATTTTAATGTCTTATAAGATGCCTTATAAAGAGAGTTATATATGGACGATTATTGTTTCTGGATTAATATTTGCAGTATGTATTGGGATGATTATTAAGTTTTTTTTGTCAATAAGTATTGTGATGATGTTTATGCTTTTACTTTATAAGCTTTTAGAAAGTTATAAGGAACGGATGTTTTGTTTTAATAAGTTCGTTTTGGAACGTTATATTAATAATTATAATTTTAAGAAGATTAAAGTGGTTAAAAAGGTGGATAAGATGAGTAGGGACTACAAGCATGTTTTTGATAATGATGGTCATTATAAGAGTGAGAAAGAGGAGCTTAGGAAGTATTATGGAAGGCATTAAAAAAGTGTATTTTTTATACACTTTTGATAAGATTTTCATTAATCAACAATTTTTTTTGCTGTAATTATATATCCACTAACATTTGTTATTTTATATGAATAATTGTTAGCTGATTCAAATCTTCTACTAGCTGTTTCAGTTATAGCAATATTGTAGTTACATCCACTATCTAATGTTACATATTTTTTTGCTGAAAATGTGTTGCCATACATAATGTTGTTTGGACTTAAATAAGCTGTCATTTCTAATATTAAAGTAACATTTTCACATTCGCTTCCTAATTTTGAAGCACTTATACTGCCACTTAGATAAATGCTGTCGTAATATTTATTGCTATAATTAGTTGGTCTTCCACTAAGATTAACAGTTAAATAATTAGATATATTTGTATCATCTAGTAGCTGTTTTTCATGTGTTGGGTTGCTAACATTTTTAGTATTTGTGTTATTATTTTCTATTAGTTTTATAGCTATAACTATTAAAATGATAATTACTGTGATGATAGCAATGATTAAGAATATTTTAAATTTTGGTTTGCTATTAGCTTCATTATTTTTAATTTCTTTTTTATTAACTGGACAACCACAAGTGTTGCAGATTTTATCTTTTGGGTTTAGGGGAGTGTCACAGTCTTCACATTTTCTTTCAACTTTATTATTTAGTTCATAACCACATTTCCTACAACTTGTTGCTTTATCACTTACAGTATCACCACATTCAGCACACTTGATTAAAGCCATATTTTTTACCTCCTATTTTTGAAATTATAATTAGTCGCATTTAAATTCTTCGTTTTCTAAGATTTTTTTCACTTCTTTTTTTGTGCTAGTAACATTTATTTCATTCGTCAAATATGTTTCTGCTATTGTGTTAAAAGATTCTGGAGTAAGTTTTTTATCAGTTTTAATAGTTGATATAATTTCGTTGCTATCATTTAAATAAGTTTTTACTTCAATTCCATCTGGGACTTTGGAATATGGTTCTGATACGATGATTTCTTGATAAATGCTATCTACTAAATCATCACGGCATATTATTTTTTGTTCACCAGAAAAATATTTTATGATATCTTTAGAATCAAAAGATATTTCTAAAAACATTTCGATTGTAACTTCTTCATTACTAATTGAATTTTTCATTTCGCATTTTAATGTGTTTGTATTAGATTCTAATATATTTGTAACAAACTCATTGTTTTTAAATATTTATTTTGCTCCAAAAAATAAACCACCTATTGTTATAATTGTAATTAGAGATATTATTATTATTTTTGAAATATTAACATTTCTTTTCTTTGGTGGTTGTCCACAATGGATACATTTTTTAATTGTATCACTTATTTCTTTGCCACACTTTTTGCACACAATTAATGCCACTTTTCACCTCACTTATGTTTTATAGAAATAGTTTAACATAGAAAAAATGTCAATGCTACATAAAAATGCTGATTAAAGAAATGAAATTATTACTTGAAACTAGAAATCATTAAAATATCTCTGTTAGTATAT